>OGFF01000153.1_pt1 | contig 102431 bp, 84 predicted proteins | sample 1570751 | NCBI WGS metagenome assembly OGFF01 (sample SAMEA2581951, study PRJEB24529) | metagenome | biome: Human gut stool | place: China | collected 2011 | reverse complement strand
ATCAGCGAATGTGGGGCTTTAATCTTCATAGTCACACTTTTCGGTAGTGTGCTAATTATATCACATCACCCACCTTTTGTGCAGAGGTTCCTTAAAAATCGCCCATTTCGAGCGCATAATCTTTAAAGATGCCAAGAGAAGGAGGGGTTCTCGTGCCGTGGGTTGTTACGCTTACGATCTTAGTCGCCAGCGCGTTTCTGATGGATATGTCGTTCACGATGATTACGCCGTTTTTGCCGGTGTATTTATCATCGGAACTCGGAGCGAAGGCTTCGGAAGTCGACATGTGGTCAGGTGCGGTTTTTGCAGTGACTTTCTTTGTGAGCGGACTGCTGGGGCCCGTCTGGGGCGTCCTGGCGGATCGTAAAAGCCGCAAACTCATGGCTTTAAGAGCCTCAATCGGTCTGACGATTAGTTACGCATTGTGCGGCATTGTCCAAACTCCGATGCAATTGTTTGCCGCTCGGTTTTTCCAAGGTTTGTGTGCCGGTCTATATCCTGCTTTGTTGGCTTTGTTAGCCGCCTCAATTCCCGCCCGTAAAACAGGCCTCTCTATGGGATTGATGCAAGGAGGCATGACAGTCGGTGCAGTAGTCGGTCCTTTTGTAGGCGGCGTATTGGCAGATTACTTCGGAATGCGCGAATCTTTCTTCGTTGCTTCTGTTGCTCTAGGTCTTATTTCCCTACTGATCGGTTTTTGCATTAAAGAAAAACCAAGGACAGTTAAAGTCACTTCACGTAATTGGTTTGATTGGAGTGTTCTTCGACAGCCAGCGATTTTCAAAATGCTGATTGCCTGCGCAGTGATTCACGCGTCTTTATTCTCAGCTCAGCCAATCCTGCCGCTTTACATTGCTCAGCTTCAAGGAAGCATGGACAACATCATGATGCTTTCCGGGACGATATTTTCTGTCTGCGCGATTTCGATCATGATTGCTTCTCCGATTCTCGGAGCGGCTGGACAGAGGTTTGGCTTCTTAAAGGTACTTTCGTGCTCTTTGTTCTTCGCCGGTCTTTTAATCTCCGCTCAAGTCTTGGGACGAACTCCGTTTGAATTCGGTGTTTGGCGGTTCATCGCCGGATTTGCGATTGCCGGTCTAATTCCTTTGGTGAATTCGATCATCTCAACAGAATGCCCGCCTGATAAAAAGGGAGAAGTCTTCGGATTTAACTTCCTGACAGGGCATGCCGGCATGGCATTGGGACCGTTTGCGGCCGGAGCACTTTCAGGTTGGTTCGGCTATCAGGCAGTGATTGTTGCCTCAGGCCTGATCCTTTTTCCTCTTATTGTGTACTTGAACTATGGCAGAAAGAAGTAGGAAAGTTTGGAGGTGTTAGATGACAAAGCTAAGGAAGAAACTTACCGAAAAAACGCGGAAATTTGGCGCTGAAGTGCGTCGACGCCATTCAACAGGATTAACGCCGGAATCAGAAAAATACTACGAGCACGTCCCGGCTACCTTTCCTTCGGACTGGTACGACTATAACGGGCCAGGATGTGATGGACTTAAACTGAAGAAAGAGGCTCCGGAGCGTGCTCATAAAGAGTTGAGAAAATACAATATTTATTGTGATAGAAAGGCGAGAAAAGGGATTATCGTCGACTGATTTTTATGGATCATAGAAGAATGAAACGTTTAAAGAAAAGGCTCAACTGGGAGGACCTTAGTAAGCTTACGAATGAGGAGCTTTACGCTATTCACGCAAAGATATTTAAGTGCGATCCCATACTGCATGGCAGAGGTGCCTTCTACCCACAAAATGAAGCCGAAAGAAAAGCTGTAATCAACGCGATCATTAGCGGAGAACCTCTTGACGTTACAAAAGACGATCCTCCAGGCGTTATTTATTAGCAATCTAGCTTTCTACGAGGTGGACTTCTTTACGACACCCGTTTAATCAAGCCTAATTTCTAGACCAGAAGGCTGAAGAGTCCGAAAAAAAGAACGTTGGCTTCCAAAGTTGCTTAACTGAAAGGAATGCGGAAAATTTCGATTCCGCGGGCTGCGAAAAGTTCGAAAAAATGAAACCCGGACGTCCATTCGAACATCCGGGTGGAATTCAGTGAGAGGATTCTAAAATCATTTAATTTCAACGAATTAAAATTCATCATTTAATTTTGGTACGTAAATTGGTACGTAAAAATTTTTGCTTTCCTGCTTTTTGTTCTGGCTCTTGTTCTTGTTCGGTTCAATTTGTTTTTTATCAGATAGTTTTATAACCGGCTCGGTAGAAAAAATCTGCTGTGTTCTATTTGCTTGGATGGGGTAAAAATATTTCTTCCATAGCGCCTCAAGTTAATCAAGAGTAAAAAAATTACTTTTATATTTGGGTATGTGTTTTTGCTCGGCGAACTTGTGAATGTGTGAACAAACCTTGAAATCCCTTGGCGCACAAGCCCTCTTGCTGTTCACATACTTTTTTTAGCTATTTTGTATAAAAACAAACAAAAAAGCGGCAAAAGTGCCGCCGTTATTGGCCTTTAAGCCGTTCCCATTTTATTTTTTCTGTTCGCGTATCCTCTTACTTTTCGTTCTCTGAATCCTCTGAATCGTCTAAATTGATCAGTTTGTCAAAATCGATAACATAGCGGCTCGCAAGAGCTCCCCCCAGCCTAACCCTTAGTTTTCTTCTTCCGCTGTTTTTCATGACTAAGACACCTTTTGCCTCGAGTATTGCGGCAGCCTTCTTCTCGTCTATGCTGCCTCTGATTTTGGCAAAGTATGAGTTATGAAGAATTAAACGCCGCTCTACCGGTATTTTGCTATCTGCTTTTATATGATCGAGGACTTCTAAATTCGTGTCCGCATCGGGCAGTCCTTGCGGAAAGGGGTCTTCATCGGTCGGTCTTATTATTCCAAAGTCGAAGTTACGGTAGCCACACCGTGCAACTCTGTTCATGTCGTTAGTCGGTGCGTAGTTTGATAAATCCTCTGCGTCATTTTTCAGGTGGTGGAGAAATCTCCTTACTTCTTTGCTCTCCGCAGTATTTGGCCCGAGGTAACGTATTGCAGTATTTGCTGTTGCTTGGATTGCATGTCCCTGACTCCATCCGGTGACGCCTGCTGCACTTGCCAGTTCTCCGGCTATTGCGCAAAAACAGAATCGCTTTATTTCGCGTCGCTGCTGATGCCCTAACTGCTGCGGTATTCGCTTATAAAATTCTGCCTCCAACTCTTTTGCCTGATTTCGGAGTGCGTTTCCGTTCTCTGTAATGTATTCGAGCCAATAGCTGCCAGCGGTGCCGTAATGATTTGAGTATCCTTCGTCCAGAAGTTCATACGCGCACTTTATAGATTTCATTCCTTCGGGAATTCTCTCAAACACGCCGAGTGTTTCACCCGTCTGACTGGTGAGGTCGGTTCCGGCCCGAAGTGAAATTAATCGGGATAGGGCACCTGCTCTGATTTCGAAATTGTCCCTTACCCCCATGCTTTCTAGCGCTTCTTCTCCGGTAGAGATAAACAGAATACGCCATGAGGCATTAGATGATCTAGACAGGTCTTTATTTGCGCGTGCCTTCAATTTATTGCCGGACATCCTATAAATCTTCTGTTCAACTTCTCTTGCGTCCGTGCCCGTCAGCTCATCCAAACATAAAAGACTGTCGTTGTGCGCAGCCGCGATAAATTCAAGTTCGTTAGCCGTGTCTGTCCATCGCGATATTCTGCCGCCGTTATCATCATCGGGGCGTCCCCAAACGGAGGCTGCGGCTCTCATAATGGTTGTCTTGCCCGTACCGGATTCTCCGAAGAAATGAAATCCGGCACTAATCTGTTCGATGAGATCAGGAAAAATCCTTACAAGCGGAGCAGCGAACGCGGCGGATATTGCTAGTGTCAGATTATCGGAATATTCCGCCGAGTATGCGATAGCAGCCTTCCATCCATCTAATGTGCCTTTTTGCTCATAATTCGCTTGCCGTTTCTTCTCCGCTTCATAAAAAACGGCTTCCGGTGTTTGGCCGTAAATTTTTTCCGGAGTAACGAAGATGTTATTAAGCCAGCCTGCGGAGGTGGTTCTTAAAATTCGTGGTTTCTCTTTCTCTGGTTCCTGCGGGTCGCATCCTAACGGACGGCGATAAATGTAATCACACAAAAGGCGATTGATACCGGCGCCGGTACAGTAAAGTTCAAAACCAAGTCCTGTTAATCGCTCTCTTACTTCCTCTCCATTGCCCGTCAAGTCGGCATTGGATATGAAGGTCTCGTGTGTCTTTCCGTCGTAATCTTTGAACCTGACAACTCTTCCCCAATCTGAAGAATCCGCATCACGGGCGAGCCCAAGTATTTCAATCTCCGGAAAGTACTTGATTGTGGTTGTCTCTCCTTTTCTGTTCGTTCTAGAAATAAACACTATGCCGCACGTTGTCTTAAATGTTACGGCTCCGGCTTTGAAGTTATCGGGGTCTCGGTTTAATGCGGCGTCGATCTCTGCCGTGTAGTGGTCGTAATCAATCCCCAGTAATTTTAAGAAATCGCCAGTTCGTCTGCCGGCGCACGTCTGATGCATACATTTAAAAGCACCGTACCGGTACCGGCGCCCCGTCTCGTCGTATGCCCCAGGTTCATAGTAAACGGTAGAGGTAACTGCACCGTCATCGTGCTCTCCCGATGGGCATTTAACAGCGTGCTTTCCTCCGCCCATGTCTTTGATATAGAGCCCTTTATCATGCAGTGCCTCAAGAATGGGATCGATATAGTCAAACATTTCAGCGGCTGCTGTGCCCTCGTGCTTTGACGCCTTCCGGCGCGGTTTATAATCTGAAGTGGTTGGGATATCACCTTTTTTCTTGCCTTTTCGGTAGTCAGCGGTCTTTATCGGTTCTCCTTTGTGAAAAACGAAATTGACCGCTTTTTCTTTGCCGCACGTGTACATGAATTGCGCGGCGGTTGCACTGGCGGGATCAATCGAGGCAGAAAGACGCGAAGACGGCGCAAGCTCGGGTACTTTCTCCTCCAAATAAGCAATGAAGTTTTTAGTTACCGTTTCCCATTCCGGTGCCGGAAGTTCCTTATCCAGCGGTAGAAAGAATCTGACTTTACGGCCCCTGCCGTTGTGCTCGGCCTTGTCAGAATATGACGGATGCCAGAAATATTCATATCTTGCCAGTGCCGTGCAGATATCGGATATTGTCTGGCTACTGATGCCGATTGAGGGCTTAATCCTCTCTTTGCCGTTCGAGAGTTTTGTCTTGATAGGGCTTCCGTTTGCATCCAGTTCGTGCGGCCCGTCGATATCAATTGCAATCCAGTTTCGAGGCAAAATGTTTTCTTTGCTTCTGTAGCCGTTTTTCATCGGTGCGCAGATGCCGGCGCCGTCCTTCGTACCTCTGTTGTCATTGTCCCGTGCGTGCTGTACGAAGTTCGCCAGCTCTTCAAAGCTTTTTGCTTCTTTCAACTCTCCTTGCGCGTCTCCCGCCTTGCGGAGGGCCGTATATCTATAAATCATTGAATCACCTCCTTAGCTTCGATAGCCTCTAATGCCCTAGCACTCATGCGTCTTGCGGAGTCCAACGCTTCCGCATTTGCGTTTCTGATCGCTCCGTTGGCTTTCTGAAGAAACGGTTTGAAGGCGATGGATTCGGGGTAAAGATGTGCATGGACGCGGATAGCGTAATCGGCGTAACTGAAAGGTGTTTTCTGCTCCCGTGCTTTAACGGACGCATATCGCAGAAAGTCGCGAATCCTTGCGGCGGCCTCATCGTTGATTTTTGGGCCTGCCGTCGTGTTGTTGTCGTGGTCGTCCAGAAGACAAACCAAGGCAAAGACCGCGGAAAAAAGTATCTCGCCTATTGAATCGGTAAAGTCGTTCCTCGGCCTTATTTTCTCGGCCAGCGGAAGTAAAAACGGTGTTGCAACCCCGAACATTTTGTAAATGTCTTCAGGGGTTAGGGCGCCGGAAATAATCTTCTGCGCTAGTTCAAGTGAAATAACGGGCGTGCTAAGTAAAAAGCCTTCTTGTGTCATTGATACTCCTTATAGGCCGATTAATTCGCGGGACGCCCTTTACGAGCGCAGTAGATGCGATTGCCAAGGTCAAATGCGGCTTCGCTAAGATCGCGACCGAAAACTCGCATGAGCCCCGAGCACGCCATAAGGTCAGCGGCACCGTCCTCCTCGCCATGTTCGGAGGCGTATACGTCGATCCAGTTGCCAATATGACGCATGACGAACGCCATATCTTCAAGCCGCTCTGTAAGCTCGTCGGCAGCCTCAACAGAGCGGGGAAGGCGAAGAGTTAAGTCATTGTTCAGCGGGTCAGCTGCGGGTTGGTTTTCTCTATTAATTACGGTCATGATCGACCTCCTTTGCGGAGTTGGTGGGATGACGGATAAAAATCATGAGCTGATTGAGTTGATGGCGTAACTGGTGAAGCTCTTCAGCCTCGCGGCGCATGGTGTCGGTGTCACCGTAATAATCAATTTCGCCCGTGTCCATGTCTTCCGCCAAGTTCTCAAGTGTGACGGCGGCGCCGGCTAAGGCGTCGATATGTGCCTCCAGTTGTGCGGGGAAAACATTTAATCCGTCAATGTCGGTTAAGGAGATAGATGGCTTTTGACGAAGCGCCAAAAGGATGAGGAAGGGATTAGACCCTAAAGGGAGTGTGTTAGGCATAAGGCCTCCAAGATGTTAAGTTGAGAGGCCATGCGCCCGCTTCCTACGGCGGGTGGGCATGGCTTAACAGTGTAGGAAATTCGGTCATCTTGGTAACCGTGCGACAAGTCGCAACTGCAAGCCACGCCCATTAAAAGATGTGACAATATCCGGATAAATAAAAATCCGCTTTGGCTCGTGCCGCGGCGGTTATCCGCCAAGATATTCAGGTTTCCTACGCCCGCCTGCTCCGTTTTCGAGCATTGGAAGAATTGTATAGTCAGGAAATCGCGAGTGTCAAATTTTCTTTTAAAGGTGTATTTTGGGCTTGCCGTAACTTTTTGTAATGATTCACAAATTATGTATGCAAGACGTTTATTCATCTGTTTTTTCACTGCCTCTTTGGGTACTTGGGTGTTCTCATTCTTTACTAAGTCGGTAGGGTGGCTCATTGCGTTTTGGTTTGCTTCTTTTGTCCTTGCTTGGGGAAAATGCGCAACTGAATATGAGAAAAAAGGACGAACCAAGGCTAAATACTCTAAGAAATCTGACAAAAATACGGGCTGGACTGGTCGAGACTTCGTCCTTGCAGGGCTGAACCATGAAGGAAGAGAAAAGTTTGTTACCGACAATATGGATGAAATCGATGAAGTTTTTCTAATTCGCGAGCCTAAGAATAGACACGATAAAAGTGCGATTGCTGTCGTTTGGAATGACAAGATCATAGGGTATATTCCTGCTGGAAGTGCTGAAATTATTGCTCCTGCTATGGATTCAGGATTAAGCCTTACTGCGCACGCAAGAGTGTGGCGCGGACAAGATAAAAACGTTGTACGGGTGTATTTGACATTAAGCAGCCAAGATGAAAAAGCGCTTTCAAAATTGTTAGCCAAGATAGACAAATCCACAGATATTTAATCTTTCCACCTGTTACGTGCTTTCCATCTTGTCATCATTGGCGGAGCCCCTAACTTCAACCTGCCCGTGTTTGAGATAACCAAGCGTCGACATCCTCTTTAAACCAATAGGGTGTATTTGGTGTGGGCCGCACCGGTTTCGGGAAACCTCGCAAACGAACCCAATCGCCCAAGGTGCTGCCTTTGATGTGCAGGTAATCTAAAACTTGCGCTTTGCGCATTGGCGTTTTTGCCGGCGCCGTCGGTTTATCGTTGGTGACTGTACTCATACTTGCTCCTTCGAGTGTTTTGCTAACGCGGGATCACGCTAGCTGTCATGAGCGAGTATGAGGGTGCGAGAATGTTGGTTTTCGGTTAAGTTCTATCCCGATCGGGGAAGTACTTGGGCGCTGTAGGCTCGGCAATTTCCGCTTTATATACTTCCAGTGCGATTTTTAAATGTAGTCGGGCCTGGGTGGATTTGTATCGCTTGAAGTTGCGCCCGTGGGCGATCTCTTCCTCGATATAGTGTTGATAGTCGTATACTGGATCCGGGCCAAGCAAACCGCGCCGAAACTTAATAAACTCCAGCGCCTGTGTGATCTGCGGGCTGTCTTTGGTCAATCGATTCTTTCTGCCGCCTTCAGCCTGTTTTGATTTGATGCTCATAAGCTCGTAGGCAATGCCCAAGCTCGTATCCAAAGCGTCTAAGTCTGAATCATCGATAAAGGTTCGGTCTCTCAGGGCTCTAAGCTTTTCGGAGAGCCTTCGTGCTCGTTCCAGCGCATCAAGGCATTCTTCATGGGATTCAATCATGCCGGTGTTCCTGCCAAGAGGAAACCAACGTCATAGTTAAATCGTCGGCCTCGCGGTTGAAATCTCCGAGGGAGTCATAGAACCATCGAAGGGATTCATCTAAGAAATAAACTCCTATTAAGCTCGTTGCCCGCGAGATTAGCTGCTCAGTGCGCTCTAAAAAATCTTTCTGTGAGCGCCGCAAGATAGAGTCTCTTATCCCAATAAGCGCTTCTCCGGTTTGTACGACACTGATTAAGTCGGCGGTGCCGTCGGTGAGCGGATCATATTCAATTGGTTCGAAAGGATCGTCGTAATTGTCAGGGTCGTACTCCAGAAGACTCCTCATTATTTCCCTGACGTTGTCTGCCTCGGTTGGGCCGTCTATGAAGGAGTCATTAACCGGATAATTCAGAAGAGAGAAGATTTTCAGGCCGTCTTTGAGCGCGTGGGCGCAAAACTCTTTCAGTTCTGCGATGACTTCGGTTTCTTCGTCGCAGTAGTCTCCGGCGCCGGCCGCACTGTTTTTGTCTGGCATGATGTCCCTTATCCCTTTTATTGATTGAGTACACCAGCCTGAGGCTTATAAAGGGTTTGCCTCGGGTTTCAGAATCGGTTAATTACTCCGCCTCTAGGTGTTGTTTCATTGTACTCAATCCGTTCAGTCTCGTAAGGTTACAATAGTTCTCGAAACTCGCCGTAGAAAAGGCGATTAATCTCAAACAAAAGGAGTAAAAAACATACCCCCCCACACACACAGGTAAACCACCTAGAGGAAAGCAATTTATAAACCTTGTTGTTTTCTTGGCCATTATTGCCGGAGTGATTTGGCTTATCTCCGATCACGACGATGAAAAAGAAACGCCCAAACCTAAAAAAGAGACCACACCGGCGGTATTTAAAGATTACGACTTAGACAAGTACAGAACTCAAGTTCTCTTTCCAGACAATGCGAATAATCTCAAACTTTGGCTAAAGAAGGAGGGACTTTCAGATCAAAACCTTCCGGCTTTTCAATCTTGCTTAAGTGAGTATGCCTTTACAAAAGAAAAGACTTTAAAAATTTCCGAGGTTTTAGGCTGGTGTAAAAATGAGTTTGAAAACAATAAAAAACGTTTTGAATCACATATAAACTTAGACCCATTTTTTAGTAACTTCTCTGCGTGGGACGGGTCTTATAGCCCCCTTGAGCGCGCCATCAAAAAATCAATGAATGATCCAAGTTCTTATAAGCACTCAGAAACGAGGTACCGCCTCGTACTGACTGGAAAGGGTGCTCCATATGCGATAGTCGGAACCGAATTCAGAGGAAAAAATGGGTTTGGAGCCGTGGTGAAAGATACAGCAACCGTTAAGGTCAATCTAAAAACTCTTGACATGGAAGAGGTGAAATAAGCGGTTTAAGAAGGGCGGGGCCGTATCCTGAACGGTCTCGCCGCTTACCGAAAGATATCCTGTCGCCATATGAAGCACCAACGGCGCCTATTCTGTCGAAGTCCTCGATCACCGAGGTTCGGCAGAATAGGGAATCCGGCACGGGGCATGCGGTAGGCTTTTTAAAACCTATTCTTTACCGCTCTTCTGAGACAACTGGCGCACTTCTGCTGCTCTCATTTCTTTGTCATAGCAGACTTCATAAGCGATAGGTTCTCCACTAAAAGCGGTTTCTGTTGGAGTCCCCACCGCTTCCCAAATACCAAGAGTTAGAACGTCCGCCACGCCGTGCCCGAATGCTCTGGCTACTTTTGAGCCCTTGGAGTAACCCTGTGTGAACTTGAAAATATCGCACGGTTTCCCGTTTCTCTTTTCTGAAAATGCCGGCTGTCCAAATTCTGCTAAAAGCTCGGCTCGGCTTGTTCCTTCTTGAAATAAATGAGCGTTCTTCTGGTCGGGTTGGTTTGAGGCCATATAAACCGAGCACGAGGACAAAAGAAAAGCGGCGGTTAAAAGTACACAATTAGCAGGAAATCTGTTTGATAGCATAGTAACCTCGGTATGTTCAACTCATGCTATCAAAACCTGACTACTTTGCCGTGTAGGATTTTCCTTTATAAAAGCTCTAAATTGAGCAACGGCACCGCCAGTTAAAGCAAGCCCGCCGAATTTTGTATGGCGAGACTATAAAGCCTTTTTAACCTCGACATACTCGGCACTCTTCGGTTTGATAAAAATCTGGTTTCTTATCTAATCGTGCGAGGAATTTTGTAATATCTGATTTTGCCTTTTCAATACTCTGCTTATCGGCCTTGTCCAGTCGAAAACACAATGCCAGTTTCATATCGATGCCCGCCGGTGTAGTTAACTTTTCGGTATGTTCAACGGGTGGAGTTTCCTCAATGCTTACAAGTTCTGCCAGTGCGTTGTTAAGGAGCTGTTTTACAGAATCAAGCCTGCTAGTAACGTCAAGAGAATATTGAAAAGTTTTTTTTTCCCAATTGCTTTTAAATTCTTGCATGATAAAAAAGGGGCCGGAGCCCCTGTCGCTGATTTGTTTATTCCGTATCCGCAGCAATAGAAAGAGAACCGCCTGCGATTGCCTCCGGTCTTTCAACTGACAACCCGAGGCGCCTTTCGGCACGAACCGTGATCAAATTCTTTTGAACGTTATCGCCGTCCTGCTCGAAAACCTCGATAGTGGTACCCGAACGATCCCAAAGAGTCGCTGCCTGTTTAGCATCCAGCACTAAGAATTTGCCCTCCGGCATTCCGTGAATTTCAAAAACCTTCAAGCCCCAAAGAATATTATTGGCCACGTCAACCGGCCCATTGAGGTAGTAATCCGCGCTGTTGTTTTTCTGCATGAGCATACGTGCCCAGTCCATCGGATTCAGTAAAACGGTATCAGGAATAAATCCGGCTTTTTGAACCTGAGCCTTGGCCAATAAAATTAAATCAAAAAAGCAGCTCGCCCCAGTAGATTCAACCGGCGTATAGTTGCCCGCTTTCAAAAGGCCTTCAATAGCATTTTCTCCACCTTGCCCGTTGATTAAGGCATTTTCAACCGCAAGATTGAGGCCATAGGCCATACGGTTTTGCAAGAAACTAACAAACGTCGGCATATCATCAAACATCTGGCGGGAGATACGAGCCAAGTGAGCGAATGTATAAACTTTTCCGGTCTTCAAAACGGGAGTAACAACTGAAAGGGGCTTCTGACTTCCTTCTGCCACGATGGCGGCGTTATTGGTGAATCCGGTTTCCCTAACGTACTCAAAAGCACCGGTAGCAATCGTTTGGGAATTCAAGGCGCTCTCCAATGAAAGAGGCTTAAATCCTGTATCGACAACTCCGGGCTTTCTCGTCGAATCTTCCAGACCGCTTGTAAGAAGAGGAGAGGGCTCGGCTTTCGTCAGATTCAAATCAACTTTAAATTTTGGTGTGCTACCTTCTTTGAAGGCTTTAAAACCGGCGGAGGTCTCAATCTGCTTTCCAAGAACGGCACACTCACTGTTTTCAGTTACAACAAACTGTGAGGCGTCTAAGCCTTTCTGCTGCAAATCAAGAAGTTGTTTGGACATTTTGGAAACTTTCTCCTCCAGTTGTTCCACAGAGTTGAACTTCTTTTCAATCTTCTTCAGATTTTCTAGTGCTTCTTCTTCAAAGTTTTCGGTCATGAGAAATAATCTCCTTACATTGTTAAAAAGTCGTTTTCATCATCTTCCTCGGTTTCTGACGGTCTCACTCTGGCCCGAGATACCGGAGAAAAGCCGAGTTCTTTTTCAATATTGAGCATCAAGCGCCCATAAGAACTTGCTGTTTTGTGAATTGGATGCTCTACCGTCCGGCCCTTTGGATCAATGTAGAAAAATGGAGTGCTTTCGGCCTCCTGAACGGCCTTTCTGTAAAGCGCGTAAGTTCTGCACCACTTTTCAAGCAATCCGATATCCAATGGAGTAAAAACGCCCTTCGGAGCAAACCTCACCGCCATTCGCCAAGCGGTTCGGGCTTCTCGGTTCAGACCTTTCGGAGCTCGTTCGGGGATAGAGGCGAGTGCTAGGGACTGCGGGGTCTCCGGCGGTCTCTCTTTGGTTCCTCTTGCCCTCTTTACTTCGGGTGGTACTCGATTAGCCGGCACGATCACAAGCCTCCGTGAGCAAAACAATAGCCTCAAAGAAATCGCGCTTTCTTCTGGCCTCTCTTATCCCCAGTGCGGGGTACGTACCAAGGTAAAAATCTTTGATTTTCCCTTTCCGGTTGAATCTGGCGACAAAAAAGCGACTGTCTGAACGGGCAACAAAACATAGGCCTGATTCGGAAATTCTCACGACTTTCCCCTGAGGGGGTGCCTTTATATTCCTAATCGTCTTGCTGCTTAGTTTCATAGTCTATTTTGTCTAAATATGGTATTTAATCTAATTATAAACACAATATATAGTGTTTACATGCTTTCTTACCTATATATTGATGATATACTTCATTAAAACACAATATCTAGCGTTATTTTAATAAAACACTAGTAATTGATGTTTAAATTGATTTTAGACACTATATGTAGTGTTTATAGGTAAGAATATGTCTTGTTATATCGTTAATAACGGAACGCGCGAATTAAATTATGTGCATTCGGAAATTACTTCCAAAGATGTGAGGCGTGCTTTAACCGCTCGATTGGATGTAATTGAGCTATTGCCGGCGTGGGTGGACAAGGACGGGCAAATTATTGCCGGAGATTTATTAGCTGAAAAAGATAAGTACGGTTTCTTTAACTATCGAAATGACCGCCTAATCAAAGTTGACGATCCGTATTTTCGTGTTCCCGATGGCAGCTCTGCCTATCAGGTCGGCCGCCTCTCTGATGACCTTTATTTACTGGCGAACAATTTCCTTATCCGAATTTATAACGCCAAAAACTTTTATCCGGAAAAAACAGGGTTCAAGCGCCGCAAATTGCTTCTAAAAGCACGCGCGGCAGCAGAGGAAAACCGAAAGCGACTTGAGAAGGAAGAACTACTCAAAAAACAAAATGAAGAATTGAAACAAAGAAAGTTAGACCGGCTGTTAGCCAGTATCAAAGATTAAAGTTAATTTTCTATGATGCAAATGATGATTTCAGCAGAAGAAAAACAAGCATTAACCAACGCTTTGGCCCGTTTGGCGCAAGCATTCGACAAATTTATCGACCAAAGAAACGAAGAACACAAGCAAGTTATTGAGCTCTTCAGAGAGGTGCTGGATCAGCAGCGTGATATAACGGATCAGCAGCACAAAATGATCGAAGAGTTGAAAGAACAAAGCTAAATTAAAGATACTTAAAAATAGATTTTTCGGTCTGTTTTTAGGTTTCTGGGTCGAGAAAAAATCTTTTCTTTATTCATACCTTTTGGTTGTTTCCCCGCGTCTTTTCGGATTGCGGGGATTTTTTTATCCATTGAAAAAGCGATTTTTGAAATTTTGAAGTGCACGCACAAAAAATTAGGGAAGGGCGCGGTCTCGGACGGGTGACCTTTTTACTTTTGACCCGCCCCTACCTTTAGATATCTGCATAAAACCTGTTGAAATCATATAGATACAGAAAGAAATTAACGATTTAGGCGGCACCTCTATGCTTAAGTGGTTTCTTTGGCTGCACGCCGCCCGTGAGCGGGGAGCGGCGTGTTTTCACTTAGGTGTTCACAATTATTTTTTGATGTGTGAACCTATCTGTGAACAAAAGAATATAGCAATATCAAGGCTTTTAATAGTATGTTCACACGTTCACATTGTTCACACACTATTAGTTATCTTCCCTTCGCTCCACGGGCTATATCCGGTTAAGTCGATACCTTCAAGGCAGTTATCGGCCCAAGCCTGCACTACCTCCCGTTGCTCTGCTTCATGGTCATAACGTCTATAGGCTCCGTTGAGGTTGTCTTTTTTCTCGTGCAGTAGCACCCTTTCGGCGGCTTCTTGTGCCTTGGAATAGTTTTTCCATTCTCCTGATTCAACCCATGATCTGAAAGTAGCGCGAAAGCCATGCGGCGTAACCCTGCGCTTTTCTCCTGTTTCTCGGTGCGAGCTGTTTGGGTCAATCCACCCGAGCCCGTCCTTCTGTATCTTTCTCTCATGGAGCGCTTTAATTACTTCCGTCATCGCCATATCGGATAGCGGCTTATCCATGCCCACGTCTTGCCGCTTAATGAATACAAGCGGGCCTATCTTTGGCAAGTGTTTTAAAAAGTCTATGGCCTGAGAGCTGAGTACCTTCGTGCGGTTCCTCTCGAAGTCTTTATCTTTGGTCTTCTGGTGCTCTTCGGAGATTGCCCAAATGCCATTATCGAGGTCAAACTCTTTCCATTCCGCAAGGCGTACCTCACTGTTTCGCGAGCCCGTGAGGATGGCAAAAAATAGGGCGTAGGCGCTCGCGCTCGGCGTTGTCAGTAGGTCACGTATAAAAGCCTGTATATATTCAAAAGGCAGTGAAGGATAGTGTTGTTTCGGCGGCCGGACTAGCGGCTTAAGAAGTATGCCTAGAGGCCCGTTTAGGTCGGCAGGATTGCTCTTTAGCTCCGTGAGCTCTTTTGCTATGGCGTAGTTAAATACTTGGTGGGCTAAGGTGTAAGCCTTTTGAGCCGCATTGGGCTTTGATGTCCATATAGGCGATAAGGCGTCCGCGACATCTTGTACCGTGATGGTGTCAATGGGCTTAGCACCTACTGCCGGCGCCAAATGCTTATTTAGAGCCACGAGACGGGCCTTATTCGTGCTTTTGCTGACCGTTTGGGCGTATTCGGATATGAACGCTTTAGCGCAGTATAGAAATGTCATCTGAGCTCTTTTTTCCCTGTGCTCGGCTTCTCTTTTCTTTTCGGCTTGTTCCTCTCGTTTTTTAGCTCTTATTTCCTGCGGACTGGTTCCCGCTTCATAAAGTGCCAAATCATCGGCCGCCTTTTTACGTACCTCACCTAGAGTATACGTACCCAAATATGTTGTGGTTCTCTCAGAGCCGCCCTTAAAGTATCTCAGCCTATAGCCGGTTATTTTTCCTGATCGCTTCTCTACTGTCAGTCCCTTCACACCGCCTACTGCGTGCCTTCCGTCCGGAAGAGCATTTAGTTCTTTTACGGTTAGCGGCTTCTTTATCCTTGGCATGTCCCGCCCTCTCTAGGTTTGTCGTTAAATACGTTTGGTACGTAAAAATTTTAACCTTGGTACGTAAAAAGTACGTAAAAAATGCCAGCTTAATCCGTTTAGTTTCGGTAACTTACGTCAGCTAAAAGGGTGATTTTTGGTGCTTTATGATACTTTTTAGGGGCTTACAAAAGAAAAACCGTAAGCCTGCGGTGGCTTACGGTAGGTGTTCTGGTCGGAGTGAGAGGATTCGAACCTCCGACCCCTGCGTCCCGAACGCAGTGCTCTACCAGGCTGAGCTACACTCCGATTCTTGCGTCTCAAGCGACCTATCGATCTCTCTCAACTGTCAAGGAAAGCAATTCTATCAGAGAATTTTTAAATGCGCTAGTCGGTAAGCAATTTAATGCATCAATTCCCCGGAAAACCTCTTTTTTAGCGGCTTCAATGCACGCATCAATGGCTCCGGAGGCAAGAATGACGCGGGTTACGCTTTCTAAGTCGGGATCGTTGCTGCTGACTGCAGTGCGAATAATCTTTGCGTCTTCTTCAGGACAATGTCTCAATGCATAGATAAGAGGCATCGTCATTTTTCCTTCGCGAAGGTCGGTGCCTAAATTCTTACCGATATTGTCCTTAGAGCCTGTGTAGTCGAGCACATCATCAATAATTTGGAAGGCGCGGCCAAGACAAAGAGCGTATTCAGCCATTTTGTCTTCTACTTCTTTAGAGGCACCGGCAACGACGGAAGCCATGCGGGCCGCAGCTTCAAAAAGGACACCGGTCTTTCTTTCAATGACGTCAAAATAACGAGCTTCGTCCAAGGTTGTGTCATGGATGTTGAGCAGCTGGATGACTTCGCCTTCGGAAACTCGGTTTACGGCGCCGGCAACAATTTCGCAAATGCGCAGATTCTGAGTGCGGACCATTAATTGGAAGGCACGAGAATACATAAAGTCGCCGGTTAAGATCGCTGCTGCATTTCCCCATTTAAACCCTGCAGTCGGCTTGCCGCGTCTTAAGTCGCTCTCGTCAACGACGTCGTCATGCAGAAGGCTGGCCGTATGCACATACTCAATCATCGTAGCTAAGAAGATGTGCTCTTTTCCCTGGTAACCCAGAGCGCGGGCAATGAGCATTAAGACGATCGGACGCATCCGTTTGCCGCCGGCTGTAACGATGTAGTCGCTTATCTTTTTAATCAGCGGAATGTCACTCTGAAGATCATCAATAACTTCCCGATCAACGGCGAGTAAATCTTCCGAAATCGGGGCGATGATTCTCTGAACGGCGGCTGCTACTTGACTCATTGAAAAATTCCTATGGGTGCTAAATAAAACAAAGTCAAATATTAACTATTTTTCTGTGATTGCTGATACTAAAAGACACAAAAACGAGATTTTTCTGAGAATTCAAAGCAAAACTACGTTTGGCCTTGAGAAAAACAAAAAAAACATCTTTAACCGTTTGACTATACGAAATTTTTCGAGCATAATTTCGCACTCTGCGCGTTAAGTTATTTGAGCAAACAAAAAGGCTTCAGCAGAACGCAGACTGCATTGAAGTGTTAAAGGTATATACATGTACGCAATTATTAAAACCGGCGGCAAACAGTACACTGTTGCTGTTGGCGACAAGGTTAAGGTCGAAACCCTCCCGGGTGACGTTGGCTCCCAGATCAAACTCGTGGAAGTCCTCGCTGTTAAGAACGACGAAGGCCTTAAGCTTGGTAATCCGACGATTCCCGGCGCTTTTGTTACTGCCACAGTCCTGTCTGAAGGACGTCATGAAAAAGTTCGTATTTTCAAGTTCCGTCGTCGTAAACACTCCATGAAGAGTGCTGGTCACCGTCAGAACTACACCGAACTCAAGATTGATGAGATTTCGGCCTAATTGGATTTTTAAATAAGAGGTATTTGAAATGGCACATAAGAAAGGCGGCGGATCTACACGTAACGGCCGCGATTCCAACGCACAACGTCTTGGCGTTAAAGTTTTCGGCTCTGAAATGATTCAGCCGGGCGCTATCATTGTTCGTCAGCGCGGTACCACATTCCATGCCGGTGAAAATGTCGGTATGGGCCGTGACCACACTTTGTTTGCTAAAGTTGCCGGTAAGGTCGAGTTCGTTGTTCACGGACGTCTGAACCGTCACTACGTTAACGTTGTTCCGGTTGCTTAATTAGACCGCGAATCAAACAAAGAAGCGCCCCATTCCTAGCAGGGAACGGGGCGCTGATTTTTTATACGGCTATCATCAACTCCGTACCTAATAAGCCCTTTCGGACAGGAAATAAAAATGAAATTTGTAGATGAAGCGAAAATTGAAGTTTTTGCGGGTAAAGGCGGAAACGGCGTAGCTTCTTTCCGACGCGAAAAATTTATTCCTAAAGGCGGCCCTGACGGCGGAGACGGCGGCCGCGGCGGCTCTATTTATGCCGTTGCCGACAGAAACCTAAATACTCTGATCGACTATCGCTACACACGTAAATTCCAGGCTAAGAACGGCGAAAACGGCCGCGGCAGTGACTGTTATGGCAGAGGCGCTCCCGACATCGAACTTCGTGTTCCGGTCGGAACAGTGATTACCAACTTGGATACCGGTGAAACGATTGCCGACTTGGATAAGAACGGTGAAAAAGCGCTCCTTGCCAAAGGCGGTAAGGGCGGTTTGGGCAATCTGCACTTTAAGACCTCTACCAACAGAGCTCCTCGTCAATGCACCCCTGGAGAACCTGGTCAGGAAAGAACACTCAAGCTTGAGCTGAGAGTTTTGGCTGACGTTGGTCTTTTAGGTCTTCCGAATGCCGGCAAGTCCACACTGATTTCTGCGGTTTCTAATGCCAAACCCAGAATCGCCGACTATCCCTTTACAACATTGCATCCGCACCTTGGTGTTGTCCGTGCGGGTCCTGAATCCAGCTTTGTGATTGCCGATATTCCGGGTCTGATCGAGGGCGCTTCCGAAGGCGCCGGTTTGGGACATCAGTTCCTGCGTCATTTATCCAGAACCAGCTTGCTGCTTCACGTCATTGACGTGGCTCCTCTCGATACAGAAGAAGATCCTATCGCAGCTGCTCGCGCCATCGTTGAAGAACTGAGAAAGTTCGATCCGGCCTTAGCAGAAAAGCCGCGCTGGGTTGTTCTCAACAAGATGGACTTGGTTCCGGAGGAAGACCGAGCCGCCGTTGTAGACAAGTACCGTGAAGCATTCGGTACAGATGTTCCGATGTTTGCGATTTCCGCCGTAACACGTGAAGGCACTGAAGCTTTAGTCAAGGCAATTGCTGAAGATATTCACGAACAGCGCAGACAGCTGATCAAAGAAAGCGAACCGGACGTCCGCTTTGATGAAGATGAAGAAGTCTTCCCGCCCGAAGGCGGAGAGCCTGAAGAAAGCGAACAAAAGTAAGCTAATCGCAAAAAAGAAACCGCCGAAAGCTAGAACTTCCGACGGTTTTCTTTTATTCCCTTTCCTAATCTTCTCCAGGAAAGGGAATCGGTTTTAATGAGCTAACAGAGATTAGAAGCTGTATCTTACGCCGATGCTGACCTGCCACGGATTGCGGACAGGAGAGCCTGCGGATGTCTTGACCTGACCATAAGCAGAAATGTTCTTGGTCGGGTTAAACGTACCGCCGACAGCGAATTCGCCCCATGTTCCGCCAAGGTCATCTCTGTAAGTGCGTTTTGCACCGTTGGAGGAGAAGGTGGACTTCACTTCGCCTTTCCAGTCGTGGAGGACAGATGCCTTAGCGTACGCATTACCTTTGTTTTCCGGGAAGGTGTAGCCGACAGCAACACCGGCTCTGCCGACGAAGGAGTCGATGCCGTCCTGTTCAACCTTAACGCCCTTGTTGGTCTTATAGTCGACAGAATCTAAACGACCGAACTGCAATTCAGCCTGAGGTTCGACATAGAAACCGGTATCCGGGCACTGCAGTCTCCAGCCGGCTTCGACGGATGCAGAAGTTCCCCAGTTGTGGAAGGAACCGGAGTTGCGTCCCATTGTGTTGTAAAGACTGAAATCGCTCTTCACACGATGGCGTTTGATGATCACGTCAACGAACTGACCGGAATCACCGAGCCAGCCGCCGTAGATGCCGAAATTGAAGTTCTTGTCGTCTGTAGAACCGTTTCTAAGGTCTCCGTCACCGTGGGTATAAGAGAAAGTACCGCCGAGGTAGAAGTTGTCGTTGATGAATCCATCACCGCCTAACTGAACGGTATTGTATTTTTCGCTCATGTTGCCGCTGGAATACTTGTTCTTGCCGCCGTAGTAACGTACCCACGCACCGGCTGTTTTCGGCATAGAGCGAAGGTCGCCCAAACGAGCGGAAACGTCGTTCATCTGAGAACGGAAGAAGAGGTAATTAGACGCAGCAATGTCAATAAGGGAGGAGTTGACCGTGTTCTGAGCTTCTTTCACGACCATAGAACCGTCCTTCGCAACTTCAGCTGTCAAAGCGCCGGCAGCTCCACCTTCTACAATGTTAAGTGTTGCGGTAGCGTCGGAACCTTCTGCGAGGTTAAGCGCGCTTGCATAGAAGGATTCCATGGCTTCTTTCTGATTCGTAATTTCATCAGAAGTCAGGCCAACGGCGTTAACCGTAAGATGCGGAGCCCCCGTCACTTCGTTGGTAACTTGTAACTGCGCTGAAGTAATGGTAGTTCCGTTAGTTGTTGCAGCGACATTCACAGTACCACCAGAACCTTGCAGAGTTTCAATCGCTACTTTTTGATCTTCCGCTTTTGTGATGTTGATGATGCCATCGTTAAGCGTGAGAGAATTTACTGCTATAGGGACGACACCTGCTGTATCGTCCCTAGTTATGATCGTTGGATTCCACTGGGCGTTGTCGGCAACTATCAGTTTGAATCCTGTGACCTGGGCTTTATCGTCCGCTGGTTCTTCGTCGTGACTTCTTAGAACATTGCCTGTCCACTGAGAAGAAGCGCCGGTAAGATTTACCAAGACATCCGCATCAATTTTAGTTTGAGAAGTGCCATTACTGTAATTGAAATCAATATCTCCGTTTAGAACTACGGTATTAGTGCCGGATTCGTTAATTCGTACTGTTGAGTCTCCCCTGGCCACAATGACCTTGTCTGCGTTTATTTCAATATTGCCGTTGGCACGTAAAACCCCCTGAGATATGGCGACGATGCCGTTTGACTCTGCATTGTCGGATGTTGCATTTATCACAGTATTTTTTGCATCAATAATCACGCTGGCCTTCTTGTCTCCCTCCGTTTCACTTGTAGTACTGTTTTGTACATAAATTCCTGAGGCCTGACCCTCGGTGGAATGTACATTGATGTTTAAATTCTCGCCGTTTAAGGTTATCTTTCCTTTCTTAAACGCAAATAAGCCAACGGCGGGTTTGCTGCTGTCCACGTTGACAGACACATTGATATTCTTAGTTTGAGCTCCGCCTAAATTTAAGAGACTTGAAGCTCCGCGACTTTCTACGCCTTCAATCCAGCCAGTATTGCTTGCTCCCGTGAGAGAGATCGAGATGGAAGGGCCGTCTAACGTGACGGTCGCACCGTTAGAAAGGTCGATTCCGTACTCGTTTCCCTGCGAAATATCGACCGCAACTGAAATAGGGGCATTAGATGAACTGTTTCCCGTGAAAACGAGATTTTGTGCATTGACAGAGCAAGCAGCTAAAACCATTGAAGAAAGTAAAGCTACCTTAAATTTTTGATTCATTTTGTTATCCCTCGAGATTTTGCTAACCCTCCGTAATATACAAGGGTTGAGAGGGGTAAAGTAAGCAGCTAAATTAGGGTGTTTTTGGACAAAAGATATAAAAATTACCCTTTATATGAATTGATAGACTCGCTTGAAAGTGTGATGTTTGTCATAATTTTCTGTCTACCTTCAACAGCAGTTCGAGAGGCAATTTGTCCTAACTGAATTTGGATATACTGAAGAGCTACATATTCAGAGTCCCGTTTAACGTCTAAAAAGGGCCGTGAAGTTTTGTCTCGTTGGGAAAGACGGTTGCTGTCAAAAAAGATCGGAAGAAATAAGATGGAAGAAAACCTCAAGATTTGGAACGATGCAAAAAGAATTGTCGTAAAAGTCGGCTCTTCTTTAGTAACAAACGAAGGTCACGGAGTAGATACAGAAGCAATTGCGCGCTGGACAGCTCAGATCGCTAAGCTCCAAGAAATGGGCAAACAGGTTGTTTGGGTCAGCTCCGGTGCCGTCGCAGAAGGAATGGCTCGTCTCGGCTGGACCAAACGACCGAAAAAAATGCACGAACTCCAGGCCGCAGCCGCTGTCGGACAAATGGGTATTGTGGAAGCCTACGAAAAAAGCTTCGAGCGTTACGACATTCGTACGGCTCAGATCTTGTTGACGCATGCTGACCTTGCAGACCGTGAACGTTACTTAAACGCTCGCCAGACACTCACAACGCTATTGGACCTCAAAGTTGTTCCGATCATTAACGAGAACGACACCGTCGTAACCAACGAAATTAAAGTCGGCGACAACGATACATTAGGTGCGCTGGTCACGAACTTAATCGATGCCGACGTCTTAGTGATCTTGACCGATCAGATCGGTCTCTTCACCGCCGATCCCCGATCCAACCCGGAAGCGAAATTAGTAGAAGTCGGCGAAGCCGGAGATCCGATCTATGAAGCGATGGCCGGAGGCGCCGGTTCTTCCATCGGTAAGGGCGGTATGCAGACAAAAGTACTGGCTGCGAAACGCGCGGCCCGCAGCGGTGCGTCTACCGTTATTGCCAGCGGACGCATTCCTGATGTTTTAGTTCGTTTAGCTCAGGGAGAATCCATCGGAACGCTTCTGAAGACCGATCGCAAACCGATGTCAGCACGCAGCCAGTGGATGGCCGACCATTTGCAGCTGAAGGGCAAACTCGTTATCGACGAGGGCGCCGTCGAAGCTGTTCGTAAAGGTAAGAGCCTGCTGCCGGTTGGTGTTAAAGCAGTGATCGGAGACTTCCTGCGCGGCGAAATCATTCAGGTCGTGGATCAAAACGACAAAGAAATCTGCCGCGGCATGATTAACTACGGTTCCGATGAGTCCCGTCGAATCATGGGGCTGCACAGCGATGAAGTAGTAGAAGAACTAGGCTACTTAGAACAAAGAGAACTAATTCATCAGGACAACATGGTTGTGATGAATAAGTGACCTCGTAAAGACGATTATTTATAAAGGCGGAAGTGTCCCGGACCTTCCGCTTTTTCCCATCCTGCAGGCGGAACAAGGTGTTTCTTGTCGGTAAAGAGGGCAGGAGCTAACTCTTTCAACGCTTCTTTATAAACACCGCGTTTGAAGTCGATTACTTGACTCAGCGGAACCCAATAGTCATTCCACTTCCAGGCCTCAAATTCCGGATGGCTGGTGGCTTTCAAGTTGATATCTTTGTTTTTACCGAGAAACTCCAAGAGGAACCAAATCTGCTTTTGGCCTTTGTAGATGCCGCGAAGGTCGCGGCGAATCCAGCGGTCGGGAACGTCATAGCGCAGCCAGTCTTCGGTGCGGCTGATGATACGAACTTGGTTTTCGAAGAGGCCAAGTTCCTCCCAAAGCTCTCTGAACATGGCTTCGCGAGGCGATTCCCCGCGGTTGATACCGCCCTGAGGAAATTGCCAGGAATGCTGACCCAAACGTTTCCCCCAAAAAACTTGTTTGAGAGGATTGGTCAAAATAATCCCGACGTTTGGTCGGTATCCATGTTGATCAAGCATAAAAACTTTAAAATAACTTATTTGTGTCTGCCCATTATATAGAGGCAGGAAAAGAAGTCATAAGATCCGAACCTAATCGTAGACTGCCGGCCTGCCGGCTCGTTTTTGAGAATTCGTAATGAGAGCAAAACAATTTTTTATTTCAACACAGAAAGAAGCTCCTGCAGATGCAGAAATCGTTAGCCAGAAGCTGATGCTTCGCGCAGGCATGATCCGTAAGCTTGCAGCCGGCGTCTATAACTACATGCCGATGGGCCTTCGCTCTTTGAAGAAGATTGAACGTATTGTCAGAGAAGAAATGGACCGTGCCGGCGCCATCGAACTTCTGATGCCGATCGTCCAGCCTGCTGAGCTTTGGCAGGAAACCGGCCGCTGGCAGAAGTACGGCTCTGAACTGCTTCGCTTTAAAGATAGACACGACAGAGACTTTGTTCTTCAGCCTACCAGCGAAGAAGTCGTGACCGACATCGCTCGTCAGGAAATCAAGTCCTGGCGTCAGCTCCCGGTGAACTTCTACCAGATTCAGACAAAGTTCCGTGACGAACGTCGTCCTCGTTTCGGCGTGATGCGCGGCCGCGACTTTGTCATGAAAGACGCTTACTCTTTTGACCGTACGGCTGAAGACGCCGGCAAGAGCTACGACAAGATGTTCGAAGCTTACTGCCGCATCTTTGATCGCTTGGGTTTGGTTTATCGTGCAGTGCGCGCTGACTCCGGCTCCATCGGCGGCTCTCGCTCTCAGGAATTCCAGGTGATCGCTGATACCGGCGAAGATTTGATCGTTTTCTGCCCGGACAGCGAATACGCTGCCAATATCGAATTGGCCGAAGCTCCCTGCCTGATCGAAAAACGCGCAGAAGCCACAGAGACCATGGAAAAGGTTCCGACTCCGGGCCGCGACAAGTGCGAGCTTGTTGTTGAACTTCTGAATAAGCCGCTGACAGCCAGCGTTAAATCTATTGTTTTGGCAGTTGATCACCAGGACGAAAAAGGCAATCCGCTGCCTGCAAAAATCGTTCTTCTGCTTCTCAGAGGCGATCACACTCTTAATGAAGTTAAAGCCGAAAAGCTGGAAGCGCTTAAGGGCGGATTCCGCTTTGCAACCGACAAGGAAATTGAAGATACCTTCGGATCTAAACCGGGTTATCTCGGCCCTGTCGGTATTCCTAAGGATGTCACCATCGTTGCCGATACAACCGTTGCCAACATGAGCGACTTCATTGTCGGCGCCAACGAAGAGGGCTATCACATCCGCGGCGTGAACTGGGGCCGTGACCTGAGAGAACCGGATGTTGTTGCTGATATCCGTAACGTCGTTGAAGGCGATGTTTCTCCGGACGGTAAGGGTACGCTCAAGATGCAGCGCGGTATCGAAGTCGGCCACGTATTCTTCCTCGGCGACAAGTATTCTGCTCCGATGAATGCGACTTACCTGGACGAAAACGGCAAGCCCCAGCTGCTTCAGATGGGTTGCTACGGTATCGGTATTTCTCGTCTGCTGGGCGCAGCTATCGAGCAAGGCCACGACGATAAAGGCATTATCTGGCCGGACAGCATTGCTCCGTTCACCGTAGTGATCTGCCCCGTCGGATATGACAAGAGCGAAGAAGTTCAGAAGGCTTCTAACGAGCTTTACGGTCGTCTGCGCGAAGCCGGCATTGACGTCATCCTCGATGACAGAGGTCTGCGTCCCGGGGTCATGTTCGCTGACTGGGAACTGATCGGTGTTCCGCATCGCGTTACGATCGGTGACCGCGGCCTGAAGAACGGTGAAGTTGAATACGCTCACCGCGGAGATCTCCAGAACGAAAACGTTCCTGTCACCGAAATCGCTGACAAACTGATCGCCAAGATCAAAGTCCGCTAAGCGAAGAAGCGTTTCCTTTTAGGGCGTCGGAAAACCTGCTGCAGGGATTTTCTGGCGCCCTTTTAATTTCTTTAGGTGTCCTTCCGAGGCTGGCTCAGAAGCCGTCTGCTTCTGCGGCTTTCCTCTGCTTTTCCTTGTATGTATTTATCCTCTGCTTCAGAATTTTTTGTGCGGCTGGGTTGCTGACGATTTCTGCTAACTCTGCCAGTCTTCTTTGACCTATTCGTCTATCGGCGGCTCGAAGAATGTCTGTGAGTCCCCAATGATCTCTTAGTCATTAATTCCGACAAAGGCGTATCAATGTATTCTCGAAGCATGTTCGAAATCTCAGAGGTTTCGCTGCTATACGGATAGATAGATAAAGCTTCGTAAGCGATACGAGAGTTTTCGTCTGGGCCTTCGGAATGGATAAAGTGCTTCGGATAATCGAAGATGGTTTCTTTGCCTAACGTGATCCAATACCTTGGTAAGTCAGTACTTCCATATTGGCTTCCCATTCGGTAGGCTACACAATGGATCTGAAAGTCTAATTTTGGATCGACAAGCAAATACACTTCTTTCTGTAATTTGCTCCAAGGCCTAATCTTTCTTCTTTGCATCATAGTAGTAGCGAGAAAATTGTCAGCAGGGTTGGGTTATTTCTTCCGACCTCGGTTCACAAGTTATTCTGTCTTTGCGAAAGGCGAAATGTTCGCTCTCTAACAGATATAAATATAGTAGTCTTGAGCGAAAAATTTTGACGCATTAAATCAATAAATTCGATTATCAAACTATCGAATTTATAGAAAATCATTTTGAGATATTCTGCCTATGGACTGTTTTTACTAGGCTTTTACCAGCTAGGCCCGTAAAGCACCGTTATTAAGACGGTGAAATAAGGGCCCAGTCCGAAGGACTGGCTATGCTAAACTGGCTCTATCTTTTCAGATCTAGGGGCGGGCTGTCCCGAAGTGAAGTCTGTGGAGAGATGTGAGACCTGAAGGAGTATACGGTTGTGTCCAAGCACGTGAAACTCCTTTTGGAGAACGTGCAAAAACCAAGCTGTACTCCTTTGGGCAATCCCGCTGAAGCAGAAACCCGCCGAGGCAACTTCGACATTAAGCTACGGCTGTCGGAGAAGTGGTAGGAATCCTCTTCATTTATGGAGGGGAGGAAGTCAATAGTAAAAAGCGAACTATGAGGAAAACCTCGTTAGCCCATTACTCAGCTTCAAGTCCCAAATTCAACGGTTAATGCAATGCAAAACTCAACAGCTGGAGTCGGTAGCCGCGTAAGAGGCTGCCGAGTTCAATCAAGAAAGCCTGCGTTCATTTAAACTTTCGCTGAAGGTTTCGACGAGGAACTTACTTGAAGAGTACAAAGCGTGACTACGAAGCTTGGCAAAGAATTTGACATCCAGGACTACCTTATCAATACGGAAAACAATCCCGAAGCTTTTTTCAAGGCCTGTGTTGAAGAAGATCTGGGAGATGGATCACTCGTTAGAAGGGCACTTGGCGAAATGGTGAAGGCTAAAGGAATGGTTCAGCTCGCAAAGGAGACAGGTCTCTCAAAGCAGTGTTTGTACAGAGCGCTCAGCCCCGAAGGATCACCTAAATTCGAAACGATATTTAGAATCAGCAAGGCCTTGAAGCTGACGATTCCGACTCATCGAGCCTGATTTAAATTCTCCGATCTCCGCTGCGGCTGGAAAGCTCTAAAAGTTACTCTGTGTCCGCTGGCGCTCTCTTGAAAAGTTTTGTAAGACCGGCAAGCCAGAATTTCACAAAGATGCCGACGCATAACGCCGAAATAACAGTTCCTTCCCGCAGCCCGCGTATTTCGTGGAAAACGCAGTAACTAAGAAGTAAAGCCAACAAAACCAAAATAACGTCATTGGCGATTTTGACGTATGAAAATGGCTTGTGCAGAACCGTACTGACCGCAAGTACGAGTCCTTCCCCGGGTAACGCTGCGGCGCCGGCAAACACTTCTAAAGCAACGCCGAGTCCGAGAACCACGTTTCCAAGCATCGAGACTGCAAAACATTTCCAATAAATTGAAGACAAGAACTCAGTGATCTGCATAGATGTATCGATGAAGTAAGAGAAGGCGAATGTGATCGGAATTTGCGAGAGAAGTAGAAGCTTGTTGATGGATTTTCGGAGCAGCAGCCACTGTGCAGCAACAAAGAGCAAGTTAATGAAGAAAGTAGTTTCACCGAAGGTTAAGCCGCTGGCATAAGACGACACTAATGGCAGAGAGCTGATGGGCGTGGTTCCGAGATTGCCTCGAGTCACGAGTGCGATACCTAAACTCATGACGAACAATGCAGCGACGAATATGAACCACGGGCCTAACTTGCGAAACATATCGGAAAAATTTGAAAGATGTTGGACTTGAGGATTAGAGATTCAAGAAAGAAAAGTCGAAGGGCTGAGCTTCGGCTTTTCAGATTGATTAGAGGTTAGAAACCGTTATGTTCCTGCTTTTGCTTCGGACTTCGATGGGGCAGGAACGTCGTTTTCGACTTTGCATATCACTTCCGGCATCGAAATGATATGCAGATCCCTCTGCTGGAACGGAATGTTGATCTTGCGCTTGTTGAATTCACGGAACATCGCGCGACCAATGTTGGACCTCAAAGTCGCGGTGCCTTTTTCGGGGTCGGGAACCCAGAAGTACGACGTCAGTTCAATACCGTCGGCTCCGAAGTTCGTCAGAATGGTGTAGGGCGCCGGATTGATCAGCACGCGCGGCTGTTTTCGGACGATATCGGTCATGAGCTCAATGACTTCATCAATGTCGGCGCTGTAGTCAACGCTCATCATGACGGTCGCACGTCCCGGACCCAACAGGTACGAGGTATTGCGAACGCTGCTGGTGACGAAATTCTCGTTCGGGATAATCGTTACGCTGCCGTCGTAAGCCTTAACCGCTGTGTAGCGCGTCTTGATGTCCGTCACAATACCTTCAACGCCGGAAACGTTCACCAAGTCTCCGATTTTGATGCTCTTATCCAGAAGAATAATGAATCCGCTGACGTAGTTAGAGGCAATTTTCTGTAAGCCGAAACCTAAGCCGACACCGATGGCACCGCCGAAGACACCAAGCACGGTGATGTCAATACCAACGGAAGCCAGACCGATCAGAATCGCAATCGTCACTAAAACGACCTTGACTACCCGGATGATCACAACGCGGACGTTGGACTCCATGGTCGGAAGGCTGTTTATCCATTTCTCAAAGAACTGACCGATCCACTTCGCGATAAAGAGCGCTAAGGCAATCGAGAAGCCGGAAAGGAAGACAGACCAAACCGTTGCGTTGGTGCTTCCCAGCGGAATTTTGGTGGTCTGCATGAATTCGACGCACTTAGGCAGTACACCGACGATCTGAAGCGCGACACCGCCCCAAATCGAAAACGTCAGGAAGTTATCCAGGCTGCTGTTGTATTTGCGCGAAAGTGAGTGCAGCAGAAATACGACCGTGCGGATCACAACGTAGGCCCCGAGAATCAGCCACGCAATGGATTCCAGCGGCAGGGCTTTCTTAGGAAGCAAGCCGAAAAGTCGCACGGTAAAGGTGCTGACCGCGATGAAGAACATTCCAAGCAGCGGGAAACTCAGCCGCAAAATCAGCGTCTCTATGCCTCGTCTTACCTTTGCCCAGAAGGCGCTCTCGCGATGTTCAGGCTTGACAGGGGCTTCGCCTTCTTCCGCTTTGATCTCGTCGCTTTCGATGATTTCATTGGCGGCTAAGTGCTTAATAATCCGCATGCGGATGCATTTGCCGAGCAGCCAAGCTAAAAACAGTGAGCCCAGAATGGAGGCCAGCTGCCAATAGATGATCGGCTGGTTAAGCCCTTTTTCAAACATCAGCAGGAGTTGATCCAGGATGTTGCTGTCGCCGCTTAAAAGTTCTTCTGTCGTAACCGCTGTTTGTGCGACTTTGGCGATTTCGGCGGATGCGGCTGCCGAGGTACTCATAGGCTGTCTCCGTTAGGTTAACGACCGTTTGCGTCGTCAACCGGATCAAATGTCAATGTAATAGAAGAGGGAATGTCTCCTACCGGGGGTTTGGGGAAGGGATTGCACATCAGAATCGCTTTTTCCACCGCTGTATCGAAAGCCTTCAGACCGCTGCTGCTGATCATCTTGGGCGGAACAGCCTTCTGACCGTTCTTGAGCAGTCGGACATCGAACTTGGCAACGTACATTCCGCGTTTGGCGCCGGCCGGCGTATTAAACGTAATATGCGGACGGATGCAGGCAACGATACGGTTGTTGTACTGGGCTTGCTGAAAGTTCGTCATGGCGCCGGAGCCTGAACCCATGGCAGATCCGCTCTGGCCGGTTAAGCGGCTGAGCATTTCTTTTCTGCGGGCGGCATTCGCCTGTTCTTGGGCTCTCTGACGATTGAGTTCTTCTTGAGCCTTGCGCTTTTCAGCTAAGGCTTTTTCTCGCTGAGCCTTTTCTTCAGCGATCTTGCGTTCGCGTTCCTGAGCTTGCTTCTTGAGTTCTTCCTGCTTGGCTTTGCGCTCGGCTTCTGCTTTTTCTTCAGCCTTACGTTTTTCCTCCGCTAAGCGTTTCTGCTCTTCTTGTTTCTTCAGCTCTTCCTGACGCTTCTGTTCTTCGATGCGTCGTTCTTCTTCCTGACGGCGCAGTTCAGCCTGGCGAGCTTCTTCGGCTTTGCGCTGCTCTTCAGCTCGTTTGGCTTCCTGAAGCTGACGTTCGCGCTCAAGAATGCGTTGTTTTTCCTCTTCCTGTTTCTTCTTTTCGCGGTCGAGTCTTTCTTGGACGATGTCCGGATCCTCAAGCAGATTGGCTTGACGATCTAAATCCGTCTGAGCGATAGGAGGCGGGGGCGGAGGCAGCTGCTGCTGAGGCTCTTCCGGAGCAGGAGGCTCGGGAGCGGGTTCCGGTTCCGGCTGAGGTTCAGGTTGGGGCTCCGGTTCGGGCTGAGGCTCGGGTTCCGGCTCAGGCTGCGGTTCCGGTTGCGTCTCTGCCGGGGCTTCTGCTGCCGGCATGTCGCCGTTCCACAGTTCGGCATAGACGGGGCCTGTCGGCTCCGATCTCCATTGCATGGAAACGAAGAGCAGCACAAAAAGAAGCCCGTGGGCGATTAAAGCGAGCACAAAAGCCGTGCCCCAATAACCCTGAGCGCCTGAGAGCCGATTCGCTTGATTCGGAGATAAGTCGTCCATTACTTGGCACCGCTTCCTTCAAGTTGCAATGACAGACCGATACGCGTGATGTTGGCCTTTTGTAGATTGCGCATCACGTCGATGACTTTTTCATATGCGACGGTTTTATCCGCAGCAATGACAACCGGAACCTGATTTCCGTCGGTCTGCATCGATTCGACCGTAGAGACTAACTGAGGGAAATCAACCGGAGTTAATTTCTTTGCGGTATCGCGGATCTGGAGTTTGCCGTCTGGCGAGATAATGACTTCGACAACTTTATCCGGAGTGCGAGCCGCTTTATTGACTTTCGGCAGATCGACGATCGAAGGATTGACGTATGGGGCGGCGACCATCAGGATCACCACGAGAACGAGCATCACGTCAATGTACGGGACGACGTTCATCTCTGCTAAAAGACGTCTTTTGCCGTTACGTGCCATGTTGCGTCCTTAGGCCTGACGACCCAAAATGTTCTGGAATTCCTGCATGAAGCTTTCGTACTGGCTCGAGAGACGATCCAGACTATAAGCAAAGCGGTTGTAGCCGATAACGGCAGGAATAGCGGCAAACAGACCGATCGCGGTTGCCACCAGAGCTTCGGCAATACCCGGGGCGACGACAGCCAGCGAAGCGCTTTCCAGGTTGCCCAAGCCTGTGAAGGCGTCCATGATGCCCCATACGGTGCCGAACAGACCGATGTACGGAGAAACGGAACCGATGGTCGCCAAAACGCTCAAGCCCGACTCGAGAATGTCGAGTTCTCTCTGATAACGGGCGCGCATGGCGCGAGACACACCGTCAATGACGCCGAAGGTGCCGGCGCGGGCTTCGAGATTGCTCGCGCGGCTTCTTAAGAACTCGGTCATGCCGGAGTAAAAGATGCCCTCCTGAGGACCGATGGAAGAGCGTCGCTCGGTGGCGCTTTCGTAGAGTTTATTTAAATCTGCACCGCCCCAGAAACGCTTGTCGAAGTTGCGGGCTTCTCTTCTTGCACGGCTCATCTGGAACCATTTCTGAAAAATAATGGTCCAGCTCACTAAAGAGAAAATCAAAAGAATAGCCAAAACAATCTGAACAACGGCGCTCGCATGAGCAACCAAAGTAATGATTGATAAATCGGCAGATGCTTCCATCACAGTCCCTTGTACTAACGAATGATTAATGAGTTAAAAGTTTTTTGAGTTGTTCTGAAATAGGCTCGGGCATAGCCACCGGGCGGAATGTGTGCGCGTCGAGCGTGCCGCAGCGAACGTCTCCGACGTTGAGCACTTCATCTCCTCTCAGAATTTCCTGATGAAATTCAAAAGAAGTACGGCCGCACGCGGTGACCGTTGATCGAACCACTAATTCATCATCCAGCCGGGCCGGTTTCTTGTACTTGGCTTTGGCTTCGGCGACGACAAAGACGACGCCGAGCTCTGAGTACAGCCGCTCCTGACTCCAGCCCAATGCGCGCAGCCATTCCGTGCGTGCGCGTTCCATGAACCTGAAGTAGTTGGCGTAATAAACCACTCGTGCACAGTCTGTGTCTTCGTAGTAGACGCGAACCGGCCAGTCGAAATAGTGTTTTTCCATCAACAAATTCTCATCCGAGCGCGCGTAAGCGCGCTCAAAAAGGCTCCTTGAAGCCCAGCCTCACATAAGAGCGCATTTTAACAAACGGGTACCTGAGAATCAGGCTTGAAAGGTCATTCTTTATACCCGTTTTTCGGAGCGATAAAATCTTTCGCGAATCTTAAAAAGTTGGGAATACCCCTAGACGGGAAACCGTCCCTAACTATTTTATTTCTTTGGAATTTTTTGTGATCTGATAAGATATCTCGTCCCAAAATAGGCGAAAGGAACAGCAGTGAAAATTAAAGTAGGATACGGCGCAACTTACGGCAGGCTCCTTAGGTTGTCAGCGGCTGTCTTTGCTGTGATCGCACTGACCTCCTGCAAAGAAATTCCGAACTCTGTTCACACGGAAAAAGAACTTGCCTCCAATACGCTTTACACGCCGTTCTCCGGCCGCAGTCCGAAGCATTTGGATCCGACGAGTTCTTACTCTTCCGATGAGACGCCTTACACCTACAGTATTTACGAACCGCTTTACCAGTATCACTTCCTAGAGCGCCCTTATCGCCTGATCCCTCGTTCCGCAGCAGAGGTCGTTAAGCCCGTTTATCTGGATAAAGACGGAAAGGCCTTACCTGAGACTGCTTCGGCGGAAAAAATCGCTCTGAGTGTTTACGAGATTCCGATCAAAAAAGGAATTCTCTTTGCGCCTCATCCGGCTTTTGCCAAGAACGAAAAGGGCGAATACATCAACCACGCGTTAGCGCCTGAAGTCATCGACGAGCTGCACAATCCGATGGATTTGCCGCAGAAGGGTACGCGAGAGCTGACCGCCGAGGATTTTGTTTACTCGATCAAGCGAATGGCCAATCCCCGCATCATTGCTCCGGTCTACGGAACGATGGTGAACTATCTTCCGGGATTGAAAGACTTTGCCGTTCAGGTTCGCGCAGAAGACAAACGCCTTCGCGCCGATCTCAAGCCCTCTGACAGAGACTTACCTTTCTTAGACTTGCGGAAGTTTGAGCTCAAAGGTGTTTCGGCGCCGGATAAGTACACGCTGCGGCTCGAAGTCAAAGGAAAGTACCCGCAGTTCCCCAACTGGCTGGCCATGACGTTCTTTGCGCCGGTTCCGTGGGAGGCCGAAGCCTTCTACGCCCAGAAGGGCATGGCCAAAAACAACTTGTCTTTGAACTATTGGCCCGTGGGTACCGGCCCTTACATGCTGGTGGAATCGATTGAGAACCGCAAACATGTCATGGAGCGCAATCCGAATTTCCGTAAGACGGAGCTTTATCCCTGCGCGGGGGAGCCCGGCGATGAAGCGAAAGGATTTTTAAAGGACTGCGGAAAACCGCTGCCTTTCATTGATCGGATTGAAATCACGGCCGAAAAAGAAAGCGTGCCGCTTCGTACGAAGTTCCTTCAGGGCTACTACGACTCTCCGCAGATTGAACGTCTCGACAACGGTCAGGGCTTCTTGATCGGCATGGCCGACAGCGCGGAAAAAGAAAAAGAGTACAAAGAAAAGAAACTGCAGTTTCCGCAGACCATAGAAGCGCAAAACACGTACTTCGGCTTTAACTGGATGGATCCGGTCGTAGGAGAAGGCAAGACGCCCGAAGAGCGCGAGCGCAACAAGAAGCTTCGTCAGGCGATTTCTATTGCCATGGACTGGGAAGAATATATCCAGATCTTTGAGAAAGGGCTGGCGTCTCCCGCGCATGGACCCCTGCCGCCGGGACTTTTCGGATATCGAGAGGACGGCGCTGCGGCCTTTAACCCGATCGTTTACGAAAAGACCGAAGACGGACTCGTCCGCCGCAAATCCATTGAAGAAGCCAAGAAACTCTTAGCTGAAGCAGGCTACCCCGGCGGCCGTGATGCAAAAACCGGCGAGCCTTTAGTCTTGAATCTCGACTTCCAGGCGGCAGCGTCTCCTTCAACGAAGGCTGTGCTCGACTGGTACCAGAAGCAGTTTGCCAAGATCGGCATTCAGCTCGATATCCGCGGCACGGACTACAACCGTTTCCAGGATAAAGTGATCTCCGGGAATCACCAGCTCTTCTTATGGGGCTGGCTGGCCGACTATCCGGATGCAGAAAATTTCCTGTTCCTGCTTTACGGCCCTAACGCTAAGTCCAAGACGGGCGGCTCGGGAGAGAACGCTTCGAACTACCAAAATCCGAAGTACGACGAGCTCTTCAGCCGTATGCGTTATATGGACGAAGGCCCGGATAAGGCCGAGGCCATTAATGAACTGATCAAGATCGTCCAGGAAGATGCGCCGTGGACATTCGGTTACTTTCCGACGAGTTCCGCGGCTTTCCATCAGTGGGTGCACAACGGCAAACCCACGCAGGTTGTGCGCAATCACATTCAGTACCTGAGGCTCGATCCTGAGACGCGAGTGAAGGCTATTAAAGAATGGAACAAACCCATTTACTGGCCGCTGCTCGTTTTTGTTCTGCTGTCGGCCTTGGTGATTATTCCGGCTGTGGCGCTTCATAGAAAGCGGGAGCGAATGACCGCGCGCACCACAGAGGAGGACGTCAAATGATTCGTTATCTCTTAAGACGCATCGGCTACGGCTTCCTGATTCTGATCGGCGTCAATCTGCTGACCTTTATGCTGTTCTTTACGGTCAACACGCCGGACGACATGGCGCGCCTTAATATTGGCGGCAAACGCGTGACCGCTGAAGCGATTCAAAACTGGAAAGAAGAGCACGGCTACGACAAGCCGCTGCTTTGGAATGAGAAGGCCGAAGGATCGGACAAGCTTACCGATACGATTTTTTGGCAGCACAGTGCGCGGCTGATGGTCGGAGACCTCGGCGCATCGGACGCGGGTCGCGACATTGCCTATGAAATCAAAAACCGAATGTGGCCCTCGGTCGCTTTGGCGTTTCCGACCTTTTTGCTCGGCGTCTTTGTGATTGTTGTGTTTTCTTTGGGATTGGTGTTTTTCCGGCACACGAAGCTTGAGATCGGCGGCGTGGTCTTTGCCATTGTCATGATGTCGATCTCATCGCTTTTCTACATTATTTTCGGGCAGTGGCTCTTCTCAAAAGTCCTGCGGCTCGTTCCGATCTCAGGTTTTGAGACGGGAACGGCCATGATTTCGTTCCTAATTCTTCCGATTGCGATCGGTGTTTTCTCCCGCATCGGCGGCGATGCGCTGCTGTACCGCTCGATGTTCCTGGAAGAAATCAACAAGGATTACGTTCGTACTGCTCGGGCAAAGGGTTTAAGCGAAACAGCGGTTCTGTTTAAACATGTACTGCGCAACGCCAGTCTTCCGATTCTGACTTCAACAGTTGCTGTGCTCCCGATGCTGTTTTTAGGCTCCTTAGTGATGGAGAGCTTTTTCGGCATTCCGGGCTTGGGCAGCTTTACGATTGACGCGATCAATGCTCAGGACTTCGCCATCGTCCGTACGATGGTTTTTGTAGGAACTGTGCTGTATGTCATCGGTCTGATTTTGACGGACGTGGCTTACACGATTGCCGACCCGAGGATCCGTTTGAAATGATGCCTAAATTTGTTTTGCTTCCGACGGATATCGTGGTTGTCGTCCTTCTAGCGGCACTAACGTTTTATCTGATTCATGTTGCCCGCTCCGAAGAGCTCAAGGCACGCTGGCGCTATGTTGTGAGTTCCGGCGCCTCGCTGTGCTCGCTTTCGCTGCTGTGTTTCTTCCTTCTGCTCTCCGTCGTAGATTCTGTGCACTTTCGTCCGGTCATTGATGTTCAGGCCGGGCGCCCGATCTATGACGTCAAGGCTTATTCCCTGTTGGATAAAGCGCTAGGCAAAGCCTCTTCTGCCGAAGAGAAGTCTTATTCGATGCCGCTTGCGACTCAGACATTTGAAAAAATTTCCCGCTTTGAAGACGGCAAACCCGTGCGCGATTACGAACCGCTGAAAGCCGGAGGAGCGCACCTCAAAAATAACGCCGATTGGGCAGAAGACATCATCGTTAAATCGGCCTGCGGGCTAGGTGCAGGACTCGTGCTTAGCGCTTTGCTGTGGTTCTTAACGGTCGGACTGATTGCTCGATATAAAGATCGCTCATTCAAGGGAGAGGTGCGTACGCTATTTAAGCGCCGCGATGAAGTTCCTTATGAAGCAGTCCTTACGACCTGCTCTGTTTTAATCGTCCTCGGGTGCCTGATCGGCGCGCTTTGGCCGTATTACCACGTGATGGGGACAGATCAAACAGGCAACGATGTCCTGTATCAAGCCTTTAAGTCGGTGCGTACAGCGCTTGTGATCGGAACTCTGGCGACGTTGACGACGCTTCCGTTTGCCGTGGTTCTGGGAATTTGTGCCGGATTCTTCAAGGGCTGGGTAGACGACTTAATTCAGTACCTTTACACGACGTTGTCTTCAATTCCGAGCGTTCTTTTGATTGCGGCTTCCGTGCTGATGATTCAGGTGTTCATTGATTCTCATCCCGGCATGTATGCGACCGGCATTGAGAGAGCCGACCTTCGTCTGTTCATGCTTTCAATCATCATCGGTCTGACGGGCTGGGCCACGCTCGCACGTCTCCTTCGTGCCGAGACCTTAAAGATTTCTCAGCTGGACTATATCCAAGCGGCTCGTGCCTTCGGATTAGGGCCGTTTAAGATCATGAAGCGTCATGTGCTGCCCAACGTGATCCACATCATTTTGATTGTGGCGGTATTGGATTTCTCCGGCATTGTTCTATATGAAGCGGTGCTTTCTTACGTCGGTGTCGGCGTTGATCCGACGACACACAGTTTCGGTTCCATGATTAATGCCGGACGTCTTGAACTTTCCCGCACACCGGTTGTCTGGTGGAACCTTTGCGCGGCTTTCACTTTCATGCTCACACTTGTGTTGTCTGCCAACTTGTTTGCGTCTGCCGTTCGGGAAGCATTTGACCCGAGACTGGTCCTCAAAATCGGGAGGAAAAAGTAATGCTCCGTATTTCTAATATGGTGACTGAAATCCTCACTTCCGAGGATACGGTTCGCGTTGTAGACGGTTTGAGCCTGACGCTTAATCGAGGCGAAATCTGCGCTTTAGTCGGAGAGTCCGGGTGCGGCAAATCTATGACGGCTTTTTCTCTGCTGAGATTGCTTCCGAGCTCCGGACGAGTCTCGAGCGGTGTTGTTACCGTTGACGGAACAGAAATCATGGGTTTGCCGGAAGCTGCGATGCGCAATATTCGCTCTTTCAAGATCAGTTTGATTTTCCAGGAACCGGCGACGTCGTTAAACCCGGTGATGACTGTCGGGGATCAAATTGTCGAGACAATTCTTCTTCATACACCGCTGCGCGGCGAAGAAGCGCGAGCAAAAGCACTCGACTGGCTGAAAAAAGTCGGAATCCCTGAGCCCGAACGCAGAATGAAATCATTCCCGTTTGAACTCTCCGGCGGTCAAAAGCAGCGCGTTATGATCGCTATTGCACTAGCGGCCGAGCCGAACTATTTGATTGCAGACGAACCGACGACGGCGCTGGACGTTTCCGTTCAAGCTCAGATTCTTGATCTTTTAAAGCATCTCAAGGAAACCGAAAACATCGGCATTCTGCTGATTACACATGATTTGGCTGTTGTGGCTCAGGTCGCAGCCAGGGTAGGGCTGATGTATGCCGGTGAGCTGGTGGAAGAAGCTTCAGCACGTGAGTTCTTCTCCAAGCCATTGCATCCTTATGCGCGCAATCTTTTGAAGGCGCTTCCTGAAGGAAAGCAAAAGAGCCAGATGCTCGAGGCAATACCGGGCATGGTTCCTCGCTTGAATCGAGAGTTCCATGGATGCCGATTTGCCGAGCGCTGTAAAAAAGCTCGTCCCGAATGTTCTCAGCATAAAGTTGTCCTGCAGGAGATTGGAGACCGAAAAGTTCGCTGCCTGTTTCCTGAAAATGATCCGGTCGAACTTCCGCGAAGTGACGTTGTTGTTGAGCGAGAGCAGAAAGATGTGCCTCGCATTCTTGAAGTCAAGAATTACAGCGTTTGGTTTCCGATTCGCGGCGGTTTTCTGCGTCCGACGGAATACGCCAAAGCCGTCAACAATGTCTCATTCGATGTGCGCAGAGGGCTGACAACGGCATTGATCGGAGAAAGCGGCAGCGGCAAAACCACGGTGGCCCGAGGCATCCTCCAACTTCTCCGACTGCAGGCAAAAATCACTGGTTCTGCGCTCTTGAACGGAAAAGACTTAGGCAGCTTGAACGGTCCCGATCTTCGACAAGCCCGCGTCGATATGCAGGTTATTTTCCAAGATCCATTCTCCAGTTTGAATCCGAGAATGCGTGTTAAGGAAATTCTGCTTGAAGGGTTGGAGAGCCTGCACCCTGATATTCCTGCGAGTGAAGCGCTCGGAAGAATTGAAGATGTCATCGGTCTTTGCGGGCTTCGTTCCGATTCATTGAATCGGTATCCGCATGAGTTCTCGGGCGGACAAAGACAGCGCTTGGCGATAGCTCGTGCGTTGGTGGTCGAACCCAAACTTCTGATTTGTGATGAACCGACATCGGCTTTGGATGTTTCCGTGCAGGCCCAAATCCTGAATCTTTTGAACGAAATCCAAAGAAGCCGAGATATCTCGTACTTGTTCATCACTCATAACTTCGGCGTCGTTCGTTACCTTGCCGATGAAGTCATTGTGATGAAGTCCGGAGAAGTGGTAGAAGCAGGATCGGCGGCAGAAATCCTTAATCGTCCGAAAGATCCTTACACCTGTCGCTTGCTGGAAGCAGTTCCGAATTTCGACTCTCTGAAGTAAGAACAAGAAGTTCCCACAAAGCCGAAAGACGCGTCTGGATACGGAAAGACGTTCTAGACTCTGTTAGCGAAATTCAGCGAAGGACGAAATAAAAATTCAGAGGGGAGTTTTGTCTTTAAAGGAGAGAATTAAAGATAGTTTAACCTCTAAGTATTGGTATTTTTGCTGTCAAAGAAAGCCTCAATTTTTGAGAATTGAGCAGAAATTGAACACGATTGAACAAGTATTGAACATATATCGTGAGTAGACGAGCTTGAGAACGAGTTTCTCTTTTCAATCCGGATAGAGTAACGGCCTGTTTTAGCGAAATAAGCGAAAGATGAAATAAAAATTTGGAGGGGATTTTTGTTTTTAAAAGACCGAATTAAAGATGATCTATCTTTTAAGTATTGGGATTCTTGGTGTCAAAGAAAACGTCTTTTTTGGGAATTAGACTGTTAAAAGGCCAAACTCGAGGAGGTACTTCTTTTTTAATCCGGAAAGAGCAATCGTGTGTTTTCAGTGATGCCTCGCTGGTTGGCAGCGATGTCTATTAAAACATCGCCTAAGCGGTCTTGATCCGACAAGAACTTGATTCCATTGTTTTGGCACAGATCCAAGTAAATCGCCAGCGCCGTCCTTTTGTTGCCGTCCTGAAAGAAATGACCTTTGAGAAGGCTGACGACGATGCTTGTTATCTGCTCTCTGACGGTGTCGTAATAGGAATAGCTGGACAGACATCCGCCTACTCGCTGTTTTCTTTCTTCTGAGCAGCGATTGCCGGTGAGAGCTTCGTTGATCAAGACCACCGCATCAATATCTAATGGTGTACTCATTTGTCTTTGAGATAATCAAACGTCTTTTTGAAGGTGTTTAAATTTTCTTTAAAGCGTTTGAGCATTTGCTCTTTAGTATTTGGGCGGAGCTCCTGTTTTTGAGGAACTGATTTTCTATCTGTCATAGTTCAAGAAAGAGAAGAGCCGATTCGGTTCGATTAACCGGCTCGGCTTCTTCCCTCAGAAAGAGAAATTATCCTTGTTCGCTGAAACGTTCTTTAAGCCGCTGAGGCAGTCCTCCGCTGCGCTGCGTGACGGTCTTTAACGACATGTCTAGGGCATCCTTAGCCCCGAAAATCTGGCACGTTTTTTCCGAGCGAGTAATGCCGGTATAAAGAAGTTCGCGCGTGCATAAAGAGGCAGCATCACTTCCGGCACTTAGTGTTGGCAGGAAGATGGCTACATCACGGAAGCCGGAACCCTGCGATTGATGGATGGTGATTGCAAAGGCGGTGTCATATTTCGGCAGCAGCTGAGCCGGAACGATTTTCTTCAGATCACCGATGAATGCATACCACATCGGTTTGTCGGAATCAGCCGTCTTCAAGCCGAAAATAACAGCGACGTCGCCGTTGGCGACACCAAGGCCGGAGTCGTTTTGACGAACAATGATGACCTTGCCGTTGTACATGTCGTCTGCGGATGGAACTATGAAAGCCGTTTTAACAAAATCTTCGCAATAATCATTGACGGCATTGACGCCGGTCGGACCTTCACGTTGTGCGCACAACGGACGGAAAGTACTCAGTTCGTTCCAGACGTCTTTAAGAGCTTGTTGTACATCATTAGGAAGGTTTTCGAAGTTGGCTGATCTTGAATCCACTTCGTTTTTATCGTTCAAAGTTAAAGTCAGGTTTAAGTTTTCGACTGCGTTGCAGTAGGAATCGAGTTTTTCCTCTAACCACTTCTGAGCCTGCAGAGGAAGATTTCTACCTGCAGATTTGAAAAACACGCCGGTATCTTTAAATCCTTCAAAAGGTTGATCGTCCGTGTACTCAACTTCTGAAATAAAGTCCGAAATGCCGGCTTCTCTTCCTTCTTCGAAGGCCAGCATGCGCTGCGCCAATCTGCCGATAGCGGATTTGTCGTTGAAGCGAATGCTCTCTTTTAATTCAACAATGTAGCCTTTCAAAACACCCGAATTGTCGGAGATGTCAGCAAACACCGAACCAGGTCCGACGGCTGCCAGCTGATGCTTGTCGCCTAAAAACACAGTTTGCGTTTTGGTTGGATCAATTGATCTGATAAGTTTTAACGCAAGGGCGGAGTCAATCATTGAGCTCTCATCCACGATTAGCAGATCTGCTTCGATCGGATTGTCTGCTGAAGGTCGTTTGCCGTTGGATAAATCCGTGACGAGCAATTTATGGATCGTCAAAGAAGTCAGTCTATCTTCCGCAAGGGCCTTGCGAACGGCAGGGTAGTAAGGTGCAGAGGACGGACCGGCATCCGCTTGATTTTTTACGGATTCAAGAAGACGACTTGTGGCCTTTCCGGTTGGGGCACACATTTGAATGATGCCCTTCGGATGTATTTCCAAAAAGGCTTCAATGAATTTCACAACGGTGGTTGTTTTGCCGGTACCGGGACCGCCGCAAATAACGGAGAATTTCTCCGAAACTGCAAGTTCGGCGGCTTCCAGCTGCAGAGGATTTAAAGAGTAGGCTTTCTTGTCGCCGTTTTCTCGTGCATTCTTTAACGTCTGTTCCAGCTGTGCTAAGGCCTCTTTTACCTCGTTGACGTCGCTGGCGCTTGTAGAGCACATACCGTGAATACCTGCGGCCAAACGGCTTTCAGAGCAAAAATTGCGGCGGGAATAAATTCTCAGCTTTTTCGGTTCGCTCTCGTCAAGAAGAAAAGGCGTAGGAGCGACAGAAAGGTTGTTAGGTTCGTCAGCAATTTTGTTGCTGCTGTCTGTTAGCAGCTCAGCTTCCCTGAGCAGCTCCACGTACTTTTTATTTTGCGGCGTTGCATCAAGCTCGGCACATAAACCTCCGAGGTGTTCGGCTTGTCCGAGATGCAGCATGAAGAACGCCAATGCGTCTCTTAGCTCTTCTGTAATGGTTTTTCCTCGACGAGTTAAAAGGTCAAGCAGAATGGTGCCGAGGTTTTCAAATGAATTTTGGTTTTGCGAAATCATTTCAAACTGCTCCTTTGGCACGAGATTCCAGGAGTTCGCGACTGAATCCGTTTTTCAGGAAGTCGTCTAAACATTCGATAAGGGCATCTTTTGGACGTTCAAAGTACGTTCCGCGCGCATTCCTGTCGATGCCGCGCAGGAAGCAGTAAACCGCCCCTCCGATGGCTTTATAACCCGTACCTTCCGGCAGATTTAAACGAACTTCGAGCATTCGTTTGAGCGCAACGAGATAGAGCGCCAACTGAAGCTCGTAGTGATTATTTTTCATCAAGGCGTTCACGGCTTCCGGCGTATAGAGCTCAGGAGTGTTGTTGCGGTAATCAATTTTGTTCGTCTTCCAGTCGATGACCCAATATTTGCCGTCAGCGGCAAAAGCTAAGTCGATGGAGCCCGTGAGATAACCGCGCATATCAAGTTCTGACAAATGAAAGTCTTTATAACGAGAATCAAAGGCCGTTAGCGTTTCAGCCAAAAGACTCGCCGTCAGACGTTCTCTGCCCTTTATCGGAGCTCCGACGGAAAGCATGAATTTCAATTCCGGACGGCAATCTTTAAGATTTTTAAAAAGCTGAGAGAGATGGAAGCCCGGCGCGGAGGGCAGAATCTTTGCTTCGAATAAATTTTCGAAGAACTCTTCCGTTTTAGTCTCGATTTCGGCCTTTCGTTCTTCAGTTTCTGGGGCGACATAACCCTTAAAACGATCATCTAAAAATTTGTAGACTCTGTTCTTCCAGTTATGGAAATTTTTGTCGAAAATCTTTTCTAATAATTCGTGGACTTTCGTGCCGAATTCGGCAGCGCTTTGGGTGCCTTTGAGGACTTCCAATACGTCCTCTTCTTTCGATTCCGCGACAGTTTCCTCTGACTCAAGAGCTTCCGACTCATCAGTGATGACGGCGGAGTCCTGTGCTTCCATGGTCCTCAACAAGCTTGTGAAACTGGAAGAAATCCAAGAACGATTTTGCTTCTCACCGCGACCGGCTCTGAGATCAAGATGCTCCGGCGGTTGTCTGAAGGAGACTTCGGAGTCTCCATATTTGCCGGGTTCGAAGTCAAAACGGATCTCAAAAGGAATGTAAGCATTTAAAGCTTTCTCAGAGAGCATGAGAGGATGTGCGCTGTTCTTGTTGTACTCGGAAATTCCGTCAAGCAAGGCCTTTCTGACTTCTCTTGCCGACGCTTCCTTCGGGCTCAAAGCCTCCCGCAGTCGGTTTAAACCGCCAATAATGGCCAATCCGCCGGACGTTTCTCCGCTGATAGCCTGAGCAAGCGGATTTTTTCCGCCGACGCTGCCGTGAGGCGCTCCGTTCTTAGTTTTCTTGAAGAAATAGGGAAGAACCACCCTTGCTGTGGCTCGCGTCATAGCGACATACAGCAGTCTCATGGACTCCTCATATGATTTCTCAATGAAGTCGTCCGGTGCCTTCTGTTCGGTTTCATAGAAGGTAATGACGCCTGTCGCATCATCTCTAAATTTCTGACCTTTGGAAAAGCTTATCGGCCGGTCAAGGTAATAAACAACAGGGTATTGAAGGCCTTTACTGCTGTGAATAGTCTCAACTCGAACAACATCGGAATCGGTTTCACGTCTCAGAGTGTAGCTGTCGTTGCTCTTTTTTTGTTCTTGTTTTAACCAGCGCAGCAGTCCCTGAAGACTATCAATGGTGTTGTGCTGCTGATGAAGAAGCTCCAAGATGTGCTGATAATTCGTGAGGGCGCGTTCTCCTCCGTATTGCAGTAAACGCTCTTCGGTTTTGGCGCCGGCAAATAGGTTCGAAACAGCAGCGATAATTCCGCTCTTCTCGTAGATTTTTGCTGAGTTTTCCAATAACAGACGTGCCTGCGCGGAGGCCGCATCGTTATTCAATAAGTCATTCAGCGAGTCGCCGAAAATCCTGGTTGCCTGAGCCGCAGCCACAAGACGAGTATCTCTCGGATCGTACATAGCCTCTAGAACGCTCTTAAGTTCGTGCGCTTCTTTGGAACATAAGACATTTTCATTCGAAGACCGAAGGGTGCGAATGCCCCGCCTGCGCAGCTCTTCAATAACCTTGTCAGCATGGAAGCGCTTTGCAACCAAAATCGCGATATCGCTGGGTCTCAGTCTCCGGCCTTCATAGAGGACATTTTCCTTTAGCAAGGATTCGATTTCCTCTGCGATGGCAATAGCCTCCATATCGCGAAGTGTCTCTGCATTGGACAAGGCCTTAGTGTCGGCATTGGACCAGAAAGCGAAAGAGGAAAGGGGTTCGACTTTGCCGTCTTTCTCTAAGAGGAGCGGTAGTTTTTTCTTATTAAACTTCACCGGCGAATAAGAAAGGGCCTGATTCAAAAAGCCGCCGCGGGAACCTTTCCCTTCCGGATTGAAGTACGCATTAACTCCGGCAATGATCCCAGGAGTAGAACGATAATTCTTTACTAACTGATAAGGGTTGTTGATTTCGTTTTTGGCTAACAGATACGTTTCAAGACTTGCGTTCCTGAAGCGATAAATAGACTGTTTCGGATCACCGACAAAGATAACGGGTTTGGAGTTCTCCGGATCCTCTAAGAACAGGTGTTTGAAAATCGAGTATTGAATCGGGTCCGTATCCTGAAATTCGTCAATCAAAGCAGCGCCGTAAAGGTTCTGAATTGCCTTGGTGAATTCCGGATCTTTAACAATGCGTTCTTCTGCTTCGATCAGCAGGTCATCGAACGTAAAAAGACGTTCATCTTTCTTGTTTTCTTCGTAGAGTTTTGTTGCCTGATCAATGAAAGTTTCAAAAAACCGAGTGGTTTCGTCTTCGGGCTTTTGATTCGCATCTTTCATCAGCTTCATTTGCCGGGTGAGCGGCTTGCTTCTGCTCAAACCGGCAGCAGTTGTCAGAATATCTTCCCAAGGAATGTCTCGAGCCAGAGACAGTTGTTCCGTAGGGTAGCCTGGATAGGCCTTCGGAAGGTTTGTACGAAGAAAAGTACTCAGCGCTTTATCTTTAGCGTTTGAATCATCTCCGATCTCAAAGTCGTAGTTTCCCTTTGAAGAAAAGACAAAGTCCTGAAGGATTCGTTGGCAAAAGCCGTGAATAGTAAAAATGGCAGCGTCGTCAATCTTATTCAGCGCTGTTTGCAGTTTTTCAAGAATTATGTCCTGAGAATATTTCTTTTCTCCCCAACTATCCAGCAGATCGTTGAAGCTTCCGCTCTTGTTCAGCCTAATTTGTTCAATCAGTTCCGTCAGGTTGCTGCGCAAACGAGAGGACAACTCATCAGTGGCTGCATTCGTGAATGTCACGACCAAAATACGATCTAGTTCGATTCCTTTCTCGACTAAAAGCCTGAGCAGCACTCGCATCAAGGAATACGTTTTTCCGGTGCCGGCGCTGGCTTCCAAAAGCATGCGCCCCTCAATCGGCGTTGTGGCAGCATCAAATTCTTTATAAAGCATAAATACTCCGATTAAGGTTTAAGTTTTTGAATGAATTCAATTAACGCTTCGAATGCTTCTGAAAGGTAGATGTCTTTCTTTCTGCCATCACCTTTGAGGAGTTTGTAGTAATCGCTGAGTTCTTCTTTGAGAGCCTTAGATAAATCAGCAGCTTTTCTTACGCTTTCCTCTGAGACACCCTGCCAAAGCAGTGCGTCATCCGAGGCATTCATTCCAAGTGCGTGCTTGCAGTGACACTCAAATAACCTCAAGAACGCTTTAAGCGGTTCGCCGCCATGGTTCTGAATAATCGAAGAGTAAGAAATGACGAAATGATCTGTGTCTGAACTTTCGTTAAAGATGAGTAAATCGTAGGGTTCCCCGGCTTCGGTCCAAATAATTTGGCGCAATACTTCTCGGTTTTGTTCCGACGCAGAGCAAAAGACGCCGAGCTTGACGCGCAAGGACTCATCTTCCGTTTTCCAAAGGAAGAGATCCGTTTTGTCTGTGAGCCGATTGACGAAGCTAGAAACTGCAGTCGGAACTCGATAATCAAGTCCCGCCGAGAGGGGTTTTAAAGTCTCAGTCTCCTCAAATTGTTTCCTTGCGGCGTGAGCGTCGGCAACCTCTGAGGTTTCAAAACTGAGAACCGCACGTCGGACACTTTCAATGCCGTACTTCGGATTAAGGTTCAGAAGATTGAGCGCCTCTTGATCAGAGAAGTTATTCTCAAGCAAAGAAAGAAATTTTCGGCTGACCTCTGAGTGCATAAGCTTGTCGTCCTTAGAAGGGACGATCATTCTTTCGTCGGCTTCGAAATCTGATGATTCAAGCTTGAGCAGCGTTGCCGTCCATTCGTTGTAAGAGGTCAGGAACTTTATGAGGAAATTAACCTGCAGTTCGCGGAGCACCGGGTGCTGCATCGTTTTGGGAAGTTTCTCAGCAGGAATCTCGGTGTTGGCAAACATCGGTTCCTTGGCGCCCGGGTTCCTATAGGCATGTTCGATTGAATCGAGGACGTCTTTCCGAGGGCTCTTCCAGAACAAGTTGTTTTCTCGTTTGTCTAGAGATTTTGCTTCCTCTAAGAAATTTCTCATGGAGAAGCGATTCAAAGGAACCTTAGTCACGATGCTCTTCCAAAGCTCGTCTGCCTTTTCCTGAGCTGTGCCGTCCTCCATCCCTACGCTCATGGCATGAGAAAGGAAGTAATTCTTGAAATTATCAATGACGAGCGACGGATTATTTTCGCTTTGCGGTTTCGTTCCGATTGTGTAGGAAATCAAAAGGTTTTCTCGAGCGCTGAGAAGCGTGTCAAGGAAGACAGCGTTATTGTCCTTTCTTGCGTCTCGGTCACCGCGGCGGCGGTGATCCTTGGTCAAGTCAAATTCTTCAAACTTAGGTGTTCCCGGGAACCCGCTTTTCTCATCGAAACCCAAACAGCAAATGACCTTGTAGGGTATTCCTCTGGCAAGTGAAATGGATGCGAAGGTCATCGTTCCGGAGCTCGGTACATCGCGCTTTGTTTTGGAGAGTTCACTTCGCAGCTCGCTTAATACAACATCGAAACTGACGGTTTTTTCCGTGCCGCCGAAAGCGGCAGCCATGCCTTTGCAGACTGTCTCGATGATTTCTGAGAAGTTATAGGACTCTTCAGGATCACAGTTGTTTCCGAAGAAACGCTCTTTCATACCTAACAGAGCTTCTCTCCAGGCCTCTGCGGGGAGTGCAAATTCGGAAGCGAGCAGTTCACGACGCTGATCGGCAAGGTTCAGATAAAGTTGAGAAAGCGCTTGGAGCAAGCGGCCCGAGCCGTCGGAAACGACATTAAAACCGGCTTCCTCATCTCCTCGAATAGGAAGAACACTCTTGAAGGGCAGAGGGGAAGCTTCATCAAGGAAAAAGCCGAGAGAAAGCCGTTCCATGGCGTCCTGAAAGGACGTGTCTTCGTCAGTGAAATTCAGCGCCGCGAGCTGTTCATGATCGATTCCGACAGAGTATCCCGCAGAATAAAGCCAAGTCTGAATGACAGAGATGTCGTCTAAGGACAGGTCCCACTGCTGTTGTACGGGGAGTTTCTCCAGCCAATCAAAGAATTCTCTGGCTGAGAAATCGGACATCAAGAGTTTGCCCAAGCCCACAAACGCATCTGCAAGCGCATTCTGTTTTTCTTCGCTGAGACCGATGATCTTCCAAGGAATATAAAGATCTTTCGGCAGTGATGCCATGACGCCTTCAATGATAGGAGCTGCCTTTTCGATGTCCGGAACTACGACCAAAACATCGGAAGGTTTTAGGCCGCGTTTTTTATCTGTGAGCCAATTCTGGAGAATGTCGATGGTGGCTTCGACTTCTCGGACAAAAGAGGGCGCCTTGAGAATGCGAAGACTGACATCTTTCTCGTCAGGCTCAATGGGCAGCAGCGTGCTGTCCATTCTAAGAATGGAGTTTTGAAAGCTATGCAGAAACGACTTGGAGGGATACTCCAGATATGCGGAAGCTGTCTCGGCACTAACCTTGGTTTTTATTTCTTCTTCGGAATGGTCGAAAGTTTTTTCTGAGGTTACAAATTCCCGAGACCCCGGCTGTTTGACGAATGCCTTTTGACGGTTCTGTTTGTCTTTATCAGAGATATCCGTTTCGATTGCCGAAGCTTCTTCCTCGGAAAAAAGGAAGCTGTCCAATCGGTCAATAGCGGCTCTCGTGCTTGCTGCATTTGTCAACAGATAGTTCAGGCAGCTGTTGTCGACTTTGAAATTCTCGGACCAGTCGAACTGCGCTTTCGGAACGGACTCAAACCAGTACTCGGCGCACGGATTAAGAATGTACAGATTAAGCTCTGCAGGAGAATCTTCATAAGCTCGAATCAGAGGCAGTAAGTTAGGCGGAATCGAGAACGGCAGAAAAAGATGAATCGGAAGACTGTTCTCAACCGGTTTGTTCTTCCGGATTCGCTCAATAGTATTTTCAAGCCACCCGAAGATTTTTCCTTCGCTTTCTGCGCCGGTCTGTTCGATTAATTCTTGCCAAAGACGCTTTTGCCACAAAAAGTCAGCGTTTTTCTTCAATCGCTCTTCTTCTGCCTTTGCATTTGGTACCGGAAGCGGGTGTACCTTATGGTTGAATTTGAATTTCTCTAAAGCCCACTGTTGCAGCCAGTCAAAGCGATAGGAACCGTAAGTAATGAAAACTGTGTTCAGATGACGGGCAAATTCCAACACACCGACGGGGTCCAACGTCTGAATGTATTCATAAAGACGCTTTTCTTCTTCAGGGAAAGCCTTTTTGTTTTGCTTTTGACGCAGGATCTCGTAAAAAGTCCAGTCCATGACCTGAGATGTTTCAGCGTTGGAGAGAGACTGTCCGAGAACTTTGAACATCCAGCTGGCTACGTTAGAGAATTCAATCCCCGGAGTGGCTCCGAAGTGATCCGCGAAGAAGCGGTTGAGGTTGTCCTCGACCATCGGCGTCGGGACGATAACCTTGATTTGCTCAAAAAAGGAGGCATTACTGTTTCGCAGGTCCTCCAGATTAAAACCGATTTTTGTGGCAAGAACCGTTCGAAGAACTTCGAACGAGTTCGAGTAAAAAGTAGAAATCACTGAGGACCCTCCTAAAAGGAAAAGCCGACGTTTTAGTTTAGTTGTGTGGCGCTGAGTCAGGCTTTTTTCAGCGGCGGGACACGTACACAGAAGGTGTAGGCGTAGTCGCCGATAGCATCGAGTTTGTAGCGGGCCCCGCGCAGAAGCACATAGAAGACACCGTCCTTGTCGACTAAGAAGTTGGGGTGTACTTCAAGATCGTTTTTCTGAGCGTAATTTTTAAAGTCTTCCTTGGATTCTTCGATTGTTTTTCCGGGCGTCACATAAACACCGACTAAGAAATGGTCCTCGAAGTAATCGTTGGGAATATCCAAGCGGTCATAGATAGAGACGGCTTCAATACTTTCAATGGTTCGAATCTGTTTTCCGACGAGTGTGTCTGAGACAACTTTTTCCAGTTTGCCGGGAATGGCCTGGATGTCCTGTCTCTTTCCGACGCAGACGAGCGCAACGGTAATTTCTCCGTCTTCAGTATCGCAGCTTGAAGTGTCGCGCGGGAAGCACTGAACCTGACGTACGCCGACGCAGTCCAATCCCATGACAAGCAAAAACTCCTCAGGGAAGTAAATCTGAGAAGCAAAGGACGGGTGCATCGTGATCGTGATTTGAGCCTTATTGTCAGGGCAGGCAGAAGCTTCCAAATCTTGAACGTCGTTCCAGGCCTGACGCGCTTGTTCGCTCAATGTCTTGACGTTCTCTTCAAAATCGTAGGGAAGAACGGACAAGTCCAGCTGCACCTGACGCTCGGACAAGTTGTAAGAACTAATATTGGTCGTCATCGAATAAAAATCCCAAATCTTTATGTTTTCTATCGAGCCCGAAATGGCTGTATGCGCGCGGTGTCGCCACGCGTCCCCTTGGTGTCCTCTGAACAAAACCTTCTTTGATCAGATAAGGCTCGACCATATCTTGAAGCGTATCAGACTCCTCACCGACAGCGGAAGCCAGGTTTTCGATACCGACGGGACCGCCTTGGAATTTTTCAATGATCGCAAGCAGGAATTGGCAGTCGAGGCTGTCTAAGCCGATCGGATCGACTTCTAGCATGGTAAGGGCGTCTTTTGCGATTTGTTCGGACAATTGACCCTGATGACGGACTTCGGAAAAGTCGCGAATACGTCGAAGCAATCTGTTTGCGATTCGAGGTGTACCGCGGGAGCGGCGTGCAATCTCACCGGCTGCGCCTTTATCTGCCGGCATATTTAGCAGGTGCATGGAGCGCAGCACAATGGTTGTCAGGTCTTCAGGCGAGTAGTACTGAAGCTGGGCACGAATACCGAAACGATCCTGCAGCGGTTTGGTCAATGAACCTGCACGTGTCGTGGCACCCACAAGCGTGAAATGCGGAAGATCGATTTTGATCGAACGGGCAGCAGGGCCTTCGCCGATCATGATGTCGAGCTTGAAGTCCTCTAAGGCCGGATAAAGAATTTCTTCGACGACCGGCGAGAGACGATGGATTTCGTCAATGAAGAGAACATCATGCGGCTCCAAACTTGTAAGCATGGCAGCCAAGTCCCCGGCCTTTTCTAAAACAGGGCCCGACGTTTGACGAAGCTTGACGCCGAGTTCGTTGGCGATGATGTTTGCCAGTGTCGTTTTACCTAAGCCCGGAGGGCCGAAGAGCAAAACGTGATCCAGAGCTTCTCCGCGATTGCGTGCAGCCGTGATGAACAGATCTAACTGCTCACGAATACCGTCTTGGCCGGCATAGTCTTTGAGACGTGTCGGACGAAGGGCCTTGTCGATGACTTCTTCTTTTTCTTTTCTTTCAGAGGAAAGAATCGAATTGCTGTCCGCCATGGATTAACCTTTCTGAGCAAGTTGACGCAGACAGAGACGAATGCCTTCGGAGGCGTCGGCATCTGCAGGGACGTTTTTCGCAGCGCCGCGAGCTTCGCGTTCGCTGAAACCCAACGCAACCAAAGCCTGGATGACCTCTGTCTGAACGGAAGAAACCGTGGGCGCAGAAGTGACGACCATCTTGTCCTTCAGCTCAAGAACGAGACGTTCGGCCGTTTTCTTACCGATGCCGGGAACCATCGTCAAAAGTCCGATTTCATTATTGGCAATGGCGTTTCCGATATCTTCTGCAGACATAGAGGAGAGCATGGCGAGCGAAATTCTTGGACCGATGCCGCTCACTCTCAGAAGCTGCCGGAACACTGATTTTTCCTGAGAAGTTAAAAAGCCGTAAAGCAGCTGCGCATCTTCACGAACGATCATGACGGTTTCCAGAAACACTTCTTCGCCGATGTTCGGAAGATTGTAGAAAGTGGACATCGGGACATCGATCTCGTAGCCTAGTCCGCCGCACTCAACAACAACTTGCGGAGGATTTTTTTGAAGAATTTTTCCTCGAATGGTTGCAATCATTAGTTAGACCTTTCCTTCATAACGTTTCGTCCACTCGTTTCTTGAGCGGCGAGCACTTGAGCCTCTGCGGGATACACCGGTTCCGCTGCTGCCGGCCTTGGTTCCGAGTGTCGGTACGAGGCCGAGCAGGATACTGGAGCTGCCGTAGCAGATCGCGGTTGCCAGAGCATCCGACTCGTCCGGACTGAAGCGCGTGTCCTCAAGCTTCAGATGCCTTAGAACCATTTGCTGCACTTGATCTTTGTCAGCGGCGCCGTAGCCGGTTACGGATTTTTTAATCTCGCGAGTGCTGATTTCTTTGCATAGGATAGAGTGACATGCGACAGCACACATCGCAGCGCCTCTTGCGTGTGACAGCAGCATGCTGGACTGGGCATTCGTATTCAAGAAAGTTTTTTCAATCGAAGCGACATTCGGATGATGCTCCTCGATCAAAGCCGACAAGGACTTAAAAATGAATCCCAGTCTGTCGGAAAGTTCGCCTGCGGGTACATTCAAAACACCAGAGGCGACATAGGTGAAATGACCGGGCACAAAATCTACAAGGCCGTAGCCGGTGTGATTAAGCCCCGGGTCAATTCCGAGAATACGAACAGCCTTTTGGCTCACTAGAAGCCTCCGCCCATGCCGCCCATACCCGGGAAGCGGCCGCTAAGGCTTCTGAAAGCGCGCATCATTTTGCCCATGCCGCCTTTTTTCATCATCTTCATCATTTCGCGGCTCTGCTCAAACTGTTTGAGCAGACGATTGACTTCCTGAACGGTAGTGCCGGCGCCGGCAGCGATTCTGCGCTTGCGGCTTGCTTTGATGATTTCGGGTTTTCTGCGTTCATGCGGTGTCATCGAATTAATGATGGCTTCAGTACGGGCGAGCTGTTTCTTAGCCTGTTCGTCGTCAACCTGGCCGGCAGCTTGGGCGAACTGTGCCGGGAGTTTCTCAATTAAGGAAGAGAAACTGCCCAGGTTTTTGACCTGAGCGAGCTGATCCTTGAAGTCTTCGAGTGTGAAATCGTCGCCCTTACGCATTTTTTCAGCGAACTTCTGGGCTTTTTCGATATCCACGTTCTTGCGGACTTCATCGACAAGAGAAACGATGTCGCCCATGCCGAGGATTCGTCCGGCCATGGCCTGCGGATCAAAACGCTGGAAACCGTTGAGTTTTTCACCAACGCCCATAAATTTGATGGGCTTACCGGTGACCATGCGAACGGAAAGCGCTGCACCACCTCTGGAGTCGCCGTCGACCTTAGTCAGAATCACGCCGGTTAGCGGAAGTTTTTCGCCGAAGGCTTTCGCGGTGTTGACTGCGTCCTGACCGACCATGGCGTCGACCACGAAGAAGGTTTCGATCGGATTTAAGAATTTTTCCAGATCGCTGACCTCATTCATCATCTGCTCGTCGATCGCTAAGCGACCGGCCGTATCGACGATGAGCACGTCGTAGTAATGAAGCTTTGCGTATTCGAGGGCCTTGCGGGCAATATCGAGCGGTTTTTCGTTCGGAGTACTCGGGAAGAAGTCAATGTTGGCCTGCTGAGAAACTGTTTGTAGCTGATCAATAGCGGCAGGACGGTACACGTCGGCGGAAACTGTCAGAACTTTTTTCTTCTTTTCTTCTTTGAGCCATTTACCGAGCTTGCCGGCGGTCGTCGTTTTACCGGCACCTTGAAGGCCGGCTAACAGGATGATTGCGGGAGGCTGGGTAGCGAGGTTGATCTCGCGAACATTTTCAGGATCCTCTCCGCCGATAACTTTTGTTAATTCGTCGTGAACAATGCCGACCAATGCCTGGCCCGGAGTCAGGCTTGTCTGAACTTCGGTTCCGAGGGCTTTTTCTTTAATTCTTGCAATGAGATCTTTGACCACGGGAATGGCAACGTCTGCCTCGAGGAGGGCAATACGAATTTCACGCAGCATGTCCTGCATGTTGGATTCGGTCAGACGAGCTTGTCCGCGAATGGTTTTGACGACTTTGGTAAGACGCTGAGTAAGAGAATCGAGCATTACATTAATTCAAAGGAAAGAGTTAAGTCATACAATACGATCAACTATATAAAAAAGAGTCGTAACGATGACATTGAATGCCATATTTTACGTTTTTGCGGCCGTATTGTATTTAGCCGCAGCCTTCGGAATTTACAAAACGTTGCAAGAGCCTGAACCTACGGAGAAATTCTGGATTCGCCCCCTGATTTGCGCAGGTCTTCTGATCCAGGCTTACCTGATTTACGAGGCTTTGTTCCTGTACGGGACTCCGCACTTTGGAATGGCGCTAGCGCTGACGATTACGCTGTTCACCTGCACGTTCCTGCTGCTCTTGGAAAGTTTCTTCTCTAAGATCGGCGCCATGCTGGTTTTTGTTCTGCCGCTTTCTGCGGTTAGCATGCTTTTGCCGCTTCTGCTGCCTGGTTCTCCCTTAGCGCCGGAAACCGCGAGCGGCCCTTTCAGACTGCATCTGCTTCTGGCGATTCTTGCGTACAGCGTGATGACGATGGCGCTTATCCAAGGACTGCTTTTAATGGCCGTTCATAAGAGAGTCCGCGCCAAGGACTTTGTTACTCACGAGGGCGCAAAGCACGTCAATATTTTGGACAACATGCCTTCCATGATGGAAATGGAGAAAATCCTTTTCCGTTTGATCTGGGTCGGGTTCATTGTTCTGACCGCTGCGATTCTGTTCGGTGCTGTCTATTCTCAGGAACTTTTCGGCCAAGCCTTCCGTTTTGACCACAAGACTGTCACCACCTGCATGGCCTGGGTCATCTTCGGAATCCTGCTTCTCGGACATCATCTCAGAGGCTGGAGAGGAAAGTTTGCCGCTCTTTGGACCGTTATCGGCTTCTGCGTTCTGATGGTTTCTTATATCGGCGTTCGCTTTGTTATGGAAGTTGTTCCGGGAGCCTAAGTCATGTCCAGGATCATTTTCTTTGTTCTTATCGTTGCCGTTATTTACTTTGCCTGGCGTTCCATGCGCTTAAAGCAGATTCAGCTTGAAAAGCGCCTGGATAAACAGGAAAAAGCCAATCTTGCGGAACACAAAAACGATATGCCGGGCGAAAAGATGGTTTCGTGCGCGAACTGCGGCTTGTATGTTCCGATCAGTGAAGCTGTATACAGCAATGGGAAGTACTATTGCTGCCGCCAGCACGCAATGAAAGGCCCGAAGGCGCACTGATGCGAATTTTTCCTAACGGCTGGTGTGACGAAGCGGCAATTCGGCCCTCCGAGCATTTCAACGAGCGGCCGGAAGGCGAAGAGATTTCTCTTCTGGTGATACACAACATCAGTTTGCCAGCCGGCCAGTTCGGAACCGGAGATGTCGACGCGCTTTTCTGCGGAACGCTTGACTGCTGCAAGCATCCGTCCTACCAAAATTTAGAAGGACTGCGCGTTTCTTCACACTTCTTTATTGATCGGAGTGGACGCCTGTTCCAGTACGTTTCCTGTTTGGACCGTGCCTGGCATGCCGGCGTTTCTTCTTACGAGGGCCGTGAGAACTGCAATGACTTCTCGATCGGCGTGGAATTGGAAGGTACAGATTCAGCACCCTATGAGCAGGCGCAATATGAAACGCTCGGGCGCCTCACCGATGCACTTGCCGAAGCTTATCCTATCAAATACGTCACGGGCCATTCCATGATCGCACCGCTTCGCAAGACGGATCCGGGCCCTGCTTTCGACTGGCTTACGTATGAGAGTCTCTGCAAGACCGGTAAGCCGTTGTGTTTTCCTTATGTCTAAACGTCTAATTGAGCGGTTCAGGCCAAAATTCTGCATTGTTGACCGCCGCCTCATTTAGAATGATTAACAACAAAACAAGTAAAACGAGAGGATCAGAAAGTGTCCGCGATTTTTTTATTAACCCTTAGACTTCTTTGCACGGTTTTCGCGTGCCTGCTCTTGTTAAGAGCTTATTTAAAGTTTTTGCGTGCTCCCAGAAACGATCCGATCACTTCTTTCGCCTATACCACGACGCAGTGGGCTGTCGGTTCGGTCTCTAAATTCATTCCGAGAACGCCGACCATTGACTGGCCTTCAATTTTTGTCTGCTACTTAGTCGCCGTCATTTATCAGTTCTTCCACTGGCTGATGGGCTCGGGGGCCGGGGGATTTTTCCCATTTTTCTTTGATTCCGCCGTTCTGGTGGTGTACTGGGCCATTGAACTTGCAATGTTTGCCGCATTGCTTTTCTGCATTCTCTCTTGGGTAAACCAAACAAGCGCTCTTTACCGTACGCTGAGTTATCTCTGCTACCCCTTCCTGGCACCGATTAAGAAATTTATTCCGGTTTGGAAGAACATTGATTTTTCTGCGATCGTCTTCTTCTTGGTTGCCAATATTGTTTTAGCGCTGCTCGCTCCCTTGACTTAATTTCTGTTGATGACTGTTCTGTCCGCTGTTTGATGTTCTATGGAGACAGTCACCGACAAAAGCTAAATTCCCGTTCAGATTACAGAAGGCTCTGGGCGGGAATTTTGTTTTGGCTGGAGTCGGAAGGACGCTCTTCCAATTTCCCCTCTATAACAGAGTTGTTTTTCGAGACATTTGTATGTTGTCCAATGACAGCAAAGAGCTTCAAGCCGTCTCTCTAAAAAGCATCTCCAGTGGCTCGATGATGGGCCGAAAGAGCTTTAAAGAGAAAACAACGGTTTGTAGTCGCGGGTTTTTTAATTGATGAGTTGGAGATGCTGAATCCGGAAATTCTCAGCCAGGAATAGTCTGGCAGAAGGCCCAGTGTTTCTAAGCAACCTAAACGAAACGACCTTCACTTTTTAGGCGAAGGCCGTAATTTTAGGAGTGAGTAACTACTGACTTACTCTTGATTTTGAGCTTGAAGGTTACTCGGGATCTGACCTTTGTCGTTGCTGAAGACTCTGTAGGCTTCAATGAACAGAGCTGCAGACAGAACAGCCAGACCGGCGGAGATGCCGACGATCAGCCAGTTCTTGCCGAGGTTGGCGTAGATCAGCTGACCAAGAGAGCAGAAGGTGACGGCAAACATGAAGTACATCGGGATCGTGACCATGAATGTCTTTCTGTTTTCTTTTCTGAGCCATGCGGCGATAGCGAGCAGAGACAGAGCGGCAAGCATCTGGTTTGCAGTACCGAAAATCGGCCAAATCGTGAGGTAAGAACCGACGGACATGTACCAGGCCAGAGCGATCGTGATCGCCGTTGCGACGTAACGGTTGCCGAGGAAAGCAGCGATGGGCTGTTCCTTACCGCCGTTGCGGCTTTCGACAGGACGTGTAACCAGTTCTTGGAAGATGAAGCGGCCGAGACGGGTTGCGGTGTCAAGAGTAGTGAGCGCAAAGGCGGAAATCGTCAGAGCAACGAACTCCTTAGACAGATTGAAATCAAGACCCAGCGCTGTCATGAAGGTTGCAGTGCCTTGAGAGAAGGCGTTGACCGGGCCGCCGGCTTTCAGGAGAGCCGGCAGTTTGTCAGCAGCAACGTAAGCGACGGAAATGATGGCGCAGATTGCCAGGAGGCCTTCAATCAGCATGGAGCCGTAGCCGATGAGCTTGGCGTTCTTTTCGTTATCAAGCTGCTTGGAGCTGGTACCGGAGCTAACCAGAGAATGGAAGCCGGAAATCGCACCGCAGGCAACAGTAACGAACAGAACCGGGAAGAGCCACTGACCGTGCCCGAGATCAAAGCCTACAAACGGAGAAATCTCCATGGTCGGCTGATAGAAGCAGATGCCGAGGAAGGCGGCAATGATCATCAGATAAAGTAGGAAGGAGTTCAGGTAGTCGCGAGGCTGCAGAAGAATCCAAACCGGTGCGATGGAGGCAACAAAGATGTAGCCCATCATGATCAGGAGCCACATGTCTTTAGAAAGGACGATCGGGAAGATATGACCGATGTAGAAAGCGGTAGCCATGCCGATGAGGCCCAGGACTGTACCGAGGAAAAGAGACATGCCGGTACGGTAGACGAGCAGGCCGAAAGCGACAGCAAGCAGAATGAAGAGCAGGGAGGATGTGCCGGCGCCGGGGTTGGCCACGAAAGTAGCAGCAACGATGTTGGCGAAGGCTGCAATCACAACCAGCAATGTAATCCAGGCAAAGATGGCGAAGAGAATCTTGGCTCTTTCACCGATGTTGGCTTCGATAATTTGGCCGATACTCTTGCCTTTATGGCGCAAAGAAGCCACCAAAGAACCGTAGTCATGCACGCCGCCGAAGAAGACGCTGCCGACGATAATCCACAGTGTGACGGGAACCCATCCGAAAACAGCCGCGGTAATCGGGCCGACGATCGGGCCGGCGCCTGCGATTGAAGAGAAGTGGTGACCGAGAAGAACAGCCGGTTTTGTCGGAAGGTAGTCAATGCCGTCCTTCTGAGTTTCTGCCGGTGTTTTGCGTTTCGGGTCGATGCCCCATTGCTTGGCAAGCCAGGAGCCGTAAACGACATAGGCGATCAGAAAGATGACTGCTGAGCCGATAAGTAAGGTAAAACCGTTCATTTCCATTCCTAGGTGTTTGAGATAAATTAAATAAAGCTATTAGTCAGACTTCTTGGGGAATCCGAAGTTTCTAACAGTCCTTTTGCCGAACGAATTGGAATAAATCTTTTCGTTTTTAAGATCGACCAAAATGAAAGCTAGATCGGCCCAACCGCGAAGAGAGAACCAAAAGTCTTTATGAAACTTTTTGGCAGACGCCGTCTCAACAATCTTCGGGTCAATTTCCTCTTCGGAAATCAACGCCGCAGTGAAAATTGAGGACATATGCTTTTCGTCCGTCGGTAGTTCCGAAATCAGTCTTTTGAACTGTTCGAAAACGGCTTCGATGTCTGTTTCCTTGATTTTGTCAGTACAGCCATAAAGCCCGACATACTCGTCATTGTTCACTGTGTATAACGAGATGCTTTTTGAGAGGAAGTACTTTTCTGAAGTTCGATTATGTACTGCCCAAAGCGCCGGCTGAGGATTGAGTCCTTGAGGCGGCTCTTTGAAATCGAAAGCTGCGGTGAGTCGCTCCCTCATCAAAGTTAAATATTCAGATGTATTCATTGGTTATCCGTAAAAATGCCTGCGGTTCGCCGAGAACACGCGCTGAACATGAACTTATTTTAGAGAGAAAAAACCGCTGATTTTCGGAGAAGAGACAGAAAAAACCCGATATTTAGAGGTAGGACTATTAGGCAAAGGAAGGAAATTACCCGTCTTGGCAAGAAGATGAGCTCGGAAGTTTTCATGCTCAATCTTGGATTTTTGCCTAAAGCTTTTACCTCTAAAGAGTTATAAAAGAGATATCAACTTCTTTGCAACCTTTTAAGGGACTGATTATGAAACGTTTGGTTTTGATTGCCTCTCTCCTGGGTTTTGCCGTATGCATGAATCCGGCCATCGCAAAAGACACTTCCGAACATCTCACCGCTCAGCAAAATAAGATGTCTTACTGCAGCAAAGAAGCTGCGGCTAAGGATCTTCACGGCGATAAGCGTAAGGAATTCATGAAGGAGTGCTTGTCCAAGAAAGTTGATGACGGAAAAAAGAAACTTACCCAACAGCAGGAAAAAATGGTCAAGTGCAGCAAGGAGGCTAAAGAGAAAGCACTGAAGGGCGAGCTTCGCAAGAAGTTTATGTCTGATTGTCTGAAGAATTAATCTCAGGATTCCGATGGGCCGTCCGTCTAAACATGGGCGGCTTGATTTCGACTTGAGAAACTGAAATTTTGCGCTTCTAGATCTTCATTATTTTAAAAATCCTCAATTAAACAAAAAGTTAATGTTGAAATTGAGGATTTTTTATGTTATACTAGATCATTGTTTATGGAGATCTATTAATGCCAAATCCGAAGCTTCCTCCGATTCTGATCAATAAAGCCGGTTCCGTTTATTACGTCTACACCTATAAAAACATCTGGGACAGAGAACTCAAACGAAGTAAGAGAGGTGAATCCAAAAAGATCGGAACAATCCTTGGCGGCCAGAAGGAAGGAAAAATTCGTTTTGATGAAGCTTTCCTTCAGGAACATCCTGAATTTCGTAACTATCAGGTTGAGAGAAAGGGTAAAGATTATGTCTTTACACCGATCTCAGAGGAAGGTATTACCCTCGAGCAAGCTCGTAATATAAAGAAGCTTCACGCCGGTGCTACTTGGGCTTTAGACCAAATCGTTGCCGACTCTCCCGTCGGAGAATTCTTAAAGGAGTGCTTTCCGAGGCATAAGGACTATAAAAAGATTCTTTCTCTGGTCTACTTTCTAATTCTTAACCAGAACAACAACGTCAGCTTTTATGAAAGTTTTGCCGAGACGACGAGACTGCCTTACCCGCGTGCGCTAAGTCCTTCGGCAGTAACGCGCCTCTTTCAAAGAATAGAACTTAGAGACGTGCAGCGTTATTTCTCGCTGATGCGCAGTTATCTTCAAGAAGACGAAGACAATAAGATCATCCTTGCCTTGGATTCCACCTCAATATCTTCTTATTCCACCAACCTGACCCACATTGAATACGGAAAGAACAAAGACGATGATGCGCTGCCGCACCTAAATGTTCTCTTCTTGGTAGACCAGAAGTCCGGACTTCCGATTTTTTATCGCTTTTATGACGGGAATGTTCCTGATGTCAGCACCATTCGTCATACGATTGCCGATCAAGCGCTCTTAAACATGAAGAATGTGGTTCTGGTTGCTGACAAAGGCTATAACAGCGTAAAGAACATCAATGACTGTCTGATCAATAAAGTTGAGTTCATCTTTAATGTCCGTCTGGGGACTAAAGGCTGTCTGGCAAGAGAGCTTATCGATGAACACAGGAAAGAGTTTGCAGACCTCAACAGCGGCGACCCCTACATCAGAAAGAACATTGCCACGGCCAAGGTGAATTGGAAATATGACCCGCGGCCGGTAGATGGAAAACCGGCTTCGAACACCGCATCCGCAGAGCTGTATTACCACATGTTCTACGATCCGGTTATCTATCAGGAAGCAGCCAATAAGCTCACGGAATCGCTCCTCACGATTAAAAAGAAACTCCTCGAAGAGGAAGCCCTTACCGAACAAGAAGAAGAGCTGAAAGAAAAGTTCTTCCGAAACGATAAAGAAAAAGGCTTGATTATTGTTAACCGCCGGGTTGACGAATACTTGAAGTACAAGGGCTTCAGAGTTTTAGTTACGGACTCTGAGAAAGATCCGGTCAAAGCGTGGACCGCTTACGCAGACCGCTGGCGCGTAGAGGACGCCTTTGCAACGCTTAAGGATCGACTCGGCTGCAATAGGATCAGATGCTCCGACAACAAGGCCCTTCAAGGGAAAACCTTCGTGCAGTTCATTGCGACGGGCTTGTCTCTGATGGTCCGTTCAAGAATCCGCAGCTATATGAGAGAAAACAAAAAAGCGGGAAAACTAAACCTGGTCTACGAGAGCGATTCTAAGATCCTTCAGATTCTGAACAACGTCATGCAAACCCGCTTTAACCATGGCTACTACTTCGACGAAGTTGCCGGTAAAAAGATTAAATACTTTGAAGCGTTGGATGTCAGAGTTCCCGGAGCCGGTCCTGAAACCCCGGAAGAGGTTCCTGAAGAACCGGAGACCGAACCGCTATTGGGTACGGATATTGAAATTTAATGAGACTGCCGGAGCTGGACTCCGGCTAGATCACTGAAAAACGCAAAATATCAGGTCGAGCGATTAAAGAACAAGATTTAGTTGCAGAAATAAAAAAGATGCACATTAGATTGATCGATGCTGGAGAATGAGCTACTCACAATAGGATGAAATATTCTCAAAGGGAAAGTGGTTCAGTTGAGTGGATATTCAAGGATTCTTCTGCTGTAAGTTTGAAAGTTAAGATCGATGATCTGGGTATTTATTTTTTCTGCAAAATACGGGACGAAAAATCCTCTTGTCTAAAAGAATAGGTGACACTAAAAGTTAGGTTCTTAGGAAACTCCATGTGCTCACTGAAATAAAGATGCTTTGACTTAGCGATGGAGTTAATCTCAAAAAAGCATCCACCTCGGATGGGCGAGGCCGCCCTCCGAGATGTTCGACTAATTAAGCCATGTTAGAGGTTCGTTTTAAAAGCTGTACTTTAATCCGGCCATAAAGCTTAAATCACGGTAATGGTATGAACCGGCGCGAACGGCAGTGTTTGCCCACAAATGTAAGTTAGGATTAATTCGACTGTCTAAGCCGGTTTTAAATTCACCTAGGTTGCGGGCGCCTTTTTGTTTGAGATTAACCCCATTCATTGTGACCCCGTAATCTATTGTATTGTGAATCCAATTGCCCTCAATAAACACCTGTGCTCCCTCATAGTTAGGATTAGCTTGGTTCTTCAGATGGAAGATCGTTCTTGCACCAAGCCTTGTCGTCACATTATTTTTCCCGACAGCTTTAATGCGTGTGCCATTGGACTCAGTGAAGGTATCAGTTTTAATACCCGACCAAATTACCTGAGCCTGCGGCTGGAAATAAATTCCGACTTGGCGTCCTTCAGAGGTATCAAATTCTGAGACCTTCAGGGTATAGCCCGTCTCAAGAGATCCCGTTAGGCCTTTTGAATGATAGGATTCAACGCCTGAGCTTTTAACTCTGTTTTTGAACCAGCCGTATGTAAGCCAGGTGTCAACGTATGCGCCTTCACGTCCTGTTCCATTCTGGAACCAGGTACCGGTTAAACCAAAATTCAGGCCGTCTACGCTGCCGAGCGCGCGGTATCCTGAATAAGGATTATGGGATTTGGTTCTTCCGTGGCCATAACCACCCATCCATCCGAATTGGAATCGGTTGATGCCGTTAGAAGAAAACGAGACCAGCTCCGTTCCAAGCTGTGTAGCGGCAGTAAGTGTGCGGTTTTTGATTTGTCCGCTGCTCTCTTTCCAGGAGGTATATCCTCCCTGCATTCTCATCCAAAAGTTTCTTGTTTCGTTATTATCGGAATGTGGATCTGTAAACCACAGGTCACCGATCCTGTCTTGTAGGCGATTTGTGAAAAGGGAATGAACGATAGCTTCATTTCCGATATAGGCACCGGCTTCAGGTCTTACGATTGGGATGACTTTTCCGTTGTCTCCGTTACCGCCGTTGCCGCCGTTACCGTCGTTACCGTCGTTGCCGCCATTGTTGCCGTTATTGGGTGTATCAGGATTAGTTTTGTTGCTCAGATCGCTGATGAGGTACCAATTTCGATTGTCGCTGCCGGTCCCTCTTTTCAGTTCATAGTCATAGGCTCCGGCGACAAGCCGGCTGCTTTGAACGAAATTGCCATCGGATTTCCCTGAAACATCGATAAGCTTAATTCCATTGAGAGTTTTTGCTCCGGTTCCGCCAAGGTTGTTAACGTGGACGATCGTTCTGCCTGAAGTGTCGCCCTCGACGATCATCATGTCGGTTAACGAATCGTCTCCCCCTAACACAGTGTTAAACAAGATTTGTCCGTTATCTCCAGAATAATTTCCTGCAACGATAAGCTTGTTTCCAGCGGTTTTACCATTTCCGAGTACGATCTGCCCGGAGTTGCTCAAATCTTTCCCGACTCTAAATTCAGTTGGTGCTGAGGAGTCTGTATCCCCGATGCCAAAGGTACCCTCATTATTCAAGCTTCCTTTAATTGTGCCAAAACCGCTCAAAGTAGATTCGGAAGAAATATTGACGGACGAGCTATTCATCAGCACAGGCTTTTCAGATGTTCCGAGAGTGACGATAGCATCTCTTAAATTTGTAGGACCGGTCCATTCGGTGTCATTTTGAATAGCGATATGTGCATTTTTATCAAAACTGACTGCGCCTGTCCCGCTGATTTTATCCTGCAAAGTGCCTTTCACTCCTGTATAAACGAGCTCTCCGTTATCGACGATGTTGCTTTGTCCAACGGAACTCAGTGTGGGAAGAATTAAGGTTCCTTGCTCGGCAATAAGTGTTTGACCGTCATAACTGGTCGGAACGGTAAATAAGGTTCTTCCGCTTTGAATCTCAACGCTTCCGCTTCCTACAATTGGAATACGAAGTTCTTGTGCCGAATCTCCGGTATGTCCGTTATTAAAAACAACTTTGGCATCACCCGGACCTTTTAATTGAACTTCCGGAGTGTTTAAGTTATAAAACGCTTCGTTAGAGCTGGTGTCGCCAAGAAGTAATTGTGCTGTTGCTCCTTCTTTTTGGGCTTGAACAATAACAGGCGATGAGGTTTTGACGTTTGCCCCATGGCCTACAAGGAAAGATGTTTTATTTCCGGTATCAGGCGCTTGAATGATGAGGGATCCGACATTGAATTCAGCATTGATTCCTTCATCGTTAATAATCTGTAAGAATGCATTATCGGTACCCTTCACGTCTCCGTACACTGAACCGCCGAATAGGAAAGTTTTGCCGACTGAGAAGTTAGAATTCCGGATAAGTGCTTGGTCAGAAATCTCTCCCGTAACAGCTAGGTTCTTGACTTTGTTAGTAAAGTTAAGATTTCCTGCAAAAGAAACATCTCTAGCATTTTCAATTAAGAAACGATCATTTTCCTTGGAAAAATTTAACTGAGCAGTACTGTTAGAGGTAGTACCCGCTCCAACGCTGAAAGAGGCTGAATTTTTTACAACGAGGGAGGCCTGCACATTCGAATCAATAATGTTGAAACTGCTTGCCACATTTAACTGTGTTTGATTGTTGTTATTTAGGTTTCCACCATCCACATAAAAACTGATGTAATCAGTTTGACCGCTATAAGCATTTATGGCCTTTGCATTAAATGAAACATCACCGTCTCTAGAGCCAATGACGTTAATGAAGAGATTGGGTTCTCTTTCGCCTGTATAAGATTGCCCAAGAGCTATTGGGGGTAAATTTAAAGAAGCTGGTTGACCTTGTTGCACAGTAGTGGTTGGGAGTGGAGTAAACGTCGTTTCGCCGCCTGCTTGAAAATAAGACGGCGAGTAAACTGCCACCGCCCTTGTTTCTAGAGTATAGGAGCCGTTTTTTGCCCAAAAAAATAAGGGGCGGTTTTCTCTGTTAGAAACATCATTCGGATCATTTGAGTTAGATGTGACATCTTGTTCGTTATCAACGAAGACTAAATAAGCCTCTGAGAAGGGAAAGTTATATCCTTCAATGTTCGCTATCGCATCATTAAGAGGAAAAATCAAACAAGCAGCCACTGCAAGGGCAGAGTGTTTCCTAATAAAAGGAGCTTTTGCAGACAGGGGGCTGTTTTTTATGAGTTTGTCTAAACCCGATCCGTTATGCAGAACTTTCATGTTATTCATAATTAAATAAAAAATAAATATGAAGAACGTAAAATTCTATAGATAAAAAAATATTTTCTGATTAAATATTAAATTAGACCAAATAGATGTCATCAATAACTGTTTGATAAATAATGAGTAAATCTAGTGGTTGTATAAAAGTTAAAACAATTATTGTTTTATACAACAATATTTTTTATTTATAAAAGAATATCTAAATAACAATTATATCTTGTTCTTTTGGTAAGTCGTATCTAACGATTTTGTGTTAATAAAAAAAGCTTCGAGTTACAGAGAGTTGTTATTTATATAGCATGCTATTTGAATTTTATATTTATTTTTATGACTTGAGATTATCTAGCCTCAAAAAGAGGTTAAATAAAATATAGTGCCAAGAGAGGTATCCCTAAACGTAGTGTAGAAAAAGTACCTCTTATGTCTGCTTCATAGACTAGGACAGTTGATTGACAAGAAAAAGTCTTTTTATACCTATAGTTATCTACCAATTATTGCCGATATCATTGCACGCGTATCCTAGCACTGCTTCTGGAACGAAGATTATTTGATTTGCTTTTTTGAGTTACTTTTGTTACTTAAAAATCAGTGTGCATTAAAAAACAAATATTAATTTAACTTAATTATTAAAAAAATACATTTACTATATTTTTATTGGTATCGTTCTGGTAATTAGTTAGCTATCTAAAAGTCATAATCGAACTATTTCTACTTGTTTCTTTGTTATGAAATTGTTGTAAGAATAAGTAATAACTTCATAAACAGCGTAAAAATTTAATTGTCACATTTGTTTTGATAAATTGAAGCTCGTTTAATTAATCTTGCTCATACGTTTTGCTTAAATTGGTTAAATATGAAAGAAAATAAGTAAATTTATAAGAATTAGTCCTGATGTCTTTTATTTAAAAGTATTGAAAACTATAAAAGAGGGAATTGCTTGTGTATTTAAAAATATGAGGAGCTATTTTTATACATGTCCCTTAATTCCATTCTTATGGATCTAAAAGGAGATAATTAATGAATAAAGCATTTAGGACTATTTGGAACGATGTTCGACAGTCTTTTGTCACGACCAGTGAGATTCAAACATCCCACGGCAAAAGAACGAAATCTTCTCTTAGTCTTTGCATTGCGACGGCGCTCTTTACGTTGAGCGGAGTTGCGTCAGCGGCATATGTTGAACCCGGCGTAATCGGAAGTACATCATCATGGGAAACCCCCGAATATCAGAAAGATTGGGGGCTTGAGGCTATGAACGCATCTGCAGCTTACTCTCTTGGCTATAACGGTCAAAAGACAGCTTTAGGCATGATGGACTCTGGAGCGCTTCTCTATACTCATCCTGAGCTTGATGGAGAGCGGTTCCGCTATATCACACAGCAAGGAAAATATACGTCGACCGGTAATCGTTACCCGCAAGGGGCTGTGTTTGATGGTGCTTACACGAAAGATGAATCATTTGATACGACGGGGAAATGGATTCTTGGCGTAAATGATTCCCATGGAACTCACGTTTTAGGAACAATTGCTGCGAATCGTGACGGAGCCAATCATCACGGCGTAGCTTGGAATTCTACAAGTTATAGCGCAAACACAGGAGGTTCCGATGACAGCAATTACGGTCCTTTCCTTGACTATGGTTTTTTCTACAATGGTTGGAAAACTTTGGCTGATGCGCTCGTCAAAGATAACGGTAAGGACAGAGGCGGCGTTATAAACAATTCTTTCGGAACAAATATCCGCGTATACCGATTGCAGCAGATGATTGGCGGGAATTGGACGGACGCAGGAAATTTGAAGGTATCCGATTTGAATAAAGTCGACGGTGTTAATTTCAGAATCGGACCTCGTTTGGCTCATATCCCGACGAATACGGTTGCCCAGGCCGAGTATGAATATTTCCTGCACAACAAAATCTACGGCGCAAAGGGAATAAAGAGTTTCGTTGATGCGGCTTGGAATGCAGTGAAAGGAACAAATGTCGTTCAGGTGTTCACAACCGGAAATCGCGACATGCACAACCCTTTCTATCGTCCTCTTTATCCTTACTTTAACCCGGAAGCGGAAAATAATTGGGTTGCGGTTGCAGGACTGATGAAAAGAGGCGACCGGTATGAATTGATTTCATCATTTAATGAAGCCGGATTAGGAAAATATTGGACGGTTGCAGCCCCCGGCTCCCGTATTTATTCATCTGCGGTTGTTGACGGCAGTTATGTTGAGCCTAATACCGGAACAGATTCGAACGGCGCTCCGGTAGGAGACCTAGGTTCTCCGAGTTACCAAACCTGGGGCGGAACTTCCATGGCTGCGCCTCACGTGACCGGAGCAATGGGTGTTTTGATGTCTCGGTATCAAAGCATGACAGCCCCTCAGGTCCGAGAAGTGATGTTTACAACTGCCAATCATAAGAATCCCGACGGAACCGATATGGTTGGTTGGGAAAATGTTGAAGTGGATGCATCCGGAGCAGTTGTTCGGACTTGGGCAGTGCCTGAAGGAGAGGTTTCAAACCGAATGGGTTGGGGCGTTCCTGATTTGAATAAAGGGATGTATGGTCCGGGTCAGTTGTTGGGCAAATTTGATTACAACATGAATCTTGCTCCGTTAGATGTTTGGACTAATGACATCTCTGAAGTCGCTCTGAAACAACGTGAGCGAGAAGATCTGGAATGGATGGCAAAAACCAAAAACGGAACAGATGCATCAACGGGCGGAAGTTACGAGCTTGGGAATGATTTCGTCGTGGTTGATGGCGACAGTGATGCTACGAATCATGTAATTTCAGAGGACGATGCTCAAAAATGGAGGTCTGCGTATTTTCTGAAGCGTGCACAGGCAATCCAGAACAAGATCGACAATAACCTCTATCAAGGCTCTTTAGTGAAACGCGGTTCCGGTATGTTAATCATGACCGGTAACAATACATACTCCGGAGGAACCACAGTCGAAGATGGTGCTCTGTATGGTTTCTCGGAATCTTTTGGTTCGGGAAATGTGAACGTTAACGGCGGAGTGTTTGGTGTTTTGTCGAGTTTCAATGACAATTTCACTCAAAAAGGTCAGCTCAATTCGCTCGTCGGCATTGCTAGAGCTCCGATACAGAAGGCCAATATAGTGGTGAACAACGGGGGCACCTATGCAATTGTTGCTGATCAGGACGTTCAAGTCGGAAATTTGACGTTTAATCCCGGATCGCTGGTTACGGTCACATCGTTAACAAATGATGCTTTCGAAAAAGCTTACGACGGCATCGATCAAGTCGGAACTGTGACAGCCGATAAAATTGAAGGCTTTAACCAAAATGCTGTTGTTACGCCCGACTACGCCTTAGTGGATCATAAAGTGACACTGGAGGGAAACACTTTAACCGGTATCCTGACCAAAAGTGATAAAACGCTCGCCGATTATGCTTTGACATCTAACGGGGTTGCGGTGGCCAACGCTCTAATGGCCGACAGCAATCTTTTAGGAGGGCTGGCGGATTCGACAAAAGCTGAGGCAAGAAAAACGATTGCTTCTCTTGCCAATGATATTCATGTGACAGCCAATGCGATGACGATTGCAAACGGCCAGTCTTTAGTGAGAGAAATTAAAGATCAGGCAATCGGGATCGACGGATCGGCTCGAGTTGCGGAAGTTGACGGCGGTCGGGCTCGATTGTGGATGTCCACAATTGGTAACTGGTCGAAAATGGACCGTGACGGAGCATCCAAGCTGAAGTCAGATTTTTATACCGGCTTGATTGGTCTTGAGGCAGATGTCAATGTCAGCAATAAGGTTGGCATATTCTTCGGCGCAGGTAAGACCAAGTTTAAAGGCGGCCATGACGGCAAGATTGATTCCAAGGATTTCCATTTCGGTATTTATGGCCAGTCGAATTTGGATCCGGTACGCTTAAGTTACGGTTTTGCTTATACTCATCAGGACCGAGATTCCAATCGAGCGCTGTTCTATAAGAGTCAAGGCTTCGGTTCTTCGGCCAGCTATAACGCCAAACTCGCTCAGGTCTTTGGAGAAGCAGCATATACCGGTCTGAATCTCGGCACGGTAAATATTGAGCCCTATGTCGGATTGGCTTGGATGCATTTGTCTGCCGACGATTTCTCAGATACGTATGCCGGTCAGAATGTGAAGACTAAGTTTGATAGTCAGAATCTGGCGGTCACGAATGTCGGTACGCGTGTGAAAGTTCCGTTCGAAGTTGGAGCCGCTAAATTCAAGGCGGTTGCGGATGTGAACTGGACTCAGTTTATGGGTGATACTCGCGGTAAATCTACTCTCAAGATCGGCAGCGGAGTCGGTGCCAAGATCCAAAGTGACAAGCTGTCCTCTGTTGCAGCAGTCGGACTCGGCCTTGAAGCTCAATTGGCGAAAAGAGCATCTCTGGGAGTTTCCTATTACGGTGCCTATGGCAGCAAGATCAAATCCAACGGCGTTGGCGCCACATTCAAATTTGCTTTCTAAAGAAAGTTTTATCTTGGAGGAAGGGGCCCTGGTTTGAATTGGCCCCTTGGCAGAGGGCGATTTCCCCTTGGCCCTCTGCCGCTTCCCTTTTTTGTCTTAATAAATTTAGTGGAAGGAAAAATTATGGATATCATGATTATTCTTCAGATCGTTGTTCTGTTAGGAGCAATTTATATCGGTGTTCGTCTTGGCGGCATCGGCATCGGATATGCAGGCGGTGCGGGTGTATTGGTGCTGGGACTTTGTCTTGGGATGAAACCGGGCAATATTCCTTGGGACGTGATCATGATCATCGGCTCTGTAATCGCGGCTATTTCCGCAATGCAGCTCGCCGGTGGTCTTCAGTATCTTGTTTATATCGCGGAAAAGATTCTCTACAAGAATCCGAAGTACATCAACTATCTGGCGCCGATCGTGACATATGTTTTAACGATCTTTGCCGGTACGGGCCATACCGCATTTTCGATGATTCCTGTCATCGTCGAAGTGGCTAAGGGGGAAAACATCCGCCCCTCCGTTCCGCTTTCGATGTCAGTAGTTTCCTCCCAGATCGCTATTACAGCTTCTCCGGTTTCCGCTGCTGCTATATTCATGACGGGCGCTTTGGAACCCTTTGGCTGGAGTTATCCGACGCTGCTTGGAATTTGGCTTCTTACTACTTTCGTAGGCTGCATGCTGACCGCGTTTATCATGACGCACATTTCCAAACTGGACCTATCTGAGGATCCTATTTATCAGGAACGCTTGAAAGAAGGCTTGGTTAAACCGCCGGTAGGTCTCCAGGAAATGGTTATTACTCCGACAGCAAAACTTTCTGTTTGGATCTTCCTGGCAGGCGTTTTATGTGTAGTTGCTTACGCATCTGCTATTTCGCCGGCAGTTGGTCTTATTAAACCTGTTGTTGTTCCCCGTGACGCAGCGATCATTAGTTTGATGCTGGCAGTGGGCGCGCTCATCACTATCTTTTGCAAAATCAAGCTTGGTGATGTGGCAGGAACCTCTGTCTTCAAATCCGGGATGGTAGCGTGTATCTGTGTTTTGGGGGTTGCCTGGCTAGGTGACACGTTTGTCTCCGGTCATACCAAAGAGATTAAGGATTTTGCTTCGCAAACGATTAGCCAATATCCGGCGCTTCTTGCGATTGTCTTTTTCCTGGCTTCGATGCTTCTGTACTCTCAGGCGGCTACAGCAAAAGGAATTACTCCTACGGTTATTGCCGCTCTCGGCATTACCGCGGCCAATCCGGATAATTCATACATGCTGGTTGCTTGTTTCGCGGCAGTTTCAGGGATTTTTGTGCTGCCGACCTATCCGACCGTACTCGGAGCGATTCAAATGGACGACACGGGAACAACTCGCATCGGTAAGTGGATCTTCAACCATTCATTCTTTGTACCCGGAGTTTTGGCGGTTTTCATCTCGGTGGCTCTAGGATTTGTGGTTTGCGGATTTATCTAACTAAAAATACATTCTTATCATCATGACCGCAATCTTTCTGTGGATTTGTAAGGCAGGCATAGTTCTCTACATACTGACGATGGCACTTCTGATAATCGCCTATTGTTGTGTGAGTGTCTACCGAAAATTCGTAGATAAAACTATTTAATTAGGTTCGAATATTCTCCTGTATGCCTCGAGATTTCGAGGCCTTGGGCAAAGGGGGAGAAGCCTTAGGCTTCAATACCTTTGCTTTTTTTTTGTGTTCGACGTTGGAGAAACTAACTTGTCGGAGAATGAATCGGGTTTAGCCGGCAAACTTTGCTCAAATTGCCTGGACAGCAAAAGCCATACCGTTAGCTGTTTGGTAGATCTTATGAAGTTAAGAAGGGCAATCCAACGTCGTAAGAAAAAGGAGACGGCTAAAACATTCTTAACGCATCTCCTCTTTGACCTAAGTGAACTTCCTTGTGTCTAAAACACAGGACTGTCACTGAATTACACTTCTATGTTATTTCCATCCATAGAAGTTTTTGACTGTGTCCCAGGCTACTTTTTGCAGAAAAGCAGCGTCTTTTTCGGTTAAAGGTTTTTCGCATCCTCCTAAATAAGAGGCGCCTTCTGGTGATTTTTTCGTCAAGGCCGCCAGAATCGTTGCAGCTTCAAGATATGTACCGGCCGATGTTGGGTGGCGATTATCCGCTACCGTCAACTTTAAATCTGGTCTTTGCTTTAGTGCGTTGGCAAAAGCGAGGCCAACCGGAATTACTAATGCGTTGTTTTCGTTGGCAACTGCAATAGTAGCGTCGGCTAACTGTTTGGTCATTTCCGGTTTATCAGCGTATGCCCAAGTCATCAAGAAAGTAGGCGTCGCTCCGGTATCACGGATGTCCTTACTATGAATTGCGGCGTATTTCTTGAAAAACTTTGATAATTCCGGATGAATTGGCCCTTGACTATTGTCTTGAAGAACAACTGCTTCAAAAACCTTGCCATCAGGATATTTGTTAAAACTCAGTTTATTACTTCCATCATTGAGAGTTGAGTAGCTTGCTAGTCCATCCTTGCGTAAATAAGTCTTTACAAGGTGCCAGTCCAGACCCGCCCCACCAATGGTTGCCATTGTGGTGCTTATCTTGATTCCCAAAGACTTGCTTAACCCGCTTATATAACCATTGACACCACAGTTGTAGTACATGAAGGAGTTTCCAACGAGAAGAACTCGAGTAGGAGGTGGGGTTAATTCTGTGACCTTTGGCTTGATGGAATAGTCGGCGGCACAGACAGACAAGGATAAGGAACAGAGGAGTGAAGCTATAAATAGTTTTTTCATAAAGAAGTCCTTAAAAAGACAGTACGGCCTTTGAGCTGTTATGAGATCCTTTCAAAATGCGTCTGGGTTTACGCAGCAAAGTGCAGCTGGAGAAGCTCATTCGTTTGTAATGATTACCATCAGCTCTGTTTTAATGTTAATAGCCTACTAATTTAAATGTTATAAGGATAACGAGTGATTTGTTTGTCAAAAGCACTCAGACGAAATTGTAGTTACGAGCCAGAGAGAAATTTTTCTCTCGAAGCTTACAGGGGTTTGAATCGGGTAAAACGTTCAGAAAACTCATCCCTTCTAGCAAGTGAGTCTTTAAAAGATTGCAGACATAGGCACGCAGTCAAGGTTTACCAAAGTTTAAAATTCTGTTGTTCCAGGTTCACAAACTCAATGATCTTCAAGATCTTTCTAACTTGTTCGGTAGGATGCTTGGAATGAATAACGCCGAAAGGAATAGTTTCATTGACTTCTAAAGGAACGGACTTGAGAAGCGGATGGGAGAACGTCCAGGCATTAGTAGCTAAAAGCAAGGAACCCGAACTCGCGCACCGATTCAATATTTCCATATTTAACGAGTCGAAATATTCCTTTCTCACTAAGTTGTCCTTAAGAAAAATCTCCCTGACGCTGTTATAACCTTTGACAAGGTCTCGGCTCATTAATAAGAGAGATTCTCTTCCGGCTCGAATATCTTCGATGGTTAATTTGTCTTTATTCGCCAATCGGTGATTCAATGACATTGCGATGGAAAGCGATAAGTCTGTTAACTTGAGCGCGGTGCACTTCTTCTCAATTAAGAAATTCTCGTCATAGGTCGTAAGCATGATATCGACCAGACCTTCGTTTCCTAAGTGGCTGATAATATCCGCCTCAACGACCTTTTCATTCTCAAACGGAACAAGCTCGACACGCAGGTTCGGATATTGTTTCATAACTACTGGCCAAACTTGTTTTAGAAACGCGACAGGAGTTAAAGGCGAAAAGGCAACTCGAATAAGATTTTCTGAGTTCTTTTCGATTTTTTTCGCTCTCTTTACAGCTTCTTTAGCGAAGGACTGAAGAAACCTTGCGTCCTTGTAGAAGGAACGCCCGGCTTGGGTAAGTTTCATTCCGGCTGGGCTTCTGTCAAAAAGTTTTATCCCAATTTTATTTTCGAAGGAAGAAATTTGTCTAAAAATGGTTTGAGGGCTTTTTTTTAATTGACATCCCGCTCTAGAAAAACTTCCTAAATCTGCGACAGAAATAAAAATAGGTAAATTAGAGTCAATCATTGCAGATCTCCTAAATGGTAATGTCCAATAAAACTAAGCTCAATCCTATTACTTCGATCAATAAAATTAAAGCTCTAAATAAATTGTTCTATTTGTTTTTTAATGATATTGTCTATTTGAACAACTATGGGTTGTGATTATTAAATTATCCTTAAAATTCAAATAAATAAAAATAAAGCAATAATTTATAAAAATAGTGAAACGTGTTGATTAAATTGATAAAACATAATCAAAATTCAGTTTTTTTGTTGGCATTTTTACCGATGTTTAATTTCTTTAAATCCTAAAGACTAAAAAGGAGAGATTGCTTAGATAAATAAAGATATGAGGAGCTTTTTATTTATCTCTCTCAATTCCATTTTTATGGATAATCAAAGGAGATTAAATAATGAATAAAGCATTTAGGACGATATGGAACGATGTTCGGCAGTCTTTTGTCACGACCAGTGAGATTCAAACTTCTCACGGCAAAAGCACAAAATCTTCCGTTAGTCTTTGTGTCGCCGCAGCCCTGTTTGTGATGGGAGGTGTCGCCTCTGCTGCCTACGTGGAAACCGGTGTGGTCGGCGATAAGTCTTCCTGGGAAACCCCTGAATATCAGGCAGATTGGGGTCTTGAGGCTATGAAGTCTTCCTCTGCTTATTCTCTTGGCTTTTATGGTCAAGGATTAACTGTAGGAGTCATGGATTCCGGGGCGCTTCTTTCCCATCCGGATTTGTCTGGAGGACGTATCACGGGAACTGTTGTGTCCGGAACATACGGATCGAATGGAAATCGTTATCCGCAAACTGTGTTAACCATGATTTACCCAGGAGAAACGCCCACTTCTTCTAATGGAGCGCCTTTTAGTGAGGGAGAGGCCTTTAATGTTACAGGCGATTGGATAGAAGACGTCAACGACAGACATGGTACTCATGTGACAGGCACTGTCGGAGCAAGTAGAAATGGCATCGGTATGCATGGTGTTTCTTGGGGATCTGATGTTCTTGTAGGCAATACAGGCGCAACGGACAGTAATAATTACGGACCGTTTCAGGATTACAAATATTTCTACCAAGGCTGGAAAGCCATGGCAGACAAATTAGTCGCCGACAACGGAACTGAGCGGGGTGGTGTGATAAACAATTCCTGGGGAACAAATGTTCGCGTGGCAGTGGTACAGCAATACGACGCAGCTGCAGACAAGTGGCGAACGATAAACCAGTTACCGACAGTCTCTGAAGCCAAAGACGTAATGAATCAGGTAAATGCCGGCACGACGGAAGCGCCTCAAGACGGCGACTTGAGACTCTCTTTTTCAGGCCACATTCCGACCAATAACGTTGCTCAAGCGGAATATGAATTCTTCTACCACAACAAAACTTATGGAGGCATGGATAAAAGTTTTGTAGACGCTGCTTGGGATGCTGTTAGGGGTACAAATGTAGTCCAGATTTTCACCACCGGAAATAGAGATTCGAACAACCCGTTTTATCGGCCTTTATTTCCGTACTTTAATCCTCAAGCTGAAGGTCAGTGGATAGCAGTAGCTGGATTGCGTCGTGTTCCGGGGGCCTCAGGAAATCCTGATACCTATACTCTCTATGACACTTTCAATGAGGCAGGATTAGGAAAGTGGTGGACAGTCGCAGCTCCGGGCAGAGATATTTACTCAACAAATGTAGACATGACAACAGGGGAGCCGGCAGGATATCGGTATTCGAGTGGAACCTCCATGGCAGCGCCTCATGTTGCAGGAGCGATGGGTGTCTTAATGTCGCGTTATCAAAGTATGAGTGCACCTCAAGTCCGCGATGTCATGTTTACTACCGCTAATCATAAGAATCCTGACGGTACGGATATGCTTGGTTGGAGCAACAAAGATGGGACGACTCCGCTTGAGGGAGAAGTTTCTGATGCAATGGGATGGGGTGTCCCGGATCTGGAAAAAGGAATGTATGGGCCGGGCCAGTTTTTGGGTAAATTTGACTACAACCTGAATTCAACTCCCTTAGATGTGTGGACGAATGATATTTCTGAGGTGGCGTTAAAACAGCGAGAAAGAGAGGATAACGCATGGATGGCCGCAACCAAGAACGGTACGGATACAGTCGGAGAATATGAGCTGGGTAATGGTTTTGTAGTAGGCGATGGTGACACAGATCTGACCAACCATATTATTTCCCAAGAGGATGCCGAGCACTGGAGAGCTGAGTATTACAAACGCCGTGCCCAAGCGATCCAAAACAGAATCGACCACGATCTCTATAAAGGATCTTTGGTGAAGCGAGGTTCCGGCACGCTGGTTATGACCGGTAATAACTCGTATACCGGAGGTACCACGGTTGAAGACGGCGGTTTGTTTGGTTTCTCCGAATCCTTCGGCTCCGGAACAGTTAATGTTAACGGTGGAGTCTTCGGTATCTTGTCGAGCTTCGATGATAATTTCACTCAGAAGGGACTGCTTAATTCTCTTGTCGGCGTCGCTAGAGCTCCGATGCAGAAGGCCAACGTTGTTGTCAATAACGGAGGTACCTATGCGATTGTTGCTGATCAAAATGTTCAAGTCGGCAGCTTAACATTTAACCCCAGTTCGCACGTTGCGGTTATTTCTTTAACCGGGAATGCTTTCGAGAAAGCCTACAGGGGTGAAGATCAGGTTGGAACCGTAACAGCCGACAGCGTTAAGGGCTTCAATGAAAATGCTCTGGTAACACCCGAGTATGCATTGGTAAACCATACCGTTACATTGGACGGCAATACACTTACCGGTGTTCTCTCGAAGGGTGACAAGACACTTGCTGATTATGCAGCCAATAGCAACGGAGTTTCTGTTGCCAAGGCCTTGTCGGCTGATCCGGCTCTTCTTGGCGCCTTGGCTGACGCCACAAAAGACGAAGTCAGAAAAACTCTGAGCTCCTTAGCCAATGACATTCATGTCACTGCTAATGCCATGACGGTTGCCAACGGACAGTCTCTGGCCCGTGCTATTAAGGATCAGGCCATGGGAATTGACGGAGCGGCTCGTGTCTCAGATGTCGACGGCGGCCGTGCTCGACTCTGGGTATCCGGTCTTAGCAACTGGTCTAAGATGGACCGCTCCGGAGCCTCTAAATTGAAATCTGACTTCTACACCGGTCTGATCGGTTTGGAAGCTGACATCAATGCCAACAACAAAGTGGGAGTATTCTTCGGTGCTGGTAAGACGAAGTTCAAGGGCGGCCACGACGGAAAGATTGATTCGAACGATCTCCACTTCGGTATCTACGGCCAGTCTAAGTTTGAACCGGTTCGTCTGGACTATGGCTTTGCTTACACGCATCAGGACCGTGACACAAATAGTTCAGTCTTCTTTAAAGATCAGATTTTCAGAGCCTCCCCGAGTTACAACGCTAAAGTGGCTCAGATCTTTGGTGAAGCGGCATATACAGGTTTGAACTTTGGTTCTGTCAGTATTGAACCGTATGCCGGTTTGGCTTGGATGCATCTGTCGACCGATGATTTCAGCAATGATTTCTCCGGTGGTAAGCTAAGAACAAAGTTTGATCGCCAGAACCTCGCAGTAAGCCATCTCGGTGCCCGCGTTAAAGTTCCGTTTGATGTCGGCGCAGCTAAGTTCAAGGCCGTTGCTGATGTGAATTGGACCCAATACATGGGGGATACGCGCGGCAAGTCCAAACTTAAGTTCGCTAACGGAACTTCCGCCAAGATTGAAAGCGAGAAACTTTCTGCAGTTGCGGCGGTCGGCGTCGGACTTGAGGCCCAGCTCGGCAAGAGAGCATCCCTGGGTGTCTCTTACTACGGAGCCTACGGCAGCAAGATCAAATCCAACGGTGTCGGCGCGACATTCAAACTTACTTTCTAACATTCTGCGCTTCGTTTGAGCAGGCAGGGGCTTTTAGCAGAGCCCCTGCAGTAAGAGGGCCTATCACCAACTAATGTTCTTTGCTGTTTGTTTCAAGCACAAAGTTAGTAAGAAAAATTTTATGGAATCAAGGTTATTCTCCAGATTATCGTCCTTCTCCTCCATGACCGCTTAAGCGGAATCGATGTTGGCTACTCAGGCAGCGCAGGAGTGTTAGTTCTAGGGCTGAAAATCCTATCATCCTGAAATAAGATTTGTTGTCCGCTAAAACTTAAGCCGTTTTCTAAGAAAGTAACAAAATAACGCGCTTGTAAAACCTATCTATTGGTGTGAAAGTAAGTTTTCTTCTAAGATTGCTTTTGAGAGTACAACCACGAAGGGCAGAGACTCCGGAAGCGTGGTTAGCCTGGAAATTGTCGGGTGCTTCGTCTTCGAAGAGAAGACCGTTGGCTTTTAGAAAATCAAAAACTGCTGCGCCGTTGTAAGCCAAAGAGTGCTGAAGTTCTCTGTCGCAGAAACGGTAGTCCGGCATACCGTCGGTCTCTGTCACGGTCCAGTCGGTTAAATCCTTGAAATAAGTTTCCGGATCGTCTTTGATACCGTATTTCTTCTGCAGCGCTGTTCCGCCGCCTAATGCAATGGAACCGGCCGATAAGATGGCATGGCCGCCGATATCATAGTTTGTATCGACGACTAAAATGTCGGCACCGGCATCGGCTGCTCGAATAGCAGAAGCCATTCCGCAAGCACCTGCACCTACTACCACTACGTCGGCAGTAAAGTCCCATTTGGTCGGAACGTTCTGGCAATGCGGAGGAATTTGCTGTGCTTGTGCAAAAGGCATCAAGGCTGCAGCGCCGGCAATACCGGTGGAACCCTTGAAAAATTGTCGTCTGGATATACTTTTCATCGTTTTCTCCTTAGTTGAGTTTGTTTGGATTCGATGAAAAAAGTATAAAAATCCGCTTTGACGGGACCTACGTACGTATGTTGATTGTTGTCAAAGATCCTTCATTCTTTTAAGTGGGAAATCAAAATTCCGACATCGGCGGGAGAAGAGAGTTCAAGTTTTTGTAATGCACTGGATCGATGAGTCTGCACGGTTCTCTCACTGATTGCGAGGATTACAGAAATTTGCACACTGGTTTTACCCGATGCAACCAGTTCCATAATCTGTTTTTCACGGCTGGTCAGCCTGTCCCAGCGTTTACTGCATTCTCTTTTGTTTTCAATGCCTACATATTGAAGAGAATCAATTCGGATGGCTCGAGCGACGGACAAAAAGAGTTTTTCAGCGACAACTGGTTTAACCAGATAGTCAATAACACCATCCTTCATCGAATTGACGGCTAGTTCTATATCGGCAAATGCGGTCAGGAAAATGAACGGATGGGTGTACCTTCGGGCCATCGCTTCCTTATAGAATTCGATGCCGTTCATGGGTTCCATCTTAATATCTGAGATGACACAGCCCGGGACGGAAGGCATGTCGTTGGAGAAGAAATCTGCGGGCGATAAATAGGGGGCAACTTCATAACCCTCACACTTCAGCATGAAGGTGACGGCATCAAGCGTTCGTGGATCGTCGTCAACCACCCGAAGGAGAAAATTTAATTCCAAATCCTTACTCATTATTGTTTCTCTTCATTATTCTGAGTTATCGGCAAAGTAATAACCGATTTAATGCCTGCAGGCTCTTTTTGAATAAATTTTAAATTGCCCCCGTATTTCAGAAGCAAGGTTTTAACAATGTTAATTCCGAGCCCTAAGCCGTTCTTTTTGGATGTAACTAAAGGGAGGCCGATCTCATTAAACTCTGCTTCAGTCAGCTTTGGACCATTGTCGGAAACAGTGACAACGTAGTGGTGAGAAGGGCCCTCGGAAACATGATTCACTTCAACTGAAACCTCCGGGTTATCGTTTTTTTCAGAGGCTTCAACTGCATTTTTTAAGATATTGGTGAAGATGAGTTGTATTTCAAGAGGATTTGCAGTTATGAAGAAATTCCCTTCGGGTAGGCGCAGAAGGAGCTTGTGTTTTCTCTTCAGAGATGTACAAATTTTTTGGAGAAGAAGATTTAAATCAACATTTTCTTTCTCCGATTCTTTCCCTTTTGCATAAACTCGAACGCCCTCGACAATTTTGCCGATATGCTGAGCTTGGTCCTGAATCTTATTTAATCCTTCTTTTAATAACTCCTCATCGGATTTTCCGTTGTCGATGCTTCTTTGGAGAGCGTGGGCATAACAGTAAAGGGCATGTAAGGGCTGTTTGACTTCGTGGGCAAAAATATTAGACATCTGACCAACGATAGAAGCCTTTTGGAATTGCTCAAGTTCTCCTTTAATTTTTTCGGCTTTTTCCCGTATTTGCTCCCGCTCCTTGAAAGATTTTCTAAGCTGATTCGTTCTTTTTTCGACCAATTTAGAGGATCGCCAGCTGAACCAGATCAAATTAAGTATCACAAATGGGATAAGAAGTATGAAAGTTTTGTATTCAGCCCAGACTTGCTTCAAGGACCAGTGTCGAAGGAAGTCGTATTCTCCGATTTTTAGTTCCTTCATTAAATTTTCAACATTGCTTAAATCGGGGGCTAACGACCAATACATTCCATCAGAGGTTTTGGGCATTTCCAGCAGAAATTTGGTGACATCTCTTAGATCTTCGGAGGAAAGATTTTTAGTAGAAGAGATCGTCCAATTGGGATAGAGATCCGTGGAACGCTTACATGCGAAACTGTCTTTCGGCTTTTCTCCGATCACTTTTACGGGATAAGCCTGTCCGCTGAGTTTTTCGAGGTCTTCCAGAAAGCAAGTCCTTACGATACCGACATCGGCTTTGCCGAAAATAACATCATCCACGACGTGGTGCATGGCGACTTTCGAGCTGCTGCCCATGAACTGAATATGGGAAAAGAACTTGTCCGGGTTAAATCCCCTATGGATCAATTCACCCATCCCGGCATGGAACCCGGTAAAGTCATTATCGTCGGTTGCTGCCAGCTTTAAGTTGCGAAGATCTTTTAATTCTGACAAATCTTTTCTGTCATTGCGAACAAAGAACACGGAACCTTGGCCCCTTTGCGGGTTAGGGTGGCGAATACTGACGGCTGTCAAGAGCGGCCTCGTTCCCCATTTTCTCAGTCTTGCGGCTTCTCCGGCTCAGATAAGATGATGTCAACCTTGCCATCACGAATAGCTTTCTCAAGTTCCTTTCTTTCATAATATTCAAACTTTACCCCTCCGGAGAAATTTTCATTTAACCAAGAAGAAGTTTGACCAATAAAAGGAAGACATGGGTCCGGCTTAGGCATTTCCGTAGCAGCAAACATCAAACTACCGGAAGCGGCGTGGGCCGCAGTTACTCCAATAAGGAAAATGAATAAACCCGTGATAAGTCTTTTCATCACTGACGATTGAGATAACGAATACGAGAATAAAGTCTAGAAGTTAGAAGCTACAAAATAAATTAGGAGAACTCTGAAAAATGTGTTCGAACGGCGGTGGCTGGGAATTGTCCAAGCGGCATCCAGCATTGTCAGTTCCTAGTCATCCCAAATTTCGGCTACTCAATTCTTCGTGGACCTTAAACCTTTGGCCCCCAAAATTCTTCGTGACTTATTCGAAAATAATAAGGCAATTAGAGCGATCTCTTAAAGAATCTTAAGCATCTGATAAGTCAAAAGTAAATTGGGGTAAATCATTACTCTTAATTTTTCTTATCTTGCAAAACGATACTTACAACTTATTGAATTAAAACGTTTTTCACAATTTAAAAATTGGTTTTTTCGAAAAAATCAATTTTAAGAAGTTTGATAATTATCAAATTCTTTAGGATGGCGGCTTCATATAATTGACCCAACTTCAAGCCCCAAAGAAGCCCCAATATGACAATTAACCAGTTAACGTACCAGCTCTGCAAAATCTTTCTTGCGGTCTTCAAGTTAAGAAATGCAAGTCAGGCTGCAACTGAGCTCGGAATCAGCAATTCTGCGATTAGTCGTGCACTCGCTTCCTTGCGGGAAATGTACGACGATCCGCTGTTTGTTCGCACGCAGAGCGGCTTCTGCCCAACGCAGAAGGCCGTTGAGATCTCGCAAACGATGGTCGAGATCGCTCAGCTCTTCCGTAAAATGGATAAGCAGCACTCCAAGTTTGATCCGTTTACCTCGGAAGGTGCGTTTGAACTTCGTGTCTATGACGAGTTCTGCTTTCCGACGCTGAAAGTGATCAATGAGAAGCTGCTCCCTAGAGCCCCGAAGATGCGCTTCAATATCCGCATTCTCTCTCACAACTGCATCCCTGAGCTAATCAATGGTGAAGTGGACTTCGCGGTAGTCTATGAAGGTTTCGGTGATCCGCGTCTCAATTACGAATGCTTCGCCGAAACCAGCGACATCTATCTTTTCGGAAGAACCGGCCATCCGCTGTTTACACAGAAGAACTTCTCGATCGATGATATTTCTAAATATCCGCTGTTGGAAATCGACAATTACAGCGATGTGGCCTGTCCTCTGTTGGTGGGCGTATGCGAAGAGAAGGGACTTCAGATGCAGGTCTCGAACTACACCGAAAGTTTGGCAGCCGCATTCCGGCTTCTGATGTCTACAGATTCGGTGGCGGTCGTCTGCAATCAATTTACCCGCCAGTATTCCAAACTGGTTCCGGGCGTCTCCTATATGACGCTGCCGCGGCAGGTCATCAACCGCATTAAGAAAATGCGCAGCGCAGAGCGCCCGATCGGAAATTACATCGTTTACGGCAATACGAATCAGTCTCCTGCCTTCGATTGGGTAAAGCAGGAACTCAAAAAAGGTTTAACTGAAGAGTGGCAGACAGCCCTCAATGAATAAAGAGCAGTCAACTAGGGCAGGATCCGGAGCTGTCTTGGGAAAAGACGTTATTTAAAACCCCAAATCTAAAGGAGTCATAAACATGATGAAGCTTACGCGAAGATATTTTCTTTATGGTATCGGCGCATCGGCTGTCCTTGGAACGCTGACAGGACTTGCTCCGACCAAAGCGCTCGCGATGAACAGCTACGGCGCAAATACTTCGCTTCTCGCAAAAAGAGCAGGAACCATTAAATACAGCAGCTGTCTGAGAAACTGCGCAGACAGATGCCTGATGAAGTTCAGCGTTCAGAACGGCCGCATGACTTATGTCAGAGGTGCCGATGAACAGTACAAAACGGGCTCGTGCCCGTGTGTTAAGGGCCTGACATACGTTGAATACACTTATGCGCCCGACCGAATCCTTCATCCGATGGTCAGAGTCGGAGAAAAGGGTTCTCATAAGTGGAGAAGAATTACCTGGGAAGAAGCCTGGGATATATTGATCAAGAAAACCAGTGAAGTGATCGAGCAATACGGCTCCGAGGCCATCCTTCCGTATTCCTATTCAGGCAACTACGGTGCTATCGGTATGCGCGGCGCCGACCGTTTCTTCAACCGCATCGGTTCTTCCATTCTGGATCGCCTGGTTTGTACGGAAGCAGGTGTGTGGGGCTACGGCAGCGTGCAGGGCACTACAGACGGTCCTGACCCCGAAACCATCCCCAACTGCGACTGCTATGTATCCTGGGGTTTCAATGAAACAGTCTCTAATGTTCACGGAATTAAGCTGATTAATGAAGCCAGAGACAAAGGCGCCAAAGTTTTAGCCGTCAATCCGAACCGTACACCGATCTGCTCACAGGCCGATATCTATCTGCAGCCGAAACCTTCTACCGACGCATGGGTCGCAACCGGTGTCATGAAGTATTTGATCGCCCATGACATGATCGATCACGACTTCCTCAAGAACTGCTGCATTGGTGCGGATCAGGCGATCGCTAAAGTCAACTCCGTCGATTGGAAGGACATCGAACGAGTAACCGGTCTCACGCAAAAGCAAATTGAAGAATTTGCCGATGTGTACGGCCGTGCCGAGCGAATCATTATCCGCGCCGGCTACGGTATGCAGCGTAATTACAACGGTGCTCGTATGACGCGTGCCATTGCCATCATGCAGGCAATGAGAGGCATGTTCGACAAACCGTCCTGCGGCATTATTTACGATAACGTTCGTCCGATTACCGGCATGAACCTGAATCTCGGCCGCGGCAACTATCTGCGTAAAGGCAAACAGCAGCATGTCAATATGACGGACTTGGATATGGCCCTGAAGGCAGAAAATCCGACCACAGAAAATCGTCCGATCAAGCCGATCCACCTCTTAGTGATCTATAACGGCAACCCGGTGGCAGTCTCTCCGAACGTCAATGCCGTGATCGAAAACCTCAAGCGCAAAGACTTGTTCGTTGTGGGCTTCGACATGGTCATGACCGACTCTCTTGAGTACTGCGACTTGATCCTCCCGGCTTCTACCCAGTTCGAAACCGATGACATCATCGGCGACTACCACTCCTGGTACGTTCAGATCTGCGAGAAAGTGATTGAACCGGTAGGCGAATCCAAACCAAATTGGGATTTCTTCGCGGAGTGGGGCAGAAGAATGGGCTTCAAGGATCAGGCTTTCCGCGACACACCGAAGGACATTATCCGTCAGTTCCTGCAGACAGAAACACCGTGGTATCAGGGCATTACGCTTGAACGTCTAGAAAAAGAAAAGTTCATCCATCTCGATATGCCCGAAAGCGTCCCGGTTCGCTCCGGCGGCAAGGCAGAAACGGAATCCGGCAAGATCGAGCTTTATTCCAACATTATGAAGAAAGCGGGATTTGATCCGGTGATCGATCTGACGCTGTGCGAAGAAGAAATGCCCGAAGAAGAAAAGAACCTGCCGTTCCGTCTTCTTTCTCCCGGAATCCCTCAGCGCGTCAATTCCTCTTTCTATAACGTTAAATACATTCGCGCCTACAACGCCTATGAATGTGAAGTCAATCCGGAAGATGCAAAACGCTTGGGTATTAAGTCCGGTGACAAAGTTCGTCTGAACAATCAAAGAGGCGAAGCATTCTTTGTGGCTCGCGTGACGACGCGTGTCGCTCCGGGTGTGGTCCGCACGGCTAAGTGTAACTGGAGAAGCACCAACCCTTACGGTCAAAACACCAATACCAATTCTTTGACAACCGGCAAGCTGACGGACATGGGTGGCTGTTCTGCTTACCACTCAACCAGAGTGAACCTTAGCAAGGCATAGGAGTACGAAATGAGCAACAAATTTCAAAAAGGTTTCATTTTCAGACAGGAAAACTGTGTCGGTTGCGGCGGCTGCTCTGTTGCCTGTCAGATTCATAACGAACTGCCCGAGGATGTCCGCTTCCGCAAAGTGGACCTCTATGAAGTGAGGTCCGCAGACGGCCGCGTCAGAGACGTTTGGTTCTCTCACGCCTGTATGCACTGCTCAAACCCGACTTGTTTGGCGGTCTGCCCGGCAGCAGCCTTTACCAAGCGTCCCGACGGCATCGTTGTTCTGGATAGAAATAAGTGCACGTCCTGCGGTTTGTGCAAGGAAGCCTGCCCGTACGACGCTATTACGATCAGCAAGATCGACGGCAAAGCTGCTAAGTGCAACCTTTGCGTCGAGCTCTTGGATGCCGGTTTGAATCCCGCCTGTGTGGACGGCTGCCCGGTGAAATGCCTGCAGGTCGGCAACGTTACGCAGGTTCTGGCCCAGAAAGCCTCTGCCTCGAAAGAAGGCATCGGCTACACCGACGGTCCGAACAAACCCAACATGATCATCATCCGAGAAAGAAAATGAAATCGAATGGGCAGAGAAAGACGCTTGAGGTGTTCAAAGACCTGTTCTTGAAACCCGGGCTGGCTTCAACCTACCGGAACCTTTCTGATTGGGCTGAACGTTCGGGTTATCCGGCGCTCGCAAAGGAGGCTGCAGATGCTTCTGCCGCTCCGGAAGAAACCGAAGCCGAGTTCAATAGGCTCTGTATCGGACCCTACCGTCTGGTTGTGATTCCCTATGAATCGGCTTGGGTGACAAGTTCCAGGAAGCTCAACGGACCGGTGGCTGCCGATGTGGCGAATTTCTATGCCTCCGCGGGCCTTACCAGCGCCTCGATGTTCAATGAACAGCCGGACTTCTTCGGCAACGAACTGGAATTTCTTTATTTCTTGGAAGCTGTTGCAGAAGAAACCCGCCAAAAGGAACATTCCGAACAGCTTCTGAAAGAAATTGAAGGTTTGTCGAAATCATTTAGGTCCGAGCATTTTGACAAATGGTACGAAGTTTTCTTAAACGCGATCGCAGAAAACACCGACCAAAGTTTTTGGAAGGAGGCCTCTGAAGCGCTTAAAGCAGAGCTCCGCCGTACTCAAGCTGTCTAACTTTTGCCCCCGTTCCAAGGGAAATTATCATGAATAAATTTTTACTCTCACTTGTCTCCGTTATCTCCTCAACGGCGTTTGCCCAAGAGACAGCAGTCAAGCAGCCTGAATTTTGGTCTCCGGTCGTGGAACACCAGATTCAAAGAGATATTCCTCAGTATTTGGGTTATACCGACAACGCAGGTTTGCTCATGTCGACGTATGATCCGAACTCAGTCTCTTCCGGCTATCTCGGCTTCCTGCAGTCTGCGGAGATGATCTCAAACTTAATCTTCGCTTCTATCATCGCCGTCGCTGTTCTTTTTGCGGTGTTCGTCTTGATCAACGGCCGCGCAAAACTTTCCGACGGATTTTCCGGCAAGCTGATTCAGCGCTGGTCCGTGGGCGACGTGGTTCTTCACTGGTGTGCAGCCGTCCCGTGCATCATCCTGATTTTGTCCGGTTTTGTGATCGGCGCCGGTAAAGTTTGGCTGGCTCCCATGATGACGCCGGCCCATTTCCACAGCTTGGTTTACGCCAGCGTTTTGTTCCATAACATCTTTGCTATTCCATTCATCATTGCAGCGGTTATCCTCATGGTGAAGTGGAGCAGAAATCAGCTTCCCGAAAGCGGTGACGGCAAATGGTTCCTTGCGCTCGGCGGATACATCAATCTCGGCGGCAAACCCAAGCACCCGGATGCCGGTTTTGCTAACGCCGGTGAGAAAGCCTTCTTCTGGACCTTCACGATCTTCGGTTTGGCTTTGGTGGTGACCGGCTTGCTCCTGCTGTTCCCGGGTCTTTTCGGAACTCTGTCTAAGAACGGTGCACTCCTGGCTCTCATCATTCACATCTGCAGCGCCATCATTCTCGGAGCCTTCTCTGTAGTTCATATCTACATGGGCGCTGTCATGAGCGAAGGCGGCATGGAAAACATGCTGAGCGGCAAGTGTGACGAAAACTGGGCGAAACAAAACCATAACCTCTGGTACGCCAAGATTCAGGGTCAGAACAAGTAGAAAGCCTCTTCGGCTCCGCTCCCCTAAGCGGAGCCGAACTAAAGAATCTCTAGGATTAAAACAATGTTAGACAGAAGAACATTACTAAAACTCATTGCCTCAGGCACGGCTTTCACGGCAGTCTCCCCGCAAGTTGTGCTTGCCAAAACCCCGGGTAAGCATTACGCCATGGTTTTTGACGTCAGAAAGTGTACGGGCTGCTTGTCTTGTACGGTCAACTGCAGCATTGAAAACCAAACAGAACCGGGTCGCGAACGAACGGTCGTGAACCAGCTCTCTTTAAAGAATGACGACGGCGTAGCCATGATCGCGCTGCCGAATCAGTGCAACCACTGTGAGAATCCGACCTGCGTTAAGGCCTGTCCGGTCAAGGCGACCTACAAGCGTCCGGAAGACGGCATCGTGGTAATTGACTACGACAAATGTATTCACTGCATGAACTGCACCAAGGCCTGCGCATATGGGGCCAGAAAGCCGGATCCGGCACACAAGAATCCGCCTGAAAAATGCAACTTCTGCATCCATCGACTGGACGAAGGCCTGCTGCCGGTTTGTGTAGAAAGCTGTATCGGCGGCGCCCGTACTTTCGGCGATCTGAATGACGAAAACAGCGAAGTCTATCAACTGATTAAAAACAATAAGCCTTATGTGCTGCTTGAGTCCGCAGGCACAAAACCGAACATTTTCTACATCGGTTTGCCGGAGAACTTTGAAGATAAGAAGTGGCTGCAGGCTGATTTCAAAAACTGGCAGCGCTAAGGGGAGAGAACGATGACAAAAAATGCAAACCATTTCGGCAACCACGCTGCACCCGAACTGAAAGTCAACCGAGCCGGTGTTGCCCTGCAGCCGAGCGTCAGAGTGGGCTTCACACGCTGCTTTACCTGCAACAATATGTGCGGATTACGTTATCGCGTGGATGAAGCCACCGACAAAATTACCCGACTCGCCGGCAATCCTTATTGCGAAGTTGTGACCGGAGGCGCGCCGCTTCCTCTGAAGACAACGGTTGCGGAAGCCTATCAAGCGCTTTATCTCGGGAAGGACGGCAAAATCTTTAGAGCGACCTCCTGCGGTAAAGGTGCCAGCGGTCTTGATTCCGTCGATGATCCTTACCGTGTTCTAAAAGTCTTAAAACGCGCCGGCAAACGAGGTGAAGATCGCTGGATCACCATTCCTTATGAACAGGCTCTGCAGGAAATCGTTGAAGGCGGAAACCTGTTCGGTGAAGGGCAGGTTCAAGGTCTGCGTGCGATTCGTGACATAAAAACGCCAGTGGTACCCGGAGTTTCTGAGTTCGGAGTAAAAAGCAATCAACTGTTTGCGACCTTTAACGAAGAAGATACGATGCGCGGCAGCCTTTACGGCAGATTTATGCGTCAAGGCTTCGGAACGGTGAATGTGACAACCAAGCACGGATACTGCGGTGCTCCTGTCGGCGTCGGTTACGCCATGGGTCTTGCTCCAGAGATCGGAGCAGGGATGTGCGACGTGGACTGGGATAATTTCGAGTATGCGATTTTTATCGGAACAGCGCCCGGCTGCTCGGGCGCCAGTATCAACAGAACAGGTTCGGGCTTAAGCAAAGCGCGAGTAAACCGTAATGCTAAGTACGTCTGCGTAGATCCCATCCTAAGAAGCAACGTGACGAACGGAACCGGTGCTCAGTGGGTACCTATTCGTCCCGGTGAGGATACGGCGTTCCTGCTTGCTTTGATTCAGGTCATTCTGAATTCCGGCAAAGAAAATCAAAAATTCCTGAGCGCGCCGAACGAAACTGCAGCTAAAAAGATCGGCGAAATCAACTGGTCCAATGCTGCCTATCTCATCAATACAGAGACGAATACATTGGCGGATGCTTCTGAATTCGGACTCGGTGAGAAGGGTGACGGCGTGGTTTACTCCGAGGGCGTTCTTCAGGCTGCCTCCAAGAGCGGTCCGGCAGAACTCTATGTGGACAGAGTATTCACAAATGCTGCGCCTAAAAATATTCGCTACAAATCTGCCTTGCAGGTTTTGAAAGAAAACGCGAACGAACATTCTCTGAAATATCTTTCTAATGTTTGCGGCGTTCCGGTCGAAACCATTGAAGCGGTGGCTAAAGAATTTACGTCTCACGGAACAAAAGTGGTTGCAGTATCCAATACCGGCAATAACGGCTGGGATTCCGTGATGAGTTCTTGGCTGATTTGTATTTTGAATACTTTGGCCGGCTCTCATGACAGAAAGGGCGGTGCCGCTTACGGCAACGGAGCCTTCATGGGGTTCAGCGGCAACTATGACCTGGAAAATGTCGAAGGCGGAGTATCTCAAGACGGGGTAGTGAGTGTTTGCAGGAACTATCCTTATGAAAGCTCCACCGAGTATGCCGAGCACGTGAAGAACAAGGAAAATCCGTATCCGGCCAAACATGTCTACCATCCTTTAGCATCCGACTATACCGGTCTCAATGCCGCTGAAGTTCTGCTTACGATTGCTAACGAGGAACCTTATCAGGCCAAGGCTCTGATTAACTGGCGCAGCAATCCCGTTTACAGCGCCAGTTCTCTGCCCTGTGGGGCTGAACAGGCCCTTCGTGACGTCAAGAAACTTCCGCTGTTTGTGGCGATTGATGCTTATGTCAACGAAACCAACAGGAATGCTGACTACATTATTCCGGATCGCGTCATGTTTGAAGAATACGGCTGCGACAGAACATGGGGCAATTTTGACCAGTGTGTCGTAGCCGGAGTCCCAGTTGTCACGCCGAGAACCGCTTTAACTGCAGACGGCCGCCATATCTGCATGGAAGAATTTATTTTTGATGTGGCAAAAAAATTAAATCTTCCGGGATTCGGAGAACAAGCCGTCGCAAGAAAAGACGGGTCAAAGGCTCCGCTGAAACGATTCGACGACTGGTATGCCTATTATTTGAGCAATGTTGCCACCCAGTGCGAACATTTGCCCGAAGTAACGGATTCCGACCGCGAATTAGCGGCTCTGCCGCGGGCAATGAAGCCCTTGGAACCCGTGCTTACAGCGGAACAATGCGCACAAGTTGAAGCGCTGCTTTCCCGCGGCGGCTACTATGAAAAATCGGATAAATACAACGGCGACTTCTTAGCCAACGGCGGCGGAAAATTCCTTCAGATCTTTAATCCTGCTATCGCAGCTCAGAAGCATTGCTTCAGCGGGGAAGCCTATCCCGGTATTCCGGTCTATGAGAAGCCGAAGTTCTTCAACGGCGATCAGTGGGAAAAGCATTGGGACAAAGATCAATATCCGTTGGTCTTATCTACTTATAAACCGATCCTCAGATCTAATTATTCCGGGTTCTTTGACCACTGCAACCAAGTCTCTCCGCAGAACTTCATTTACATGAACAAGAATACGGCCCAGCAGTTTGGCCTCAAAGACAAGGAACGCGTGGTGTTAACAAGTCCGGACGGCGTCACTGCTGAAGGCGTACTGGCTTGCGACGACGGTGTTGCCGAAATGACGGTTTGTGTGCCTCATGCCTACGGTCACTGGGCCGGCGGTGCCGAGGTCAGAGAAGTTGACGGCAAATCACTGCCTGTGGCGAGAAGGAGAGGAGGCGGAACCGCCATTAACCGACTGATTCCTGTGGATCCGACTCGGCCGGGCGCAGTTAAAGCGCTGAATGACTACTATGCCGGCGCATTTTGTCGGTCCGGTATTCCGGTTAAGGTTGAACAGTATCGAGAAATGAAGCCGATCGGATGTCCCGTTATGTAGTTCCTTAGTTATTCAGATCATCTCTTGGCTGAAGAAATAGACTTTTTGCAGAAGCTGGAAAAAGAAAAGGCCAAGAGAAGATCAAAGTTTCTTCTTGTCTTATTGAAATAGCATTGGGGTGAATTTCATAAAACTAGAGAAGTTTTTAGAGCCTTCGGGCTCCTTTTTTTTTCGAAGATCTTCCTAGCCGCCATGGAGATAGGTCAATAGTCGTTGAAACCAAGACACCAAGTTTAAGCTGCGGTTCTTCCATGTTGAGAATGCATCAAAGTTGATTGCGAAATGGCTTTTGTCTAATTTGTTCGTTGGAAATATAAGGAATTGGAGCATTCAATCATGCTCATAATGCAGGTCTGACCGATATTTTCGCGCCATAAAACACTACTTGCACAACGTCCTTGCATGATCTGCAAAATACAACTATCTCTTTGAATTAAAGAATAATTAATAAAATACATTTTCTAATATTTGTTTGTTTCTGCTTATACAGACTGGATTACACCTCAGCCGGTATAACGACTTTGCATAAAAAGCAAAATAGTCTTTTGAATTTTGCCTGTCGTTTAGAAATGGCCGTCATCAGAATGATCTGAAATCTCAGATGACTAACCAAGGAGAATTCAGATGAAACTTTCTAAAACAACGGCTCTTGTTCTTTGTGCCTTCAGCGGCAGCCTTGCGTTTGCAGCAGAACCAGCTTCAAACGTAACACTCTACGGTGTATTGGACACAGGTGTCTACGCTCATCATGCTTCTAATGGCAAAACCATTGTTGAAATGGCTTCCGGTATCACTAAGGGTTCTCGCTTCGGCCTTGAAGGTCAGGAAAACCTCGGCAACGGATACAAAGTCTATTTCCGGCTGGAACAAGGTTTTGAAAGTGATAACGGCGACGCAAAAGACGCAGACTCCGCTTTTTATCGTGACAGTTACATGGGTGTAGCCACTCCGTTCGGTGCTTTTGAACTCGGCCGCACAGGTGCTCTGACCGCAGGTACCCACGGCGGTATCGTTGGAGGAATGAGTCCGTTTGGAATCACCTGGAAAGAAGGTGCATTGACCAAAGTCTTTGCCGGTAACGTCGCAGCTCGTGTAAATAACATGGTCAAATACGAGTCGCCTGAACTCAGTGGTTTTAAGCTTTACGCCCAATACTCAAACGGTATCGACGATGACGATGTCGTTTCCTCACAGAAGAATCGTTACATTGCTTTAGGCGCAACCTATCGATATAGGAATTTAAAATTGATCGCTGCCTTGGATAATTTGTTCTACAACGATTCTGCTGTCAAAACAGATGCCGGAGTTGCTGCCGGTAAAAATCTCAAGGACCAAAGAACGTACAACATCGGCGGTACTTATGACTTCGGCGATGTACGTATGTATTTTGGTTATCAGTTTGGTCAGCACATTAAGACACCTCGTCAGGGTGACGCAAAAGCAATTGGCGCTGCTAAATACGACCCAAAAGACAGCAAAGCAGCTGAAGGTTACGACACCAATGCTGTCACACTCGGAACAAAAATTAAATTATTCGGCGGAGAGCTGAACGGCACATTTGGCTATGCACACGCTAAACGTGATTATCAGGATTCCAAGGCCGATGTCTATCAGGCGATGTTAGGCTACAAATATCCGCTCTCTAAGAGAACCTATGCCTATGGCGCGGTTGGATATATCCACGGCAAATCCCAGAACAAGAGTTTGAATAAGAAGAAGGTCCTGACACACAACGTTGAACGAGTGAACACAAGATCGTTCTTCATGGGTCTGTGCCACGAATTCTAAACACTTACGAATTTAGTAATCGATTTACCTCCTGTATCGGCTCCTGAAAAATTGATAGATTTTTAGGGGCCGTTTTTTTGACTTTCTTCTTTTCGTTAACGAACATTGATCCGATGAGTATTTTCACGGCAGAAAAACGATGAATCCAAAGAAAAATTTGCCAACGAATAGGTGAGAAAATTTCAATAGGAAAAACAACAAGCAAACGAACCAAGAGAGAAAAAATATGTCATTCCATTGCACAGTTGGTTCCGAAAAGTGTGTTGGCTGCGGAACCTGTATTCCTGTCTGTCCTAAACGCCTATTAATTCTTGAAGACGGCCGTCCTAGGATGATTGAAGGCCGCGAGCATCTTTGCAACGACTGCGGTCAATGCACGGCTTATTGTCCTGAAGGCGCGATCATTCATAACGGCATTCGAGCAGATGAATTGGAGCGGACGACAATTCCGACTTCTTCCGCATCAAAAACGGTTCTTCAGGCTTTGAAACAAAGGCGATCTTATCGGAATTTTTCAACTCAGCCGGTGAAACAATCCGATCTTGAAAAGGTCCTTGAAGTCGTAGGTTATGCGCCTTCCGGCGGAAACAATCGTTTTTTGCGTTTGATTATCACCAAACCGGAAACGACAAAGAAGTTCTTGGATTTGATTGCACAATGGTTTGACGGAGACTGCCGAACCGATCCGGTATACGGTAAACGCTACGCCAACAAAATTGATTCGATCTTAGAGCGTTATCGTGCCGGACAAGATCCGATTCTCCGCAATGCGCCTTCCGTTGTCTTTAGTGTTGGACCCAAGACTGCTGTGTGGGGCGGCGTCGAGAGCGGCATCAATCTGACTTACTTCAATCTGGCAGCAGAGACGATGAATATTGGCTGTTGTTTTGCAGGTTATGCAACGGCGGCTGCAAAGAAAAGTCAGGCAGTTCGAGATCTTTTAGGGATCAAAGAAGACGAGGAATGCTTTAGTGCAATGATTTTCGGATACAAGACAATCCGAGCTCAGAAGATTCCGGCACGTTCCTTGCCTCGCAGTGAAATCCTTTAGCCGTAAGCGGCACACAACGAAAGATTATCTTTCCTAATCATTCAGTTGCGGAAAAGTTACTTTGGTGGAGCAACAATGCTCTACCAAATATGCGCTACTTTGCTTCTCATGCAAAGTGATTTTGCTAAGCATGCATTGGAAGCGGAAGAGGGTAGTGAAAAAATTTGTCTTGTACTGAAAAAAGTTCTTATGTTCCCGTGTGTCAACTGGTCAAGGGTATTTATTTGTTTAAATAAAAGTTCCAAGTTCTAATTCGACTTTTAAAAGCCGTTCGAAGAGTTACGGATCAAGATTCTTTCAAAGGCACTTGGACTAATATAATTCTTATCCAATAAATAGTTAAAGATATTTCTTGACCATTAGGGTTTGCTTAACTTAAACAAATTGCCACCCTTGCTGACAAAATTTTCAAGCACAGAAGATCCTCGGGGACCGGCTGTTGTAGCTTAAATTGTGAGTCCAACAAGCCTAATTTCAACAGATGGATTGGCGTCAGTTACCTTAAAAAATCAAAGTTATTATGGTTTTCTTATGCGGCTTCTATCCTGCGTAGGAGGTTCCATCGGCAGCAGCCATGATGAGTAACCAACCTCAGATCCTATTTTGACTCTCAGCATCTTTGGTGCTTGTCTTTTTTTCAGGCCTTTCTGAGGCCTGCGTAACCGGTTTTACATCTGTCTATTGACTTAACTTGTGTTCTGAGTTTGTTCGTTCAGCTTTAGGCAGTTAAGACTGCCATTTGCTTAAAGCTTTCGCCTTTGTTCGCCATCGCCCAGACCTGTCGAGCAAGCTTATTCGCAATTGCTATCAAAGCGACTTTCTTAGGTTTTCTCCTCAAGATTTCTTCTACCCAGAGCGACTTATTTTTACATCGAGCTATCGCCTGAGCACACTCAACAAGTACTGCCCTGGATTCGTTCGACGGTATGCCGGTGACATAATTTTTGCCGCCTGAGCCCCGGCTTCTTGGCGCCAGTCCGATGTAGGCAGCAAATTGGCGGCCGTTTGCAAAGATGCTCGGATCACAAAGCAACACGCAGAGCATTGCCGCCGTAAATGGACCAACGCCGGGAGTTTTGAGAAAATTCTCATAGTTTTTGCAGCCTCGGGCTAATTGTTCGATTTCTTGATCTAATTTCTTTTGCCTTTCTATTTTTGCCTTAATAGCCTGAACCGTTGTCCGAAGTTCCTCTGCAACTAAAGGAGAAACATCTCCTCCTTCTGTCAAGATTTCCAAGGCAGAGGAAATATCTTTGTTGAACGCATTCAGAGACTTTCCCATCACAATGCCATATTCAGCTAGAAGACCTCGGACATGATTGATTTCCTTGACCTTGTCTTTCGTTACTTGGGAGCGGATTCTTCTGAGCGTTTGCAAGTCGCGAATCTCTGTAGACTTCACCGGGACACGTCTGACTCCGTTGAACATGGCCTTATAAATTCTGATTGCATCGTTGTGGTCGTTCTTTTGACCTGAGACAAATGGTTTGACGGCCTTCGGAGGCAGCAAATGCACTTCATGTCCCATGGCCTCAAGCTTTCTAGCCCAGTCTTGTGAGGAACCGCAGGCTTCCATACCGATCAAGCATTTTCCACGGTTTCTGAAGAAATCGAGAAACTCTGCTCTTTTGGCCGATTTGTCGGTGATTTCTCCATCTTCGGTGACAAAGTGAATCTGCATGACTTTTTTGGCAAGATCCACGCCCGCAAAACCTAAGTATTGTGTATGATTGTCCATAAGGAGCTCCTTTTAATATCTTTCGATTGCTGGTCGAAAAAGCATATATGGTCGCATCCGTGAGGATTGACGCCGCAGAGGTTGTACCTCAGGAGCCCCTCACTTCGTCACTCTTGAACCTTCCTTAGTGACACCATCCTTTTCATTTCCTCTATTGCCGGTTCGCTCTTTAAAGCACTCAAAAGAGAATTTATTACCGACATTTTTTGAATACGGTTGGCTGCACCGATTTATGCATTTCGTCTAACTACGTTGATGAAAAACAATGAAACGACTATTTGCTTTTAACTTAGGCTCTTGAATGAGTCAAGAAACCGTGAAATAGGCTGTAACGAAACGAAGCGAGGTTACAGCCATATGTCGCGAAAGTTCTTGACTCCTAAAGATGAATACGCTGTAAGTAGGACGGTTAAGGCATTCCGAGCCTTAACCGTCTTACAGACTCATGCGTTAAGAATTTACAATCGCGGTTATTTGGAAATTGTTAAAGAGCAATGCCGTAAGCAAGATGTTTTATTGCGGATTAAGCTTTAATCTCCAAGCGCGTGAGCTTTCGATTTTCTTCATCCTAACTGGTTTGGCATAAAGGCACGGGAACATTATCGTTGACTTTTAGAATATTGTTAAAATCTTAAAGGTCAACTGCATTTAGTTCTAAGAACAAAGAGTCAACTTACGATTAGTTTTAAGCAAAAACAGAGTCAACCAAAATCAGTTCAGGTCACCTCAGGATTCTCAAGCTGACCTTTTTATTCGTTAACATGGTCGGGCTTATTTGGTCAGCAGCGATTTCTGTATGCACAACCTTAAAGGTCCTTTATTCCTGTTATTCAGCTGTTTGCTTTTCAGTGTTACCGGAACATTGCAGCAATTGGCGCTTCAAGGACATACTCCGGTCGTAATCACCGAGAGGCGCATGCTTCTTGGATCCTTAACAATATTACTTTGTTGCCTCTGTACTCATAAGTTTCCGTCTAATTGGTCAGCTGTTCCGTGGAAGCTGATGCTAATCGCTGTGGCCAGCGTTCTTTTGTACCAGTTGCTGTTTTTCTACTCGGTAGCGGAAGTTGGAGTTGCTGTAGGTTCAGTTGTGGCAATAGCTACAACTCCTTTGTGGGCGGCGGTCGTTGCATTCATACTTTTTAAGAAGAAGCCTTCCAAATTTTGGGTATATGCCACGGCCCTGCCCATTGTCGGTGTTTTTCTAATTAATGCTGACGGTGGCTTTCAGTCTCACCGTATAGATTTGAGGTTATTGCTTCCGATTGCTGCCGGTCTTTGCTACGGTGTTGAAATCATTGCAGTAGGAGAAGTAGTAAAGAAAATTAATCCTGAAACAACCATGTTGTTGGAGATGGGATTTGTAGCAGTCTTGCTCTTGCCGGTGACGTTTTTCTTCCCTAGCGACTGGATTTTTACAACACGAGGAATTCTGGTTTCTCTCTGTTTAGGCGTTTTTACTGCTGGAATTGCTTATCCATGTTTCACTTACGGCATCAAATATACTTCACCTGCAATCCTTAGAAGAACCTCTAATGGCTGCTATTTTAGGGATAGTTTTTCTTCATGAAAAAGTTAACCTTAATATCTTCATGGGTTTAATTGCCTTAATTACAGCGGTAATTATTTTGCTTTTTGATCCTCGAAAATAAGGTTCCAAAAGCCGGTCAATAAAATAGAGCCGTTGAATAGGTTGCATGTACTTAGGCACCTTTTTTATTTTAAGCCCCATTCAACTGGACATTCCTTAAATCCTTCTTTAGATTCTTAAGTCTAACTAATACAAACCAAGGAGGAATATAAAATGAAACTTGAAATGTCAATAGTCCAAAACGAAGAGAAGCGCATTCTCGAACTCATTCCTCAGGCAACGAAAGTTGACATAGTTTCCGCATGGGTCACGCCTACGGCAAGCTTCAAGGAGCTAGTGAGGAGGGCAAAAGAACAAGTACAAGACAATATTTTTTTTCAATTAGTAGTCGGAACAAGTTCAGGTGGTACTGATCCTCGCGTTTTTTCCATACTAAAAAACTTACCTGGGGCATCCTGTAAAGTCCCGAGCCAAGATCTCAGAAAAACTGGTATTTTTCACCCCAAACTCTATATTTTTCACGGCGTCGAAGGTGAAGATATCGTCCTGGTAGGAAGTATGAATTTCACAAATGCGGGGCTGCACAAAAACAAAGAGCTCCTTATCGAGCTTAGAGGTGACGTATCCGAATTGAAGAAATGGTTTAAAGATATTTGGTCAAATTCTGGATTAATTACCGAGGAGGAGCTTGAACAATGCCAAAAAGCTTGGGATAACAGAATAAATAAGAATGGCGACCCTGGGGAGCAGCCTGCAGACGAGGGCTCAACCTTAGTGATGAAAAAAAATATTTTCTCTTCGTGGAGAAAATACAAAAAGGCTCTGGAAGATAGGGCAGCCATTTTAGCGCCGCGTATGTCCGATCAGGAAGAAGAATCTGTCCTTGGAGTTAATGACATCTGGACTAATGTGATTTGTGCAGCCCAAGAAGTCCTAGAGAGCAGACATTGGGATCAGGAAAGCGGAAGAATTTTGGCTGGCAATATGGATCCATATAAACCCCTTGGTACCATGGGTGGAAATGGTGAATTTTGCGGCGTCATGGTAAATTCAAGAGATCCTGCTCAACGCGATGCGATTCGTAAAATTCTTAGAAAATTTAAGAATAGGAAAGTATCGCATTTGACAGCTGAAAAAAGAGCAGAAGTTGTTTGCTCCTATCTTTCTAAACTGCTTCAGTTGGATTCTGTGGGTATTTCAGCGGCTACAAGATTGTTGACTTTAACAAGACCGGATTTAGCCTTTTCTTATAATGGTAGTTCGTCAAAAAATCTGCACATTCTTGGAGGTATTCCAACAGATAGCAGAACGGAACTCAATTATAAAAAGCTTCTTGAGGAGTTTTATTCAACAGAATGGTACCGATCTAAAGAGCCTAAATATCCTAAACGTGACAATCTCATTTGGAAATGTCGAATGGCTTTAATAGATCTTCTAGTCTATGAACATAATAATGGTACTAGTGATATTTAAACCATGAATATCAATGTCCCAGTCATATTTTATTTGGCTGCATCCCATGACGACGTGGCAAATTTGAATTGAAGTAACTTTGATTTTGTTACTTCTTAAAAAGCAGGTTTATTAAACCAGTGCTTAGTGAACATTGAGTTAGAAACGATGGCATAAGGATTCTTGCCATCGTTTCTAATGCATGATTAACCTTTTTCTTGAAGATTATTTCTTATAACTTTAAGTAAGTTTAAGTGACTCATGGTAATTGTCTGGAATTGACTTAAAAATAAAGATCAGCCAAAAAACTGTTAAGAATCGAATTAATTCTTCTGCTTTAGATTCTTCATCTGTTGTTACTTCTTTTCCGTAATTTTCCTCAAGGATTTTTGTTATTAAAGCGGTTAGATATATCTTTGGAAGTAATTTCTTCTGATTATCTTTTGTGTTTAATATATATCCGGATTTTATATTTGTTGTTTGATTAGATAATTCAATGTTTATTGATTTTGGTAATAGGCACAGATTTCCATAAAAGTTCAAGTGAATAGTTTTTTTCTTTTCGTTTTTCGAAGCTTGGGGATACCAATGCTCAATCTCATTCGAAAAGATTAACGTTGGAAGAGTGTCAAGAGAGTCTTCTTTTGAAAAGTAGATGTCGTCAAGTTCTTGAAGAATTTTTTGAATAGTCTTCTGAATATTTTCTCTTGATTCAGATATGTCGATCATCTGGAAAGCTGATTCAAAAGCTTTTTCGAAAGCATTCTCTAGACGAAGCTTCTCTTGGAGCTGAGTTTCTTGTGAGCTACTTTTTTCATTGTTTTTTCGTTTAAACAAGAACGAATACAAAATCCAGTCAGCTATCCAAAGATCCGACCGATTAGTTGTGGTGACTTTCTCGAGAGCCTTAATGATTTTGTCCTTTTGAGAAGGATCTGTGATTTTTTTTGGTTCCAAGTTTTTAATGACTTGAATCGACTTGAGAAGGTTTGTACCTATTATTAACTCACTAATTGTTTCATTTGAAATGAAATCAACATCCTCTAAAGAAAGGTTGCCGGTAAGAGCCTTTTTTCTTTTATAGTAGTTTTTATAAATTAAAAAGCACTGATCATAGTTATTTGAGCTTAGCCATGTCTGGAAAGACATGGCAAATATCTGGAAAGATAATAAAAGGAATAAGGCACCGTTGTCCGCTTTATTCTGGGTGTTTCCTTCCTGAGGAGCATTTGTGGGAAGCTCTTTTAACTGGTGCCGACTGATTAATATCTCATTATTTTCAATTCCTTGGATGATTGTAGAAATAACCTTTCCTATTTGGAAGCCTCTTGAAAATTCTTTGTTGGAACAAGGGGTAAAGAACTTAATATCTTTAATCTCTTTTCTTATTGGATCCTTATCCTTAAGCATCGATTTATTGTCTTGATAGAACTTTCGATCCTTGGGATTTGTGCTTAAAATTTGATAGCAAATTGCAAGAAATTGTCTAAGAAGCCATTTGTGATCGAATTCGTCATATTTACAGGATAAATCATCCACATTGATTTTTAAAATCTCAGTGATATTTGTTTTTTCCAATTTTATGTTTTTATAACTGTTAATGAAGAATAAATTTTCTATTTTCTTCCAGGGAATCACTTCTTTTGGTTTTAGAATGTTTTCTCTGTAGCCAGCTTGAATGTAATGTGCTTTAAACTCATCAAAAACAGAGAGAATTTTTGAATCAATATTGATTCTCTGGAACAATGTTTCAGAGCTTGTTTTTTCTTCCGATATATCTTTTGGATAGATGATCCAGTTAAATTTTGCTTTTTGTATTATTCCGTCAGTTTCTATTAAAGAAGTTTGAATATCTTCTTGTGTTTGACCTTGTTTCCATTTATCAAAACTTCGTTGCAATGAAATTTTCTTGGTTTTTACGTTAAAGGTCCCATAAATTGGGTATTTACCAGATGAATTTAAGTTTAATAAAGTTGTAAGGCGTTGTTGTCCGTCGATGATTTTAAAAATGAAGGGATTATCGCTCCTTTGAAGGATGATTGTTCCCAGGAACGTACAATTCTTATCGCTTTTTAAGTTATCACAAAATAACTTTTTTTCTTCTTCGCCCCAAGCATATTCTCTCTGATACAGAGGAACGGTAAAGCTCAATGTAGGAGTTTGTTCATCGCTAAAGGGACTTATTTCCTCTTCAAAAAACTCAATTAAATTTTGATTAATTCTTACATCTGGTTTTTTAGACATTTCTATCTCTTCGGAATATTATCTCAACGCTCTAAGGGACTCTAATTTGTAGAGTTGATTATCTTCTCTGGCTTTTTGCAGATTAGTCAAAAGTTTGGCATTGTTATATTGAATAGCCTGTATCATCCGATCCCTAGCAACTGATGGTGTTGGCGAAAGGAGAAATATTGGACCAGCTTCAAAAACCCCGGTACCTCGACACTCTGTGTCATATGCACCGTTTGAGAAACCACCCCAAAGTGCAGAGAAAACGATATCTTTAAGAAGCTCGTAAATTTTGGTGTTTCCCTCTTTTTTACTAGAGCTCTGATTTTCTCTTGACTCAAAAACTAGATGAAAGAGCAGGGCTATACATGAAAGACTGAGGAGGATTCCTGAGTTTTTAATTGTATTGTTGAAGTTTTCGATATTTACCTTCTTCTTTCCCCCGGAAAATTCGGTCCACTCCTTTCTAAAAGTCTCAATGGCTTCCATAACTGTAGAAATCCAAGCTTCTCTAGTTATCGAATCTTTTTGACACGAAAGTGTCGCTTTTAGAGCATCTGCTAATTTTGAATATTCGACTAAGAGGTCTTGAGTTGTCTGGAAAAACGACAAGCCAGATCTAATGTGTAACAGCCTTGAAATTAAATCTCTATCGTCAGCTTTGTCGTCTTCTAGTTTATCCCCGACAGAAGTTTGGAGTCTTTCAATCCCTCCGGGGTAGAACTGCATGTCGTGAAAAACAGGCACTCCAAGAGCGGTCTCTTTGGGAAATCTTCCGCCGTATAACATCAGCTGGAAAGTGTTCAGAAAGCCCTCAAATTCATAAAATGCTAGATTCCAATCATTGTTGCCGATAAAACTTTCAACAGAAAAAGAGTGGACACCGAGAGGTGAAGAGATGAAATTGATATTTTCACGCGGCTTGTTTTCCTCGTTCTCTAAGCCGTAAGACAATTTCAGAGACGAAATGAAATCTTCTAGTTTTTGGTTGTTAAAAGTAATTGGTTCAAAAGAGGTATAAAACTTGCTTAAGTAGCCAAGCCGCCACGCTTCTATTAGGTAACGGATATCCTTGTCTTTATTCGGAGTCATTTTCGAATAATGAAAAGCTTTGAGGAGCTGCCCGGGAGTTAACTCAACACCGGACGTATTACTTTGAATGTAGTAGGCCAAAGCCGGCGGGGTTTTATTAGAAATGCTCGAATCATTCTCTAAGAAGAAGATTGTTACCTCTAATTCTTTGAGTCGTTGAAGGATGACTGAGTCAAGATTTTCATCTGAACTGAATTTCTCACGTATGGCGTGGAAATTTTTTGAGAGCTGGATCTTCGATGGTAAATCAAGTTTTTGTTCTTCATTTTCTCCTTCCATTTGAAGCTTAGAAAAAAATGAATCAGGGCATTTTTCTCCACTTTTCAGGGTTATTGCTTTGTAAAAAAGAAGGAGGGTGTATAGGCGTTGTTGACCGTCAACAATCTCAATGGTTTTATTCTGTGGGTCATGAGCCAAGACAATCGTCCCTGCGTTTAAAGTTTCGCTGTCAGCTATAGCCTGAATAAAATTTACTGCCGTGGAATTGGACCAACAATAACCTCTTTGAAATTGGGAGGGAAAAACTTTGTAATCTTTGAGGTCGAGATTTTCTGCAAAAAGCTCTTTTAGAGGTAGTGTTTGATTTGCAAAGAATGATTCCTTGGTCATTATTTACTCTTCTATTGTTTTTAAGATGCGTGTAGCTCAATGTAGCCTAATAAAGAAAAGCTATAACGAACTCTTCAGTTTGATAATTTTGTCATTGGAATGAGACACAGTCGAGCAGTTTAAATTGCGAAAAGAGTAGTAGCTTGGAAGGTTTGGTGTTCCTCCCATTCTTCCCTCTAAATAGCTCTTTCGAATGTCCTTATCCAAGCGCAATTCTTTGAAATCCGTCATTGGATACAGGGTTGTTGAACCGTCGGACTCCCGATTTGCAATCCAAAGCTCGTCACGCCTTAATAAATCTTGGCTAACCAGAAGAGCGTTTTGAGTAGTGAATATTAATTGTTTCCTTGTTTCGGCGCCGCAAGAATCCAAGTATTGATTGAGCAAATGCTCTGAGAGCTTTGGATGTAGGCTTCTATCAAACTCATCAATGAAATAAGTAACGGAGCCGTCTTGTCTTTTTAGGTTCTTCATTGCCGGCAAAAGGTCGAAAAGTCTTTTAATGCCTTCAGACTCGTTTTGAAAAGGGATAAAGACTTCTTTTCCCGGTCGAGTCTCATGGACGGCGAGAAGTTTTTGCATCAGGAGACCGTCAGAATTTCGGCTGACTCTAAAAGCCCCTGACTTCGGATCCCGATAATACAAAAATTCGCCGCCCAGAAGATGTCTGGCTAATCGGCTGACTTCGTCGGGTAATTGTTCTTTGCAATCCTCGTACCTGATCTTCGTTATGCCGGTGTCAAGGTTTGCGAAATCTTCCCATTCTTCTGCATTGCTCTATTCCAATTTACTGATCGATATCGAATTAGGGGTAATAATCCTGAGAGAATGTTTGAACCAGTCTAAGACATCCTTTACATGATCAATATTTGCTTCTCCAAGGATGCTTAAGGCGGGTTGCTCCTTATTTAAGAGAGGCTGTATGAAACGAAGGGACTCGGCTGTAATCGCTTTGGAGAGGGTGGGGCCAGCTTCAAGTTTTGTGCCGGAGCGACGGAATAAAAGATTGCTGGAGGATGTGTTTATGAGAGTTAGGGATTCGCTGATAATCCTTTGATTCGTAAAAGATAAGAAATAAGAATAAACATACTTTCCAAGCATTAGCTGGATTTCGGTTTCACTGGGCTCTTTTCTTAATTTTTCGTCAAAACGAAAGGTGTATGGCTTGGAAGAGAAAACACCTTTCTCCGGTTCTGTTAACAAATGCTGAAGGAATGAAAATGCTTTGAAGAAATTGGATTTGCCGGAAGCATTTGATCCGAAGATAGCCGCGATGGGGAGAATCTTGATACGAAACCGTTTGAAGTCCGCCAAGGTATATCGACTTGATTGTTCTTTTCCGGCTTCCATTGTGAAAAAGGTTTTCTCCTTAAAAGACATCCAATTTTTGATTGTTATGGATAAAATCATTGCACCTCCGTTAATATTTATTCATTTTTAGAGAAAAAATCACGAAATATGTAAAACATTAAGGAACCTCTGCACAAAAGGTGGGTGATATGCTATAGTTAGCACACTACCGAAAAGTGTGACTATGAAGATTAAAGCCCCACATTCGCTGAT
>OGFF01000141.1_pt1 | contig 105391 bp, 101 predicted proteins | sample 1570751 | NCBI WGS metagenome assembly OGFF01 (sample SAMEA2581951, study PRJEB24529) | metagenome | biome: Human gut stool | place: China | collected 2011 | reverse complement strand
AGCAATTTTATTTTGTTTTATACAATTTATAAAAAATTTTTAAATCCCCAAAAAACACCTGTAGCTTTTTACATTTTGTTATAATATATTGAGGTTATGATTCAGCAGGAATTTCTACTGTTGAAAAAAATGGTTTATCTATTATGAAAGATAAAGGAAGAGTTAAAAATCTATACAATTTAGATGGAATTGATGATTTAAAAGTTTTGCGTGCAGTTAAAAAAGCGTGTATGGATTTAAAAGGTAGTTTTGCTATTCAAGTGATTTCAAGCTTTATGCCTGATAATATGATTGTTATTAGAAAAGATAGTCCGCTTGTTATTGGTAAAGGTGATGGAGAAAATTATATTTCTTCTGATATTCCTGCAATCCTATCATTTACTAGAGATTTTTACCTTTTAAATGATTATGAATTCGCTGTTCTTTCTAGAGATACAGTTGATTTTTATGATATTAATTTAAATAAAATTGTTAAACCTATAAAAACTATTGATTGGAGTGCAAGTAGTGCTGATAAAAATGGCTATGAAGATTATATGCTAAAAGAAATTTATGAGCAACCTAACTCTGTTAGAGAAACAATAGGTTCTCGTCTACCTGAAAACGAACCTTGTAATTTTGATGATTTAAATTTTACTAAAGAATTTTTATCAAGTATAAACAAAATGTATATTGTTGCATGTGGTACAGCAATGCATGCTGGACTTTCAGGTAAATCTGCAATTGAGAAACTTTGTAATATACCCGTTACTGTTGATATTGCATCTGAATTTAGATACAGAAACCCTATTATTGATAAAAACACTTTATGTATTTTTATCTCTCAATCAGGAGAAACAGCTGATACTATTGCTGCATTAAAACTTGCAAAATCTAAAGGTGCTACAACTTTAGCAATTTCAAATGTTATTGGAAGTTCAATTACAAGAGAATCTGATTATTGTATCTATACTCACGCTGGTCCAGAAATTGCTGTTGCTTCAACTAAGGCATACACTTCCCAAGTTGTTTTACTTAATATTTTAGCTGTATACTTTGCAGAAATTTTAGAAAGTACTTCAATTTTCGAATTAAAAGATATAAAGTCAGAAATTTCAGCTCTCCCATCCAAAATTGAAATAGCACTAAAATCTGCTAATAGAATAGAAGATTTTGCAAAAAATATTTATCAAGAAAAAGATGTATTTTTCTTAGGTAGAGGTGTAGATTACAATACTGCTTTAGAGGGTTCTTTGAAGTTAAAAGAAATTTCTTATATTCATTCTGAAGCATATGCTGCTGGTGAATTAAAACATGGTCCAATTGCTTTAATTGAAAATGGTATTACTGTTATTAGTATTATAACAGATAAAAACTTAGTTGAAAAAACTATTAGTAATATTCAAGAGGTTATTACCCGTGGTGCAAAAACTTTGGTTGTTACAAATCAAGAATTGCCAAGTAATAATATCGATACAATTATTACTGTTCCTGATACTAATGTTTTACTATCACCTATCTTATCAATTGTTCCTTTACAATTACTTTCTTATTTTATTTCAAAAGAAAAAGGATTAGATGTTGATAAACCAAGAAATCTTGCAAAATCAGTTACAGTTGAATAAATTTTTTAAGGAGTTTACTGTTGTTGTAGACTCCTTTCTTTTATTTATAATATTTTTTTATATTTTCAAGTGCACTTTTTTCTAATCTTGAAACTTGAGCCTGAGAAATTCCAATTTCATCAGCAACTTCCATTTGTGTTCTTCCATCAAAATATCTTTTTTTTATAATTTTCTTTTCTTTTTCATTTAATCTTTTAAGAGCTTCTGCAATTGTCATATTATCGGCCCAATTCTCATCACTATTTTTTGTATCTTTTACTTGGTCCATTATAAATATACTTTCAGACCCATCATTATATATAGGTTCTTGTAACGATACTGGATCTTGTATAGCATCAAAACTAAATGCAATTTCTTCTCTTTCTACTCCTAATTCTTTAGCAATTTCTTCAATTGTTGGTTCCCTTCCCTTTTCTTTATTAAATCTATCTTTATATTGTATTGCTTTATATGCTAAATCTCGTACTGACCTACTTACTCTAATACTATTATTATCTCTTAAATATCTCCTTATCTCTCCTATTATCATTGGTACAGCATATGTTGAAAACTGTACGCCTTGACTTAAATCAAAATTATCAATCGATTTTATTAAACCTATACATCCTATTTGGAACAAATCATCTGCATTTTCGCCTCTACCATAAAACCTTTGTATTACACTTAATACTAATCTTAAGTTTCCTCTTATAAACTCTGCTCTTGCTTCTTCATCTCCTTGTTTTATTTTAATAAATAGTTCATCTTTTTCTTTATTTGTTAGTACTGGTAGTTTAGAGGTATTAACTCCACAAATCTCTACCTTGTTAATCAAATAAAAAACCTCCCTTTGGAAAATAACGTTATTATAATTATTTCCAAAGAGAGCATTTTTATTCTTTATATGTTTTTTTATTTGCAAATTCTTTTAGTTTATTTTCAACTTCTTCCGCAGAAAATAAACCTAAAACTTCTTGTGCAAGCTCTTTACAATCATATTTCTCTAGTTCACTGATTCTTTTTCTAGCTTTTAATATACTATTTGAGTTCATAGAAAATTCATCTAATCCAAGTCCAATTAATAATGGTATATATAGCTCGTCTCCAGCGGCTTCTCCACACATTCCACAGAATATTCCTGCATCATGTGCTCCATCTATTGCTAGTTTTATAAGTCTTATTACTGACGGATGAAATTTCGTATATAACTTTGATATCTTTTCATTTCCTCTTTCAGCTGCAACAGTATATTGAATCAAATCATTTGTTCCTATGCTAAAAAAGTCACATTCTTTTGCTAATCCATAAGCAATCAAAGCTGTTGATGGAATCTCTATCATTATACCAACTTTTATATGTTTTTTATATGGTATATTTTTAGCGTCTAGTTCTTCTTTACATTCTTCTAATATCTTTTTAGCATCTCTTAATTCTTCAATTGAAGATATCATTGGGAACATTATTGATAGGTTTCCATAGGCACTTGCTCTTAATATTGCTTTTAATTGTATTTTGAATATTGCTATATTATCTAAGCATAAACGTATTGCTCTATATCCTAAAAATGGATTTGCTTCTTTATCTAAATGTAAGTATTTTAATTCTTTATCTCCACCAACATCTAATGTTCTTATTATTACAGGCCTATCTTCCATTTTTTCTGCAACAGCTTTATATGCATTAAATTGTTCTTCTTCAGTTGGCATGTTTTCACTATCCATGTATAAAAATTCGCTTCTCAATAACCCTACACCTTCAGCTGTATTTTTTAAAGCTATGTCTGCATCAGCTGGTGTTCCAATATTAGCAACTAATTCAACTACATATCCATCAATTGTTTTTGTTACAGCATCTTTAAATTGTTCTAATTCTTCTTTTTCTTTTATTAATTCATTTTTTATTTCTTCTAATTTTTCTTTTTCTTCTTTAGTTGGATTTAAATATATTTCACCTTTTTCACCATCTATTGCAACATAATCTCCTGTTCTAAGAATTTTTGTAGCTTCTTCTACTTTTGTTATAGCAGGAATTGCATGTGTTCTCGCCATTATAGATGTATGTGAATTTGTTCCTCCTAATTCTGTTATTATTCCAACTACATTTTCAAAATCCAATTTTGCAGTATCTGATGTTGTTAATTCTGTTGCAACAATTATTGTATCAGGATCTAATTTACTTATATTAACAGTTTCCTCATTAAATAATTTCGCAATTATTCTATTTTTGATATCTGCAATATCTCTTGCCCTTCCTGCCATATATTCGTCATCCATGTTTTCAAAAATTTGTATTACACTATTAAAGCCAATTTCTACTGCATATTCTGCACTATAATTTAAATTCGTTATTGCATTTTCAGTTTCTGTAGTTAGTGTTGGATCTTGCATTATCATTAAGTAAGCACTCATTATCTCTTTTTCTGTCCCACTTGATGAATTTACAATTTCTTCTGTTTCTTTTGTTACTTGCTCAAGTGCTTCTTTAAATCTTTTCATTTCTTTTTCAGAATCTTCTACTGTCTTTTTTTCAATTTGTCTTTCTTGATTTTTTAAAACAACTATTGTTCCAAATCCGATTCCTGTAGACACACCTTTTCCTCTTATCATATGTTTCCTCCTATATCACATTGTTTATATATTGTACATAAACTGTATGTTCTATTCTCCTAAATTATTTTTAAAAGCTTTTAAAATTTCTTCCATAGCTTTATCTTCATCTTCTCCATCACATTCAATTTCAATTTCAGTATTTGTTTTTATTCCCAAAGACATTATTCCTAAAATTGATTTTGCACTTACTGTTTTTCCATTTGCATTTATATTTATATTACAATTAAATGTCCCTGCTAATTTTGCTAATTCTCCTGCTGGTCTTGCATGTAAACCTGTTTCATTTTTTAAAACTACTTTTTCTTTTTTCATTTTTATAACTTCCTTTCTTACCAATTAAGACACCCCTAATTGGTAATTTTCTTTTACCAGTAATGGGGTGTCTCTGGTTGTAATTTTTTTACCCAAAATACGTATCCTTACTGGTTAATTTTTTTCATATTCTGGTAAATTATTTTTTAACATTGCCATAACCGCCATTGAAACTAATGATCCAATAATTATTGATACTAAATACCATATTGGATGTCCAACTGTTGCAATTACGAATATTCCTCCATGAGGTGCCATTAATGTACAATTAAATACCATTGACAATGCTCCTGTTACTGCTGATCCTGCAACAAATGCTGGTATTGTTCTTAATGGGTCTGCTGATGCAAATGGAATTGCACCTTCTGATATAAATGATAACCCCATTATATAATTTACATATGCTGCTTGTTTGTCTTTTTTTGCTATTTTCTTTGGGAAGAATGTTGCTAATAATGCTATTGCTAATGGTGGTACCATTCCTCCTGCCATAACTGCTGCCATAATTTCATATTGCCCAGACGCTAACATTCCTGTTCCAAATGTATATGCTGCTTTGTTTACTGGTCCACCTAAATCTATTGCCATCATTCCTCCTAGAATTGCTCCTAGTAATACTTTATTTGCTGTACTCATTGATGATAAGTAATTATTTATTGCTGTGTTTATTGCTCCTACATATGGATTTATTAATAACATAAATGCACCCATTAACATTATTCCAAATACAGGATATAAAAGAATTGTTTTTATTCCTTCTATACTTTCTGGTAAATAACTACATATCTTCTTTAGTAATAATACTATATAACCACCAACAAAACCTGCTATTAATGCTCCTAAAAATCCTGAACTAACAAGAACTACTGTGCTATCCGTTAATGATGCAAATGTTGTTCCCTGTACTGCTAATATTCCTCCAACAAACCCTACTGCTAATCCTGGTCTATCTGCAATACTCATTGCGATATATCCAGCTAAGATGTATAGCATTACATTAAATGCTGCTCCTCCTACTGTTTTAAAGAATGCAGCTAATGGTGTATTCATGCCAAAGTTTGAAGGATTTATTGAATAATCATCAAATAAGAATGCTAATGCTATTAATATTCCTCCACCTACAACAAATGGTAACATATGTGTTACACCATTCATCAAGTGTTTATATACTTGTGTTCCAAATCCTTCTTTTTCATTATCATCTTCTTGATTACTCTTATTTGAAGAATGATATGTTTTTGCTTCTGGTGATAATACATGTTCAATTAATTCTTGTGGTTTATTTATTCCATCTGCAACTTTTGCTTTTACTAGTTTTTTTCCGTCAAACCTTGATAAATCTACCTTTGTGTCTGCTGCAATTATTACAGCCTTTGCATTTTTTATTTCTTCTTTTGTGAATTTATTTTTCACTCCAGAAGATCCATGTGTTTCTACTTTTACTTTATGTCCTAATTGTGCTCCCATTTTTTCTAGTGCTTCTGCTGCCATATACGTATGTGCAATTCCTGTTGGACACGATGTTATTGCTAATATTTCATATCCATCACTTTCTTGTTTTGTTTCTTTTAATTTCATTCTTTCGGCTCTATCTATGCACAACATAAATTCTGCTGGCGTTTCTGCATTTAGTAATTCTTTTCTAAATTCTGTATCCATTAATAATGTTGATAGTCTACTTAACACGTCTAGGTGTACATTGTCTTTTGTATTCGGTGCTGCAATTAAAAATATTAATTTTGCAGGTTGTCCATCTAAAGAATCAAAATTTACTCCATTTGGTATTACCATTGCTGATAATCCCGGTTTTGAAACTGCATTTGTTTTTCCATGTGGTATTGCGATTCCTTCTCCAATTCCAGTTGTTCCTTCTTCTTCTCTTTCCTTTACTACTCTTTTGTATTCTTCCTTGTTGATAATATTTCCATTGTTTGCCATTAAGTCAACCATTTGGTTAATTACTTCTTCTTTGCTATGTGCTACACCATTTAATTTGATGGCACTTGTACTTAACAAATCTGTAATTTTCATACTTTTATCATCCTTTCCTTTGTATGTTTTAATTTATATTTCTTTTAATAGGTTAGCTACTTCTTCTGCTGTTGCTAAATTCATTGAAAATGAGCTTGCACTTCCTGTAGCTATTCCCATTTTAAAAGCTTGTTCAAAATCTCCACTTTTTTCATAGCCTGCTATAAATCCCGCTACCATGGAGTCTCCTGCACCAACTGTATTTAATACTTTTCCTTTGGGTGCTTTTGAATAAAATTCTTTTCCTTCTGTTGTTAATAATATAGCTCCTTCTCCTCCTAATGATATTAAAACATTTTGTGCTCCAATTAGCTGAAGTTTCTTTGCATGAACTATAATTTCTTCTTTTGTTTCTATTTTTTCTTTAAATGTTTCTTCTAATTCTTCTTTATTTGGCTTTATTAAAAATGGTTTATATTTTAAAACATTCATTAATAATTCTTTTGTAGCATCTACTACAAATGTTACATTATTTCTTTCTAATGTTTTACATATTATTTCATATATATCATTATTTATACATCTTGGTATATTTCCTGCTAGTATTACCATATCTTCTTTTGTTATTTTTTCAATTTTTTCTAATAATTTATTGATGTCTTCTTCTGTTATTTCTGGTCCATTTCCATTTAACGCTGTTTCTTCATTTGAACTAATTTTTACATTGATTCTCGTAATTCCTTTTTCTACTTTTATAAAGTCTGTTTTTATCCCTTTTTCTTCAATGTTTCTTTTTAATTCTTTTCCTGTAAATCCTGCTATAAATCCTAATGCTGTACTTTCTATTCCAAGATTTTTTAGAACTGTTGATACATTTAGTCCTTTTCCTCCTGGAAGTATTTTTTCAGTTTTTGTTCTATTTATTTTTCCAATTTTAAAATTTTCTACTTGTGATATGTAATCTAGAGCTGGATTAAATGTAATTGTATATATCATTTTATTCACCTCAATTTTTATCATATTATCATAATTAATTTTAATTTACAATAGTATTTTTTATTTTTAAGCGAAAAAAAAACTATAATTTTACATTTTTATTATAGTTCTTTTTTTATTCGATTTTTTATGCATTTTGTGATGAATTTGTTCCTCCATCAAATGGTATAAATTTGTTTACTATGCTTCCAGTAGACACTTCTATATTATTAGTATCTGTTTTAAACATTGCAAATGATGTATTTATTTTATTATCAACTAATTCTTCAACTTCATCCTGTGTTGCATGTTCTGCTAATACTAGCTCACTTACTAGTATTTGTTTTGCATTATGTAACATTTTCTTTTCTCCTGTTGATAACCCTTTTTCTTTTTGTTTGAAACTTAAATTTCTTACAACATCGGCAATTTCATATATATTTCCACTTTTCATCTTGTCCATATTATCTCTATAACGTTTGTTCCAGTTTTTCTCCATTTCCGTTTCGTCTTGTTCTAATACATTTATAACTTTTTCTGCTTCTGTTTTATCAATTACATTTCTAATACCATGTTCTTCCGCTGTTGATATAGGCACCATTACCTTTACTTCTCCTGGCATTTTTAATATATAATATGATTGTTTTTCCCCTAATATTTCTTTCTCCTCTATTGAATCTATAACCCCCGCTCCATGCATTGGGTATACTATTTTGTCCCCTACATTGTACATGTAAGTCACTCCTTTCAGTCTTTATATTTTGGTTTTCAATCACGTTTCACTTATTATCTCAACCATTTTTATTATACTACAAAAAATGGCAAAAGTCAAAGCTTTTACCATTTTTTTTAATTTTTTTCATTTATAATTTCACTTATTTGTTGACCCAAATCCGCCAGTTCTAGCACCTTCAGCCATATCATTATCTGCTATTAAAAATGGCATAAATATTGCTTGCCCCATACAGTCACCTTTTTTTATTTCAACATCTTCGTCTTTTATGTTATAAAATGCAAACATTATATGTCCATCATTATCTGAATTTCCATAATAGTCTTGATCTACAACTCCTATACTGTTTGCAAGTATTAATCCTTTTTTTCCTGGATTAGAACTTCTATTTGCTAACATTAAATATTCATTTTCTTTCATATACGCTTTTATTCCTGTTTTTACTAGTGTTGGTTTCATTCCTTTTTTAAATGATGGTATGATTGTATTTTCTGCTGCTTCTACATCATATCCTGCTGAATATTTTGTTTTTCTTACTGGTAAATTTATTCCTTTATCTTCAAATCCTTTTGCTATTTCAAATCCTCTTATTTTTTCCATGTTTTTTCATCCTTTCTTTGTTTTCTTTATTCTTTCATATCATTATTTAATTGTCAAGATTGTGAAAAAATTAATTCAAAAAAATTGCACAAGTTTCAGATCAAAAGTCAATAAAAACTCTCCACCTTTTTAGATGGAGAGAAAGATAAACTCTTTTTCTGTTTAATTTTTTCTAACAAATTCCAATCTTGTGGATTTCATAAATCCAAATTCACCATTGTCCATAAGGACACCAAAGAAGTGATCTGATTCGTCCCTACGAATTTCAACAATTCTACCAGTTCCTTCATGCATAATTGTAGGACAAATATATCCTCTACAATCAGCAGTTACACGAACTACATCATATAACCGATATTTAAGTTCTCCATTAACTTGAACTGCAACAGGGATGTCAAATTCGTCAACAACCAACTCATAGTTAGAAAAAATTGTGTGTTCTATTTTCATGTTATTCCTCCTTGGGTAATTACCCATAATAATTTTGTCTATAGCTACTGATGTAACGGAGTTGCAAAATAAAAAACTCTGTAAAGCACTGATTTATCAGTGTTTCAGAGTTTTTAGTTTTGGTTGGGCTGGCTAGATTCGAACTAGCGCATGCCAGAGTCAAAGTCTGGTGCCTTACCGCTTGGCTACAGCCCAATATATAATGGGGTGGAAGATGGGACTCGAACCCACGGCCTCTAGTGCCACAAACTAGCGCTCTAACCAACTGAGCTACATCCACCATATGCACTTTTCAAATGCATATATTATTTTAAACTATTTTTTTTCAAATGTCAATATTTTACTCAATTTTTCATAAAATATACGTAGAATTTCTAAAATTTCTCTATGAACATTTTCAAAGATTATGTTTCAGTGTTTTAGTTGTATAATATATTAAATGCAACAAAATAATTAAAAATAAAGCATATAATCAATTTCTGGAAAAATACAGTCTTGTTTTGAAATTGTTTTTAAAAATTGTACATCTATATTATCATCTTTTAACTGATAATATAATTTGGTAAAACGACCAATATGGTCTTTAATTCTTTTTTTTGCATAATCAACCATAGTACCATTTGTTATAATAAATAGCCAATCACTGCTTTGAGCGAGTAAAAGTTCACGAGCACACTGATTCAAAGCAGATTTTTTTAATTTGTTTTTTTCATTTGGAAACATGTGAGCTAATTCAATCATTCTTTCTCCAGCAGTGTGTAAATGCCTATGTACATAATCATTAGTTTGATTTAACCAAACTTCACTATAACCATTAGCTCCCCAACTTGAACGGCAAGGAGTAGATATTTGCATTATAGGATATTTTTCAATATATTCACTTGGAGTAATTAATTTGAAATTGCATTGATCATAATACACTTTTTTAAACAATATATATAACCAATATGGTCCTTCATACCACCAATGTCCATAAAGCTCAGCATCATAAGGACATAGAACAATAGGAGGATTAGCTGTTAGAGGGGCAAGATTTTGTATTTGTTTAGTTCTAGAATCCAAAAAGTGACCAGCTTGCCTTTCTGCCGAATCTTTTGCCCATTGAACATTGTATAAATCTTTTTCTCCGCCATCTTTTCCGGTTATTCTGTGATACTTAATGCCAGTATGAACTCTTGCACCATTAGATGCTATATATGGTTTAATATAGTCATAGTCGGCATCATAGCCAATATCTCTATAAAATTCTCTGTAATTAAAATCACCAGGATATCCATTAATAGAGCTCCATACTTGCCTAGAAGATTCTATATCTCTACCAAAAGCAATAATTCCATCAGGAGAAACAATAGGTGCAAATGTACCATATAAAGGAGTTGGGTTAGCATATAAAATACCATGAGTTTCTGTAATTATATATTTAATTCCAAATTCCTTTAAGTATTTATCTGCTTCAGGAATATATCCACATTCAGGTAACCAAATTCCATTTGGCTTTTTGCCAAAGTATTTTTCGTATGTTTGTACACCCACAGCTATTTGAGCCTTAACAGTTTGCTCTTGCAAATATAATATAGGAAAATAACCATGTGTAGCACCACATGTGATAATTTCTAGTACACCTATATCCTGAAAATGCTTAAAAGCATCAATCAAATTACACTTGTATATATCTTGGTAAATATGCAAATCACTAGAATATCTATCATAATAATATTGAGCTAAGCTATTTAGTCTATGGTCAAATTTAGTCCTTACAATTTCTTTTTCAGCTAATTCAATATGTTTTTTTAAATATTTTATATATCTTTTTTGCAATAACTTATTGTCAAACATATTAAGAAGAGGGGGAGTAAGCGACATAGTAACTCTAAAGTCAACCTTTTCCTCCTCCAATTTTTTAAAATTAGTAAGAAGTGGAATATACGTTTCAGATATTGCTTCATATAACCACTGTTCTTCTAAATAATCTTCGCTTTCTGGATGATGTATAAATGGCAAGTGTGCATGTAATACAAAACTTACATATCCTTTATTTTGTATCATAGTAAATCTCCTTGTATATTAAATAAAACTACTTGAACTTTGTGAAGAAGATAGGTTTGTACCAAAATCATCACAATTAAATTCATCTTTATACATTTTCTTATATAACTCATATATATTATATAATTTTCCCATATTTATTAAGTGAGATATAGTCAAAATGTTTTTCTCAGTAACAACATTGGTTTTAACATTCTTAAAAAATACATTTTGCTGTAATTTATCAAATAATATATGGTCATTTGGAGCATCCATAGCGTTAGAAGAACTAATATATACATAATTATTAGGAATTACAATTTCGTGGGTTATAGGTCGTCTCCCAAGTTCAACCTTATATTTACAATTACTATTTTTTACATGCAAATACCAACTATTTGCAAAATCATTTATATCAATTTCAAAAGTATAATTCATAGTTTCATTTGTAATAATTAAAACAGGTTTAGTGTTCTCGAAAAAATAATTTCCATAAGTATCAATAAGCTTGTTTTTATCTGCATCAGAAATATCCCAATATATAAAAAGATTTGTTGGTGTTTGGGCAAGAATCTTTACAGTAGTTTGATTATATCTAAAAGGTAAATCATAATATTCTATTATATCAGGTTTAGTAGTATCTTTTTTCTTTCTAGTGGTTTTAGAAGTGGTAGAAGACCTTCTGGCAGAATTTTTTTTATCAGTAGCTTTTTTAGTAGTTTTAGTTTCCTTTGAGGAAGAACCTTTTTTAGCAACATCTGACGTAGATTTATTTTTAGTTTTTTTAGGATTATTATCTTTTTCCACAGCTTTAACAGAAGCACTTTTTTTAGTTCTATTACTAGATTTAGGCGCTTCTCCTACTGTTTTTACATTTTCAATTATATCTTTTTCAACTTTATCTTTTGCAACTCTTGGCATTTCTTCCTCCGAATAACACATTAATTTACTATATACTATATCAAAAAAAAAATAAATTCAATAGAAAAATGAAGAAAAATGAAAAAAATTATCCCAATTAGGGACAGTCTCCAAATGTTCCATTTGCTTAATTGGGGACTGTCCCTAATTGAGCAAATTGCCTAATTATTTTTGAAGAAGGAATGTGTATTGACACAAAAATTAGAAATAGATATAATTGGATTAATGAAAATAACAAAAAATGAATAAAAAAACATATAATTGGAATAATGAGTATTAACATAGTCACCAAAATGTTACTGATACTGCACTATTAACTACTGCGTCAACATTAATATTATTGTATCTGTCAAATTATACTTATAAGTGCTATATTTTACAAAGGAGGGATCAGAATGGCATTAGATTACAATATTATAGGAGAAAGATTAAAAGAGGCAAGGGTAAATAAAAAATATACTCAAGAAAATTTAGCTGAAAAGTTAGATGTTTCAGTAGCATTTTTAAGTAAGATAGAAAGAGGGAAGTCTCATATTAATTTAAAAAGATTAAGCCAATTATGTGATATACTAGGAGTTTCAGAAGGGTATATATTAAATGGAGCATCTAATACATCTCAAGAATACTTATCTTTAGAATTTAACTCTATTTTGGAAAATGTATCACCTCAAAAGCAAAAGTTGATATATAAAATTGCAAAAGTAATAGCAGAAGAATAAGATTATTAAAAATTTCTTGAACAGTGCTTGACAAAAACAATACCTGATGTTAAAATGTTGCTTGTCGATTATTATAGAGAGAACCTGTAACATTCCGAACCAGAAGTCAACTCTATTTTATAGGATTATATGATTTTTGTCAGAAATACTATAAAACATTAAATGACTTAAAAGTGATGCAGGAGATATTAAGAAAATCATATAATACCAAATGTAAAGATAAAATTGTACATCTTTATATTTGGTATTTTTTCCGTGGCAAAACTATAGAAAGGAGGATACTGCCAAAAAAAGTAATAAATATTCATACTAAAAATATCTAATTATTTTAAGAAAGAGAGGTATTAAAAGTGATTGAATTAGAAAACATTACTAAAACGTACAAGGTGGCAAAAAGAAATGCAGGACTAAAAAATGCATTTAAGAGTTATTTTAAAAGAGAATACACAAAGATAAATGCATTAGACAATATATCTTTTAAAATACACGAAGGAGAAATGGTTCGGATATATAGGTCCTAACGGGGCAGGAAAGTCCACTACAATTAAGATTATGTGTGGAATATTAACACCAGATTCTGGAATATGCAAAATAAATGGATTAATTCCATATAAAGACAGAAAAAAATATGTAAAAGACATAGGGGTAGTTTTTGGAAACAGATCAGCATTGTGGTGGGATGTTCCTGTAGAAGATTCTTTTGAATTAATAAAAGAGATTTATGGAATTTCAGATGAAACTTACAAAAGACAAAAAAATATGCTTGTGGAAATGCTCAATATTAAAGAAATAATTAAAACACCTACAAGGCAATTGAGTTTAGGTCAAAGAATGAGATGCGAAATCGCTGCAGCTTTTTTACATGAGCCTAAAATAGTTTTTTTGGATGAACCTACAATTGGGTTAGACAGTATTTCTAAGATTGCTGTAAGAGATTTTGTGAAAAAGATTAACAAAGAAAAAAATACAACAATAATTCTTACAACTCATGATACAGGAGACATAGAAGCATTAACTAAAAGAGTTATATTAATAGGAAAAGGCAAACTTCTACTAGATGGAAGTTTTAATAATTTAATAAAAAAATATAGTCATAAGATTATAAATATAAAGTATAAAGGAAAAGCTTTAGAAATGCCACTGGGGATGCAAATTGTAGAAAAAAGTGCAAATGAATTAAAAATAATGGTAGATGAAAATAAAATAAAACTAACAGATGCAATTTCCTTTATATCTAGCTCCTTAGAAGTGCTAGACATGGAAATTAAAAATACAGATATAGACGACGTTGTTGCAAACTTATATAAAGAATATCAAATTTAATGAAATAAGAGAAAGGAGATATTTTTTATGATGAGTTCAAGGAAAATAAAATTTTTAAGAAATTATATAAATGTTATTCAGAAGATAAAAATTTATTTAGCATATTTTAGAATTAAGTTTTTAAATGAAATACAATACAAACTAGCAGCATTTTCAGGGATACTAACACAATTTGCTTGGGGTGGAATGCTTATAATGTTATATACTTCTTTTTTAAATAATGGAAGTGCTAATACATATACTATTCCACAAATGTGTACATATATATGGCTACATCAGGCTTTCCTTTTAATATTTAGCTTTAGTTCTGTTGACAAAGATGTTATAGAAATGTGTCGAACAGGTGGAATATCAATAGAGTTGGTAAAGCCTGTAAGCTTATACTATATATGGCACGCGAAAACATTGGGAAAAAAGATAGCAGCAGTTTCATTAAGAGCATTACCAATATTTGTGATTTGTGCAATGCCTTTTTTTAATCAATACAGATTAACTGCACCAGTTAATTTTGGAGCATTTATTTTATTTTTAATAACATTAATATTATCATTGGAGTTAATATTAGCATATGTAATGATAATGTATATAGCAGTAATGAAGGCAAATACTTCACAAGGAATAAAACTTACATTCAGGCTTATAATGGAATTTTGCACAGGAGCTGCAATACCAATAGCTTTTATGCCGGACTATATGGTAAAAATATTGAAATTAACGCCATTTTATTATATGGAAAATGTGTCATTTAACATATATAATGGATATATAGCAGATGGGCAAGAAATATTTAAAATAATAGTGCTACAAATATTGTGGTTAATAGTTTTAACTATACTAGGAAAAAAACTAATGAATAGACAACTTTCAAAAATAGTAGTACAAGGTGGTTAGGAGGGGATGTAAATTGAAATTATATTTAAAATATTTTTCTATGCAATTAAAATCAATACTTGAATATAGGAAAACATTTATAATATCTTGCTTTGGACAAACAGCCACATCAATATTTTCTCTTTTAGCAATAATGTTTTTATTCAATAAATTTGGTAATGTTAATGGATATACATTTGATGAAGTTTTAATTTGTTTTGCTATTTCTTTTTTAGGATTTTCAATTGCAGAATGTTTTTTCAGAGCATTTGACCAGTTTGACAAAATGATTTCAAATGGAGAATTTGATAGAGCTTTGGTAAGGCCTAGGAATCTTATTTTACAGATATTAGGAATAAAAATGGAGTTTTCAAAATTTGGAAGATGTATAATATCAATAGCAATTGCAATTTGGGTAATAAGCAAAAATCCTTCTTTATGGACAACTGATAAAATAGTTACTTTAATATTAATGGCAGTGGGTACAACTATAATATATTCAGCACTATTTGTACTTAAAGCAGGGATAACGTTTTTTACTACGCAGGGGTTGGAAATAACAAACATATTTACAGATGGTGCAAGAGATTTAACACAATATCCCTTGGATATATATCATAAATGGGTTAAAGATTTTTTTACATATATATTGCCCTTAGCATTGGTTGATTATTACCCATTTTTGTACATAATAGGAAGAACAAACAATAAAATGTATATATTTTTTCCAATAATTTCAACTCTATTTATTATTCCATGTTATATAATATGGAATATAGGAATAAGGAAGTATAAATCAACCGGATCGTAAAAAAATAAAAATTTTAGTTGTTTTATTAATAGGTTTATGTTATACTAATTGTGGCTTTAAAAAAAGCTTAAATTGAATTTAATTATTTTGTGGACTATTTCCTTCTTTTTTAACAAAAAAGTGTCAATGTGTCAAAAATATTAAATGTCAAAAAATAAGAAGGAGGTAACACATTATGGCAGATAAAACATTAGTATGCAAAGACTGTGGAGCAGAGTTTGTTTTCACTGAAGGTGAACAAGCATTTTATGCTGAAAAAGGTTTTACAAATGAACCACAAAGATGCCCAGAATGCAGAAAAGCAAGAAAACAAAGCAGAAATAACTTTAGAAACAACTAGTAAAAAATAAAAGAAACTGTTTAGGCAGTTTCTTTTGTCATATATTAGACTTATGACTATATTTTAATTTGGTTGCCATGCCGCCACGTATGTGCCTTTCAGCTTTGTTTTCATCCAAAATTGTTCTAACTTCTAAAAATAAAGCAGGGTTTATTTTTTTTAATCTTTCGCTTACATCTTTGTGTACTGTACTCTTAGAAATACCAAACTTTTTAGCAGCACCTCTTACAGTATCTCCAGTATCTATAATATAATGTGCTAAATCTACAGCACGTTCTTCTATGTAAAATTTACCCAAATGAAAAACCCCCTATACGAATTACATTTGTTAAATTGTATTCGCATAGAGGTTGTATTATGAGTAATTTATTTACCTAAACTATTGAATTAGGTTTGCAGATGTGGTAATATATAAGAGTATTTAGATAGATGCCATTAAAAAAGCAAAGTATGTAAAAAGTAAAGTATATTTTAGAGAAAATGGGGAAGCTGAAAACCATTATATATTTTTTTACAGAAAATTCACTTTTTTGGTTTTGCTTTGAAAATAAGTAGGAGCAAACGATTGCTACGTTATAGCTTAGAGGTTAATTATTAACAAAATTAGGTGGTACCACGAGCCAGTTCGTCCTAACAGGGATAGAACTGGTTTTTTGAATAGTATAAAATATGTGGAATACTAACAATTATTATTAAAGGAAAGGAAAATATTATGGAAGAGCAAATTAAACAAATTCAAAATAACGCAATAGAAGAAATTAGTCTTTCTCAAGATGTTAAAGCATTAGAAGAAACAAAAGTAAAATATTTGGGAAAGAAGGGCGAACTTACAGCCATTTTAAGAGGCATGGGAGGACTTTCGCCAGAAGAAAGACCAATAATAGGAAGCTTAGTAAATGAAGTAAGAGAAAAAATAGAACTTATTTTAAAACAAAAAGAAGAAGAACTAAAAAATAAGGAAATGGAAGAAAAGTTAAAAACAGAAAAAATTGATATTACATTGCCAAGTACAAAAATAAGAAGGGGTAGCAAACATCCTGTTAATAGAATCATAGAAGAAGTAGAAGATATATTTGTTTCTATGGGATATGATGTGGTTGATGGACCAGAATTAGAGACAGACGAATATTGCTTTGAAAGATTGAACCTACCAAAAGGTCATCCTGCAAGAGATATGCAAGATAGCTTTTATGTAACATCTGAATATTTATTAAGAACTCAAACATCTTCTGTTCAAGCAAGGACAATGATGGCAAACACAGAAAAAACACCAATACGTATGATATGCCCAGGAAAAACATATAGAAGAGATGATGATGCAACACATTCACATCAATTTGGTCAAGTAGAGGGACTAGTAATTGACAAAAATATATCTTTGGCAGACTTAAAGGGAACATTGGAAATATTTGTTAAAAAAATGTTAGGAGAAAATTCAGAATTGAGATTTAGACCAAGTTATTTTCCATTTACAGAACCATCTTATGAAATAGATGTTAGTTGTTTTAAGTGTGGAGGTAAAGGATGCAATCTTTGCAAACAAACAGGATGGATAGAAATATTAGGTTCTGGTATGGTCCATCCAAATGTATTAAAAATGAACGGATATAACCCAGAAATATATACAGGTTTTGCATTTGGAACAGGATTAGATAGGCTAGCCATGTTTAAATATGGAATTACAGATATTCGTTTGTTATATACAAATGACGTAAAATTTTTAAGTCAATTCGACAGAAAGGATGAAGGAAATGAAATTAAGCATTAATTTTTTGAAAGATTATGTTGATATAGATGTAGACACGAAAAAATTGGCAGAAGACATGACAAATATAGGCAACGAATATGATTCTGCAGAGAGATTAATAAATGCTACAAATTTAGTAATAGGGGAAGTACTAGAATGTGAGCCACATCCAGATTCTGACCATTTACATATATGTAAAGTAAATGTAGGAGAGCAAGTATTACCAATAGTATGTGGAGCTCCAAATGTAAGAAAAGGATTAAAAGTAATAGTTGCATTACCAGGAGCAAATCTGCCAGGAGGAATTACTATAAAAGCAGGAAAAATACGTGGAGAAGAATCTAACGGAATGCTATGTTCTATGGCAGAATTGGGCTTGGAAAGTAAATTTTTGAGTCCAGAGGATAAAGAAGGTATACATGAATTACCGCAAGAAGCACCTGTTGGAGAAGACCCAATAAAATATTTAAAAATGGATGACGAAATTATAGACTTTGAGTTAACAGCAAATAGAGGCGACTTATTAAGTGTACTTGGTATGGCACATGAAGTTGCAGCAATATATAATAAAAAGGTAAAAAATATAGATTTACAATATGATGAAAATAACAGAAATATAACTGATGAATTTAATATAAAAGTAGAAACAGAAAATTGTTCGATGTTACTAGTAAAAAAAGTTGAAAATGTAACAATAAAAGAAAGCCCAGAATTTATAAAAAATAGATTGATAGCTTCTGGAATAAGACCAATTAATAATGTTGTAGACATAAGCAATTATGTAATGTTGGAAACAGGTCAACCATTACATTTTTATGACGCAGATACATTAAAAGGAAGACTTGAAGTAAGAATGGCGAAAAATGGAGAAAAGCTAACTACACTAGATGGAATAGAGAGAATCTTATCAGAAGAAAACATTGTTATATCTGATGGAGAAAAAGCAATAGGATTAGCTGGTGTAATGGGAGGCTTAGAAACAGAAGTAACAACAAATACAAAAAATATTATAATAGAATCTGCTATTTTTAACCCAGTAAAAATAAGAATGACATCAAAGGAAATACTAAGAAGTGAAGCAAGTAATAGATTTGAAAAAGGATTAGATCCAAATAGGACATATATGGCAATAGAAAGATCTTGCAATTTATTGCAAAAATATGCAGGAGCAGAAATAGTTGGAGGATTAGAGAAATATGATACCACGGACTTGTCTAATAAAAAAATAGAAATTACCTATAATAATATAAACTCATTACTAGGTTCAGATATATCAAAAAAAGATGTATTGGATATATTTGAAAGACTAGGATTTGGCTATGAAGAAAAAGAAGAAAAAATAATAGTAGAAGTACCTAGAAGAAGAATAGATGTTAATATTAAAGAAGACCTAATAGAAGAAGTTGGCCGTATATATGGGGTAAATAACATAAAGGGAAAACTTCCAATGACTCCAACAAAACTTGGAAGTTATGATAAAACAAAAAGACAAATTAGAAATAAATTAATAGACTTAGGTTTAAACGAAACACTTTCATATGTATTAGTAAATGAAAAAGAAGCAAATGATTTTACCACAGATAACCCAGAAGTTGTAAAATTATTAGCACCAATGACAGAAGAAAGAAATGCATTAAGACATAGCATAATACCTTCTTTACTAAAAATATATGAATATAACAAATCACATTATAACAAAGACGTATGTATCTTTGAAATAGGAAAAACATTTTATAAAAAAGACGAGGAATATGGAGAAGAAAACAAAATAGCAGGATTAATGACAGGTAATTATTATTTAGGAATAGAAAAAAAACAAGTAGACTTCTATATTATAAAAGGAATAGTGGAAGAATTATTAGACTATTTAGGTTATGGAAACAGGTATAGTTTTGTAATAAAAGAAAACATGCCAAAAGAGTTACACCCAGGACAATCAGCATTAATTTCTGTAAATAATGATATTGTTGGTATAATTGGAAAAATACATCCTCAAAAAGTAAAAGAAAATGTATATGTATTTGAAATAAATCTAGAAAAACTGTTGGCAAAAAAAGTGGGCAAAATGAAATATAAGGAAATTTCAAAATACCCAAGCATAAAAAAAGATTTAGCAATTATAACAAACAAGGAAGTAGAAGCACAAGAAATAGCAACACTAATAAAAAAATCAGCAGGTTCATTACTATTAAATACAGAGGTATTTGACGTATACACCGGTAAAGGTATAGAAGAAAACAAAAAAAGTATAGCATATTCATTAGAATTTGGAGCAAATGATAGAACATTAACAGATGAAGAAATAAACAACATATTAGAAAAAATAATAGCAAACCTAACAAAAAACGGAGCAGAAATAAGAAAATGACCAATTGGGGACAGTCCCTAAATGTCCAAAATGCACAATTTGGGACATCCCTTAATTGCATATTCAACAAAGGCTAAAATATATTCACCATATAATAACTATTTGACGAAGAATTATTTTTTAATATAAAAAATACACTATAATTCTTGTGTTTAGGAAAACTATTTGATATAATTGGGCAGAACAAAGATTTGTAAAATGGAGAATAAAATGATAGATTTGAAGCAAAGTGTTCAATATATAAAAGGTGTAGGACCGCAAAGAGCGGCACTGCTACAAAAGTTGAATATATACACATTAGAAGATTTAATTACATATTTTCCAAGAGATTATGAAGACAGAAGTAAGCCCAAAAAGATATCACAGCTTGTTGATGGAGAAGAAGCTTTAATTGAGGCAATTGCAATTTCTAAGATATCAGAAGTAAGAATAAGAAAAAATATGGTTATAGAAAAACTAATTGTCAGAGATGAAACAGGAAGTTGTGTTATTTCTTGGTTTAATCAAAAATATTTAAAGGGTAAATTTGAGATAGGATGCAAATATAGTTTTTTTGGAAAAGCATCTGTAAAATATGGAAAAATAGAAATATTAAATCCTGTATTTGACAATAATGAAACAAATAAAAACACGGGAAAGATAATACCTATTTATCCTTCTACATACAGTCTGACACAAGGGAGTATAAGAAGAGCAATAGAAAATGGACTTTCGTTGATTAATGAAAATTTGGAGGAAACTTTACCAGAATATTTACTAAAAGAATATAACCTACTAGATTTAAATAATGCAATTAAACAAATACATTTTCCAAAAGATTTTGAAGAATATCAAAAAGCACGCACAAGACTTGTTTTTGAAGAACTCTTGGGAATGCAAATAGCATTATTGAATTTAAAGAAAGAAAATACACAAGATGAAGGAATAAGCTTTCCTGAAACAGTAAAAATGTCAAATGTAATAAATGAACTGCCATTTAAATTAACAAAAGCACAGTTGCGAGTGCTAGAAGAAATAGATGGAGATATGGAAAAAAGTAAACCAATGAATAGACTACTGCAAGGAGATGTGGGTTCTGGTAAAACTATAGTATCAATTATTGCGGCATATAAAGCTGTAAAAAGTGGATATCAAGTAGCGATAATGGCACCAACAGCAATACTTGCTTCACAGCATTTAGAAGAATTTAACAAAATATTGAACCAGTATAACATAAAATGTGAAATATTATTAGGTGGAACTAGTAAGAAGAAAAGAAAAGAAATATTAGACAAGATAAAAAGTGGCGAAATAGATATTTTAATAGGAACCCATTCACTTCTAGTTGAAGATGTAGAATTTAACAAATTAGGTTTAGTAGTCACAGATGAGCAACATAGGTTTGGCGTAAGACAAAGAGGAACAATTGTGGCAAAAGGAAACAACCCAGATGTCTTAGTAATGACCGCTACACCAATACCTAGGACTTTAGCACTTATATTATATGGGGATTTAGACATATCAATAATAGATGAGTTACCACCAAATAGAAAGAAGATAGAAACATATGCAGTAAATAAGAGTATGGAAGAAAGAATAAATGCATTTATACTAAAAAACTTGCAAGATGGTAGACAAGCATATGTTGTATGTCCATTAGTAGAAGAAAATGAAGAAATAAATGCAAAGTCTGTTATAGAAACTACAGAAAAATATAAAAAAATTTTAACCGACTACAGAGTAGAATATATACACGGAAAAATGAAACCAAAAGAAAAAGAAAGGATAATGCAAGAATTTAAAGAGGGAAAAATAAATGTATTAATTTCTACAACTGTAATAGAAGTAGGTGTAAATGTGCCAAATGCAACACTTATGATAATAGAAAGTGCAGAAAGATTTGGATTGGCTGCACTTCATCAATTAAGAGGACGTGTTGGAAGAGGAGACAAACAGTCATATTGTATTTTAAAATATAATACAACTACTCAAGTTGCAAAGCAAAGAATGGAAATTATGCAAAAAACAAATGACGGGTTCGTAATAGCAGAAAAAGACTTAGAACTAAGAGGAACTGGCGAGTTTTTTGGTACTAAGCAACACGGAATACCAGAATTCAAAATAGCAAATTTATTTGAAGATATGGAAATATTAAAAAGAGTTCAAAGCATTGCCATAAAAATACAACAAGAGGATCCAAACCTAACAAGTGATAAAAACAAAAAAATAAGAAATATAATTGAAGAAAAATTTAATAAGAGAATAGAAATATAGTATTTGACAATAAAAAATCTTGTTCTACAATATAACAATAAGCTATAAGGAAGAGGTATTTAGGTGGAAATAAAAGGAGAAGTACAAGACATAATATATAAAAATGAAATTAATAGTTATACAATAGCTACTTTTAAAACATCAGAAGAAGAGACAACAGTGGTAGGGTATTTGCCTTTTATAAATTCAGGAGATACGTTAAAAGTTAATGGTGTGTTTATAGAACACCAAGAATATGGAAGGCAGTTTAAAATAGAAACATTTGAAAAAATAATGCCACAGACTTTAGATGCACTAGAAAGATATTTAGCCAATGGAACTATAAAAGGAATTGGACCAGCGACAGCAAAAAAAATAGTAGGAACATTTGGAGAAGAAACAATAAATATATTTAAATTTGAGCCTAAAATGCTATCAAACATTAAAGGAATTACAGAAGAAAAAGCAATTAGTATAGCAGAAGAATTTATAGCAAATTGGGAAATATGGCAATTAGTTGGATTTTTAGATAAATTTGGAGTAGGGCCACAAAGCGCAGAAAAAATTTATAAAACATTGGGAACAAATGCAATAGAAGAAATTGAAGCCAATCCATATATATTGGTTGACTTGGTAAACAAAGTTGATTTTACACAAATTGATAAAATGGCTCTAGGAATAGGTATAGAATATAATAATGACAAAAGAATTAAAAGTGGTATAAAGCATGCCTTAAGACTTTCAACATATAACGGACATAGTACAGTGGCATATGAAAATTTGGTACAGTTTGTTAGTACTTTATTAGGTGTAAACGGAGAGTACGTTGAGGAAAACATAATAAATTTAAAAGCTAAAAATGAAATTATAATAGAAGAAAGAGAAAATGGTGAAAAGCTGGAAGAATGGGTTTACTTAGAAGAATTTTATAAAGCAGAAAAAAATATTGCTAATAAATTAATAAACTTAAAAGAAGGCAGAAATATAAAAAAAATAAATGGATTTGACAGAAAAATAAAAACATTAGAAAAGCATTCAGATATAGAACTATCTGAAAAACAATTAGAGGCAGTTAGAGCAATTAATGATAATAATGTTTGTGTCATTACAGGTGGACCAGGTACTGGTAAAACTACTATAATTAAAACAATATTAGAATTGTATAAGCAAGAAGGAAAAAAGGTGGTACTTTGCGCTCCTACAGGTAGAGCAGCTAAAAGAATGTCGGAAACCACGGGAGAAGATGCCAAAACATTACATAGACTGCTAGAATTAGGAAAAATAGTATCAGATGATAGTCAGAATATAAATACTGACTTAGCAATAACCCCAATAGATGCAGATATTATAATAGTAGATGAAGTTTCAATGGTAGACTTGTTTTTAATGAATTATCTGGTAAAGGGCATTTATCAAGGCAGTAAATTAGTACTAGTAGGAGATGTGGATCAGTTGCCATCAGTAGGACCAGGAAACGTATTAAAAGATATAATTAATTCGGAAGCAATAGTTACAATAGTACTAAATAAAATTTTTAGACAGGCAGCAAAAAGCAAAATAATATTAAACTCACATAAAGTAAATGAGGGAAAAAGCTTTATAGGTACAGAATATGAAAAAGATATTTTGGAAGACTTCTTCTATATAAGTGAAAATAGTAAAACAAAAATACTGGACAATGTTATATCTTTAAGTACAGGTAGATTAAAAAAATATGGTAATTATGACTTTTTAAAAAGTATACAAGTTATAACACCTACAAAAAAAGGAGAACTTGGAACAAAAGAATTAAACAAATTGCTACAAGAAAAAATAAATCCATACCAAGAAGAGAAAAAAGAGAAAAAATATGGAGACATAATTTTTAGAGAAAATGATAGAATAATGCAAATAAAAAATAACTATGATATCTATTGGGAGAAAAATAATGATGAAGTAGAATATGGAAGCGGAGTGTTTAATGGAGAATTTGGCACAATTATAAAAATAAACGAATCAGAGAAACAAATAAAAATAAAATTCGACGATGAAAAGGTAGCATGGTACCAATATACAGACTTGGACCAAATAGAACATGCATACGCTATAACAGTACATAAGGCACAACGGAAGTGAGTTTGATGTGGTATTAATGCCAATATCTCAGTCTTCTCCAATGCTTTTAACAAGAAATCTATTATACACAGGAATGACAAGAGCAAAAAAACTTTTAATAATAATAGGAAATAAGAATATTATAGAATTTATGATAAAAAATACAGATAGCAAAAAAAGAAATACAGGATTGCAGTATAAATTAAAAACCAATTAAATATAATTATTTTTTATATAAAAAGGTAATTAATAAAATATTATAAATCGGGGGCAATTAAAGGAGGTTTACAATGAACTTTATTAATAGTGCCCTCGATTATTTTTTTCCACCAATATGTGGAATGTGCGGGGAAATAAATGAGAATTACATATGTAATAATTGCTACGAGAATATTAAAAAAATTAAAAAGTGCGTTATTAATGAGTATAATAACAGAAACTTTTCTAAACACTTATATATTTTTAGATATGAAGGAATAATAAGAAATAAAATAATAGAGTATAAGTTTGAAGATAAAGGATACCTATATAAAATGTTTGCAAAAATTATTTTAAGTGATAAAAAAACATGCAATTTTATAAAAAAATACGATGTAATAATTCCTGTGCCAATAAGTAAAAAAAGAAAAAAGAAGAGAGGATATAATCAGAGCGAATTAGTGGCTAATGAATTAGCACAAAAATTAAACCAAGACATATGGACAGATATAATTATAAAAAAGAAAGATAATAAACCACAAAGCGAGTTAAATAAACTAGAAAGAATAAAAAATGTAGAAGATATATATGAAATAAATAAACCAATAGAAGTAAAAAATAAAAAGGTTCTTTTATTAGACGACATATATACAACAGGAAGTACGGTTAATGAAATTGCTAGAAAACTAAAACAAAATCAAACTCAAGAAATTGGTGTAATCACACTTGCAAAAGATTAAAACGTTTTCTTTTTTTGAAAACATTATGTGAAATACTGCGCTGATACCATATGCCTTAAAACTATTGTTTTGTGTTTTGAATTATGATAAAATAAATAAAAAGATAGGAGATGATTTGAATGAGTGATAAACAAATAATTCTAAATACTGTTGCTCAAATTGACGATGCGACAAGCTATGAAGAAATATTATACGCATTATATCTTCAATATGAGGTATCAAAAGGTATTAGAGATATGGAAGAAAATAATGTTAAAACAAGCGATGAAGTAAAGGAGATTATAAAAAAATGGTAATTTGGGCAGAAACAGCAATTAACCATATAACTCAATTTATAGACGATGCAAAAAGTGGAACAGAGCAAACTGCCAAAAAATATATAGAAAAACTGATAGATTATGTAGAAATATTAAATGAAATGCCTAACATAGGCAAAACATTTACATCTAAGGTCTATAAATATGAATTAAGACAGCTATTATATAAGAAGCACAGAATAATATACTATTTAAATAATGATAGAGTTGTTATATTAGCAGTTATCCATACAAGGCTAGATGTAAAGAAGGCAATTGATAGAATAAAAACGAAATAGTTTAAAAAAATATACCCACAAAAGATTAAAACGTTTTCCTCTTTATGCAAAATTATGAATAAAAATTGACATAAAAAACAATAATAAAACTATAAAACAAAAAAGGAGGGAAGATTTTGAAAGCAACAGGAGTAGTTAGAAGAATAGATGACCTAGGAAGAGTTGTTATTCCAAAAGAGATAAGAAAAACTCTAAGAATAAAAGAGGGAGACCCATTAGAGATTTTTACAGATAAAGAAGGAGAAGTAATATTAAAAAAATATTCTCCAATAGGCGAACTATCTGAATTTGCAGCAGGATATGCAGAAACTTTGGCAAAAACTACTGGACATATTGCATGTATAACAGATAAGGATACAGTAATAGCTGTTTCTGGGACGTCAAAAAAAGAATTTTATGAACAGGGTATAAGCGAAGAATTAGAAAAAATAATGGATGAAAAAGAAAACTATGCAAGTAGAGATAATAATAACATATCAATTCCAATTACAAAAAATGATAAATGGGAAAGAAAATATAATTCACAAATAGTATATCCAATAATTTCAGATGGAGATGCAATAGGAAGTGTTATATTATTATCAAAAGATAATAATACAAAAATGACAGAAGTTGAGCAGAAAGTTGCACAATCTGCAGCTACATTTTTAGGAAGTCAAATGGATATATAATTTAGAATTTTATATAAGTAAAAGAAGACTATCAACAAATGGAAAAAGTGATGGTCTTTTTTGTATAAGACAATTAGAAAAATAATAGGATTTATGTGTCCAAAAATTCACAAAAAAATTAGCAATTAGTATTGACAATTGCTAATTTTGGATATAATATATATAAAGTTTAGCAATCAAAAGGAGAGAGTGCTAAAAACAGGTGGTAATAAGTATGTTAGATGAAAGAAAGAAAAAAATATTACAGGCAGTAATAGATGAATACATACAATCCGCAGAACCAGTAAGTTCTGGCTCGATAGCGGGAAAATATAGTTTGAATTATAGTAGTGCAACAATAAGAAACGAAATGGCAGATTTAGAAAAAGAGGGATACCTAGATAAACCACATACTTCCAGTGGCAGAGTTCCATCAGCACTTGGTTATAGACTATATGTAGACGAACTACTAAAAGAAGATAATATAAGTTTGGAAGAAATAAAATATATAAAATCTAAACTTGAAACAAGAGTAAATGAAATGGAAGAATTGACTAAAATTGCAACTAACACACTTTCTGAAATTACACATTATACTACAGTTGCAATAGGACCAAAAAACAATTTGCAAAATATCGAAGAAGTTAAATTTGTACTCTTGGGCAAAAGAATGTTGATGGCTATAATTCTTACAGACACAGGAATTATTAAAGAAACTATAATTAAATTTGACGAAGATATTTCAGAAGAGCAAGTAGAAACTTTAACATTTATATTTAACAATAAATTAAAAGGTAAACCATTAGAAGAAATAGATAGACCATTAGAAGAATATATATTTTCTCAAATGAATTATAGCTTAAAAGTAATAAAACCAGTTATGGAACAACTAAACAAGGTAATCAGTGAGGAAAACAAGATATATTTAGAAGGAGCTAATAAAGCATTTGAATTGCCAGAATTTAAGAGTTTAAAGGTTGCAAAAAACTTTATAAATTTAATAGATACAAAAGATATTGTTGTAGATCTTCTAAATACAGGATTTGCCAAAGATATAAATGTGTATATAGGAGACGAAAATGATAATGAACAATTAAAAGATTTTAGCATAATAACTTTTAAACATAGATATAAAGACAGAGATTTAGGAACAATAGGAATTATAGGTCCAAAACGAATGGACTACTCGAAGGTTATTTCTGTAATGAAATATATTAGTAAAAAATTAAATGGAGAATAAAGGAAAGGAGTTAAGATAGATGGCAGAAAACAAAGAAGAACAGAAGATAGAAGAAAACAAGGAAGATGAGGTTGTTGAACTAAAAAAGACAATAGAAACTCAAAAAATACAATTAGAAGAGCAGGAAGACAGACTTAAAAGAGTAGCAGCAGAGTTTGAAAATTATAAAAAAAGGAGTACAAAAGAAAGAGAAACTCTATATAATTCTTTAAAAGGAGATGTCATTTTAACAATACTACCTGTTGTTGATAATTTAGAAAAAGCAGTTGTTGCAAAAACAGAAGATGAAAGCTATAAACAGGGAATAGAACTTGTGCTAAAACAACTTAAAGATGTACTAACATCAAACGGAGTAAAAGAAATAGAAACAATTGGAAAAACTTTTGACCCAGAATTGCATGAAGCAGTTGCATCTGTAGTAGATGAAAATTTGGGAGAAAAAGAAATAAAAGAAGAATATAGAAAAGGATACATACTAGGCAACAAAGTAATACGTCACTCAATGGTAGTAGTAGCAAATTAAATTAGTAAATGATTACTAATATTAAAATAAGTTATTAATTTTAAATATAAATAAAAATATGAAAGGAAGAATTTATTATGGGAAAAATTATAGGAATTGATTTAGGAACAACAAATTCATGTGTTGCAGTTATGGAAGGTGGAGAACCAGTTGTAATACCAAATGCAGAAGGAAATAGAACAACTCCATCAGTAGTTGCATTTTCAAAAAATGGAGAAAGACTAGTTGGACAGATAGCAAAACGTCAAGCGGTAACAAATCCAGACAATACAGTAATTTCAATAAAAAGAGAAATGGGAACAAACAAAAAAGTAAACATAGAAGGAGATGAATTTTCTCCACAAGAAATATCAGCAATGATACTTCAAAAATTAAAAACAGATGCAGAAAATTATTTAGGACAAAAAGTTACACAAGCTGTTATTACAGTACCAGCATATTTTAGTGACAGTCAAAGACAAGCAACAAAAGATGCAGGAAAAATAGCAGGACTAGAAGTATTAAGAATAATAAATGAACCAACAGCAGCAGCTTTAGCATTTGGAATGGATAAAGAAGACCAAGATCAAAAAATAATGATATATGACTTAGGTGGAGGTACATTTGATGTTTCTATACTAGATATAGGAGATGGAGTATTTGAAGTTTTAGCTACAAATGGTAATACAAGATTAGGTGGAGATGACTTTGATGAAAGGATAATGAACTATTTAGTAGATGAATTTAAAAAATCAAATGGAATAGATTTAAAAACAGATAAAATGGCTATGCAAAGACTAAAAGAAGCAGCAGAAAAAGCAAAGATAGAATTATCAGGTGTTCAACAAACACAAATTAACTTACCATTTATTACAGCAGATGCAAATGGTCCAAAACATTTAGACATTACATTAACAAGAGCAAAATTTGAGGAATTAATTAGTGATTTAATAGAAGCTACAAAAGTTCCAGTACAAAATGCTTTAAAAGATGCAGGAATAACGGCAGCAGATTTACACAAAGTATTACTTGTTGGAGGTTCTACAAGAGTTCCAGCTGTGCAAGAGGCAGTTAAAAAAATAACTGGAAAAGAGCCAGATAAGGGAATAAATCCAGATGAGTGTGTTGCTATAGGCGCAGCTATCCAAGGTGGAGTACTTTCAGGAGATGTTAAAGATTTAGTTTTATTAGATGTAACACCATTATCATTAGGTATAGAGACTTTAGGAGGAGTATTTACAAAACTTATAGAAAGAAATACAACAATACCAACAAAAAAATCACAAGTATTTTCAACAGCAGCAGATGGTCAAACAAGTGTAGAAATTCACGTATTACAAGGTGAACGTGAAATGGCAGCATACAATAAAACTTTAGGAAGATTTCAATTAACAGGCATTCCAGCAGCACCAAGGGGTGTACCACAAATAGAAGTTACATTTGATATAGATGCTAATGGTATAGTTCATGTATCTGCAAAAGATATGGCAACAGGAAATAGCCAACAAGTTGCTATTACTGCAAGTACAAATTTAACAGATGAAGACATTGAAAAAGCTGTTAAAGATGCAGAAGCTCATGCAGAAGAAGACAAAAAGAGAAAAGATGAAATAGAAGTTAGAAATAATGCAGAAAGCTTAGTATATAATTCTCAAAAAACAATAGACGAATTAGGCGACAAAATAAGTGGAGAAGAAAAAGCAAAAGTAGAAACAGAAATAGAAAATGTAAAAAAAGCATTAGAGGGTACAGATGTAGAAAATATCAAAACAGCAACAGAAAAATTGACAACAGCATTTTACGCAGTATCAGAAAAATTATATTCTCAAGCAGCTGCACAAAACCAAGGAGCAGAAGGAACTAAGCCAGAGGGAGAACCAAAAGTAGACGAAAATGGAAATGTATATGATGCAGATTACAAAGTAGAAAACGAAAATAATGGAGACAATAAACAAGATTAAAATCAGAGGAAAGATGTTGGAAGTAAGATTGACTGTCTTACTTCCAATAACTAACGTCTAAACTCTATTTAGGAGGACTAAATGTCAGATAAAAAAGATTATTATGAGGTATTGGGAGTAGAAAAAAATGCAACAGATGAAGAAATAAAAAAGGCATATAGAAAGATGGCTAAAAAATATCATCCAGATGCAAATCCAGATAATAAACAGGAAGCAGAAGCTAAATTTAAAGAAGTAAACGAAGCATATGAAACATTATCTGATTCACAAAAAAGGCAAATGTATGACCAGTTTGGACATAATGGGCCACAAGGAGGCTTTGGTGGAGGTAATGGATATTATTCGTATAGTTCATCAGGGTTTGACGGATTTGGAGACTTTGGAGATTTAGGAGACATTTTCTCATCTTTTTTTGGCGGAGGTTTTGGCTCTAGAGGCAATAAAGGCTCAAATTCTGGACCCAAAAAAGGAGCAGATTTAAGATATAGCTTAGACATAACCTTTGAAGAAGCATTTTTAGGAACAGAAAAAGTAATAAATATATCGCGAAACGAAAATTGTAATACTTGCAAAGGAACAGGCGCTAAACCAGGAACTAAGCCAGAAAAATGTTCTGTATGTGGAGGAACTGGTCAAATACGACAAGTACAAACAACAATACTTGGACAGATGCAAACAACTAGACCATGTAGTAATTGTCATGGAACAGGTGAAGTAATAAAAGAAATATGCACAGATTGTAGACGGAAAAGGAACTATAAGAAATTCTGTAAGATTAACCGTAAAAGTTCCAGCAGGCATAGACGAAAATCAAACAATAGTACTAAGAGGAGAAGGAGAATCAGGTCATAAAGGTGGACCAAGAGGAGATTTGTATATTACAATTCATATAAAAAAACATAGCATATTCACAAGAAAAGGAAACAATGTAATATGTGATATACCAATAACATTTACACAAGCAACTTTAGGCGCAGAAATAGAAATACCAATGGTAGATGGTACAAATGCAAAATACATAATACCAGAAGGTACACAACCAGGAACAAAATTTACCATTAGAAATAAAGGGTTTAAGAATATAAATAGTAATTATTATGGAGACTTTGTATTTACAGTACAAGTTCAAGTACCAAAAAGACTTTCAAAAGAGCAAAGAGAAATATTATTGCAATTAGCAAAGACAATGAACGAACAACCACCAGTTAAAAAGAAAGGACTATTTGGCTAATAAATTTGGCGGGCGATTAAAAACCCCCTACAATTGAAACAAAATTATGTAGGGGCGATTTTAATCGCCCGTTATACGTTGAAAATTTTTTTATAGACAAATTATGAGAAGTGGTATATAATTTTAAGCAATAGACAATGGAAAGGAATTCTGAAATGCCAAAATTTTTTGTAAAAAATGAGCAAATAAAAGACAATGAAATTACAATACTAGGAAAAGATGTAAAACATATAGCAAATGTATTAAGATTAAAAAAAGAGGACGAAATACAAATATGCAATTTGGACACTAAAATGAATTATATTGCCAACATAAATGAAATAGACAAAAAATATGTAAAGTGCAAAATTAAAAAAATTGAAAATACAGACTCAGAAACACAGGTAAATATTACATTATATCAAGGACTTCCTAAGGCAGATAAGATGGAATATATAATACAAAAAAATGTGGAACTTGGAGTAAAAAAAATAATACCTGTAGAGATGGAAAGAAGCATTGTGAAATTTGACCAAAAGACAGTTGAAAAGAAGATAGAAAGATGGCAAAAAATATCAGAAGTGGCATCAAAGCAAAGTGGCAGAGATATAATTCCAAAAATAGAAATCCCAACAAACATTAAAAAAATTTGCGAAAACATAAATGAATATGATATAGTACTGGTAGCATATGAAAATGAAGAAGACAACACATTAAAAACAGAACTTCAAAAAATAAAAAGAACAGATAATTTAAAGATTGCAATTATTATAGGACCAGAAGGCGGAATTGATAAAAAAGAAATATTACAATTAAAAGAAGTAGGAGCTAAGACTATAACGCTGGGACAAAGAATACTTAGAACAGAAACAGCTTCCATAGTTGTAATAAGTAATATAATATATGAATTGGAAATGTAAAAAGGTAACCGTGTGAAAGGAGAATATATAATAAAATGGCAGATAAAAAAACAGACAAAAAAACAACAAGCACGTCAAATAAAACAACAAAAAATAATAACAAAATAAGTACCAATAAAAGCCAGACTAAAAAGAAAAGCACAACAAATAATAAAAAAAATACAGAAGAACCAAAGAAAACAAATAAAAACAAAGTAAAAAACGAAGAGAAAAATATAAAGAATGTAAAGAGCAAAGAACCAAAAGAACTTATTAAGGAACAAGCCAAAATAGAAATTGTAGGGAAAGAACTGAGAGATAAAAGTAAAATATCAAAAGAAAGTATCAAAAAAATATATCAACTTATTATTCCAAATATTTATATTGCGGTGGGAATAGTAATTTATTATATTTTTATGACCTTAGGCTTTTATAATATAAACAATAGTATATTTATAACAGACATAAAAGCTTTTAGCATAGCTTGGCTATTTGTGGCAATAATTATGTTTGAAAAAACCTACAAAAAAAACGAATTGAAATTCATGTTTTACGGAATAGAATTTTTGATGTTAGCTATAACAACAATGTCCTTAATATATATAAATTTAATGTGCCAAAATAAATACATATATGTAACTTCAATAAGTTCTTTAGTATTTACTGTTTATTATATAGTTAAGAGTATAACGATATACAAAATAAATAAGAAAAAATATTTTATGGATAGAATGAAAGAAATAATTGATAAAGATAATGAAGAAGATGAATAAAAATGTATATTTGGAAGGACGGAAATGAAATATGAAAAGCATGACTGGATATGGAAGAGCAAAGCTACAAAAAGAAAGTAGAGAATATATTGTAGAAATAAAATCTGTAAATCATAAATATTTAGATATGAATATTAAACTCCCTAGAAATTTATTTTGTATGGAAGATAGAGTAAGAAAAAGCATATCTAATAAGATTTCCAGAGGAAAAATTGATGTATTTATAACATACATAAATAATGGCATAGAAGGGAAAAATATATTAATAAACAAAGATATTGCAAGGTTGTATATAAAAGAATTAGAAGAATTGGCAAATGAAAATAACATAGCAAGTGGACTAAGAGCAACGGAGATATCAAAGCTTCCTGAAGTTTTAAATATTGTAATAGACGAAGATGACGAAGACAAAATATGGAGTGACCTTAATGAGTGTTTAGAGGAAGCATTAAGCAATTTTGTTAACATGAGAGAGACAGAAGGAGAAAGAATAAAATTAGATTTGGAAGAAAGACTAAATGAAATAAATGAGAATGTTGCAAAAATTATTCAAAATTCAACTGGACTTATAGAAGAATATGTAGTAAAATTAAGAAATAGAATTAAAGAAATGCTTGACACAGACATTGTGGATGAAACAAGACTTGCTCAAGAAATAGTTATATATTCAGACAAAATATCAATTGAAGAAGAAATAACAAGAATTAAAAGTCATATAGAACAATTTAGAACACTATTAGATGAAAAAGATCCTATAGGCAAAAAAGCAGACTTTATTATACAGGAAATGAATAGAGAAACAAATACAATGGGGTCTAAATCTGGAAGTATTGATATAATAAATTTAGTAATAAAGATAAAAACACAAATAGAAGACATAAGAGAGCAAATACAAAATATTGAATAATCACAAAAATTTTTCAAAGTGATTTGAGGAAATGGAGGACTTATGCAATTAATTAATATTGGATTTGGTAATATAGTTTCAGCGAATAGGATAATAGCAATAGTTAGCCCTGAGTCGGCACCAATAAAAAGAATTGTTCAAGTGGCAAAAGACGAAGGAAGAGCAGTAGATGCTACATATGGAAGAAGAACAAGAGCAGTTTTAATAATGGATTCTGGACATGTTATATTGTCAGCAGTGCAACCAGAAACAGTAGCAGGAAGACTAGATAAAGAAGACACAAATGATACAATAGTAGAAGAAAAAAATGATTAAGAGGAGATGATAACCATGATGGTAAAACCAACAGTTGTAGAATTATTAAAAAGAGTAGATAACAGATTTGAACTTGTTATAGCAGTTTCAAAAAGAGCTAGGCAGATAGCAGCAGGAAGTGAAATATTAACTGATGTAGATGAGGAAGCACCAGTAACATTAGCAGCAAACGAAATAGCAGAAGGAAAGGTGAAAGTAGTATGCTAGTATTATTATCAGGTGTATCTGGTGCAGGCAAAGACACAGTAAAGCAAGAATTAATAAAAAGAAACAAAAATGTAGAATCATTACCTTCGTACACAGATAGAGCACCAAGGAATAATGACATACCAGGTGTAACATATAATTTTGTGACTACGCAAGAATTTGAAAGAATGATAGAACAGGGTGAATTATATGAGTATTCTAAACATCATGAACACTACTATGGAACTTCTAAAAAGCTATTAAATGAAAAAATAAATAATGGAACAATAATAGTAAAGGATATAGAAGTAAATGGAGTAGAAAATCTTTTAAAAATATTAAAAAACGATTTAGAAATAGTAACTATATTTTTAAAAGTTCCAAAAGAAGAGCTTAGAAAAAGGCTAGAGGCAAGAGAAGATAAGCAAAGCCCAGAGGAAATAGAGCTTAGATTAAATAGATTAGAATATGAAGAATCTAAAATAGGAATGTACGATTATGTAATAAAAAATGATGATCTAGATAGAACATTAAGAATAATTGAGGAAATAATAAAACACTAATAACAAACATTAGTGTTTTTCTTTTAATTTTTTACAGATAATGATATACTATAATAAAATCAAATTAAGGAAAGATAAAAATGGTAGCAGAAGTAATTATACAAAGCAATGCAAAGGAATTAAATAAAACATTTGACTATAATGTACCTGATAGTTTAGAAAATACAATAAAAATAGGTAGTAGAGTTTTAGTGCCATTTGGAAATATGAAGACTTTGGAAGATGGTTTTGTTATTGGACTAAAGCAAAGTTCGGAATATAAATTAAAAGATATTTCAAGTGTACAAGAAAACTATATTGATGAAAATAAGATAATGATAGCAGAATGGATGTCAAATAGATATTTCTGCAACATAGCAGATTGCCTAAAATTGATGTTGCCACCGGGAAAAAGAACTAAAATTTTAACAAATAGAATTAAAGAAAAAAAACAGTTATATGTAACGTTAAAAAAAGATAAAGAAGAAATAGAAAAAGATATAGAAAATAAAAAAATTAAAGCAGACAAGCAAATAAGGGTGTTAAACTTTTTATGTGATAATGAAGGAGCTTTTGTAACAGAAATAGAAGTGTTTACAGATACTACAAAAGCAGTTATAGACAATTTGGAAAAAAAAGGATATGTAGAAATAGCAGAAAAACAAATTGAAAGAAATCCTTTTATTCATAAAGTTACTACTAAAAGCTCCAAAAAAGAACTTACAGTAGAACAGCAAAATGCATATGATAAGATAAATGATGCAATGAAGGAACAACTTTTTTCAGAGTTTTTAATATATGGTGTTACAGGTTCTGGAAAAACAGAAATCTATTTGCAATTAATAGAAAACTGTTTAAAAAATGATAAAAGTAGCATAATGCTTGTTCCAGAAATTTCACTTACACCACAAACAGTAGATAGATTTATTGCAAGGTTTGGAGAAGATAAGATAGCAGTATTACATAGCAAGCTATCAATTGGGGAAAAATATGACCAATGGAATAAAATAGAAAGAGGAGAGGCAAAAATTATAATAGGACCAAGAAGTGCTGTATTTGCACCGGTAAATAACCTTGGACTAATAGTAATAGATGAAGAACATGATAGCTCATATAAATCTGAAACAACTCCAAAATATAGTGCGAAAGAAGTGGCAAGATATATAGCAAGACAAAATAATATATGCCTTGTTTTAGGAAGTGCAACACCAGATATAGAGACATATTTTAAAGCAGAAAAGCAAGAGATTAATCTATTAGAATTAAAAAATAGAGCCAATAATTCTAAATTACCAGATGTGAAAGTTGTAGACTTGCGAGAAGAAATATTGTCTGGAAATAAATCGATGATAAGTCGAGAATTACACAACGAAATAGAAACTAATTTAAAAAATAAAAAACAAACAATTTTATTTTTAAACCGAAGAGGATTTTCTACATTTATAATGTGTAGGAATTGTGGATATACTGTAAAATGTAAAAATTGTGATATAACATTAACATATCATTTAAACACAAATAAGCTAAAATGCCATTATTGCGGATTTGAAACAAATGCTGTAACAATATGCCCAGAATGTAAAAGTAATAATATTAGATATTTTGGAACAGGAACGCAAAAGTTGGAAGCGGAAATAAATAAAATGTTTCCAACAGCTAAGACAATTAGAATGGATGTTGATACTGTAAGCAAAAAAAATTCTCATGAAGAAATATTGGATAGATTCAAAAATGAAAATATAGATATTTTAATAGGAACACAAATGGTAGTAAAAGGTCATCACTTTCCAAATGTAACTTTAGTAGGCGTTATTGCTGCAGATGGAAGCTTAAATATTGATGATTTTAGAGCGAATGAAAAAACATTTCAAATTTTAACGCAAGTTGCTGGAAGGGCAGGCAGAGAGCAAGAAAAAGGTAGAGTAATTATACAAACATATAATCCAGACAATTTTAGCATAGAATGTAGTAAAGAGCAAAATTATGATTTATTTTATGAAACAGAGATAAAACTTAGAAAACAATTGAAATATCCACCATTTTGCGATATAATAACAATAGGTATTTCTTCAGAAGATGAAAAGACAACGATTGAAACAATAAAAAAATTACATACTTATTTAAAGAAAAAAATTAAAACAGATAATATAGGCGTAATATTATATAGTCCATTACCGGCCCCAATAGATAAGATAAAAAACAAATATCGTTGGAGAATGATTATTAAATGTAAATTTGGAGAAGATATAGTAAAATTTATAAATGGAATGTTAGAAGAATACAATAAATATAAAAAAAATAATACAAAAATAAGCATAGCGTTAAATCCATCAAATATGAGCTGAAAATAATTTCTTTGTGGAGCATATGCAAGTTAAGGAGGAATAGAACAAGAAAATGGCAATAAGAGTGGTAAGAGAAAATGGAGATGAAATATTAAGAAAAAAATCTAGAGAAGTAGAAAGTATAGATGACAAAATAAGAGAAATATTGGACGATATGGTGGAAACACTTCACAAATATAATGGAGTGGGACTTGCTGGACCACAAATAGGAATATTAAAGAGAATAATAGTAATAGATTTATATGATGACGAAGGGCCAATGAAACTAATAAATCCAGCAATTGTTAAAGAAAAAGGAAAACAAGAAGTTGAAGAAGGATGCTTAAGTTTTCCAAATCAATACGGAAAAATAATAAGACCGGCTGAAGTTACAGTTGAGGCACTTAATGAAAATGGAGAAAAAGTAAAAATAAAGGCAAAAGAACTACTAGCACAAGCACTTTGCCATGAGATAGACCATTTGAATGGAATATTATTTGTGGATAAAATTTTACCAGGCACATTAGAATATGTAGAACCTAAAAATTAATATGAGAACAAGGAGGGGTTGATTTGAATATAGTTTTTATGGGAACACCAGACTTTGCAGTTGAATCGCTTAAGAGCTTACAACAAGCGGGCAATAATATTTTAGCAGTTGTTACAAATATAGATAAACCTAGAGGAAGGGGAAATAAAGTATTGGGAACACCTGTAAAAGAGTATGCAATAGAGCATAATATAAAAATCTATCAACCTTTTAAAGTTAGAGACAATGTGGAGTTTATAAATGAAATGGAAGAACTAAAACCAGATTTATTTTGCGTAGTAGCATATGGAAAAATATTACCACAAGAATTGCTAGATATACCTAAATATGGATCTGTGAATGTGCATGGGTCACTTCTTCCAAAATATAGGGGAGCTGCTCCAATACAATGGGCAATATTAAATGGAGACAAGACAACAGGGGTAACTACAATGTTTATGGAAGCTGGAATGGACACAGGAGATATGATATTAAAAGAAAAGGTTGAAATTGGAGAAAATGAAACAACAGGAGAATTATGGACAAGACTAGCAAAGATAGGTGGAAAATTATTAGTTGAAACAGTTGATTTAATTGAAAAAGGCGAGGCTCCAAGAGAAAAGCAAAATGATAAATTTTCTATGGCTCCTATGCTAAAAAAGGAAATGGCACAAATAGATTGGGAAAACAGGACTGCAAGAGAAATTAAAAATTTGGTAAGAGGATTAAACCCAATAATGGGAGCATACAGCACAATTAATGGGAAAAAAATAAAATTCTGGAAAGTTAATGTTATAGAAGAAAAAACTTTGTATGATATGTTTCCAGATTTAAGTGAATATTCATACAAAATGCGAGAAATTATACCAGGAACTGTTTTATTTTCAGGGGATAAAAATGGACTATATATAAAGACGATAGATGGAATTATAGAAGCTGTGGAAGTACAAGCAGAAAACTCAAAAAAAATGCATATTTTAGAATTTTTAAGAGGAAATAATATACAAGCCGGAAATGTGTTTGAAAATGCTTGATTTTTTTTCCAGAATGTGCTAAAATATATATGTTGCAAAACATTTTATACCTTATACTTAATTTAAGGATTAATACTCCTCTTAAATTCAGTTTAAGGCAAATTAAATATAGGAGGGAAAACAATGACAAAGGAAAGAAAACAAGAAATTATTGAGACTTATAAAAGAGAAGAAAAAGATACTGGTTCTCCAGAAGTTCAAATAGCTCTTTTAACAGAAAGAATCAATGAATTAACAGAACATCTAAAAGTTCACAAAAAGGATAATCATTCAAGACGTGGATTATTTAAAATGGTTGGAACAAGAAGAAACTTATTAAACTACTTAGCAAAAAAAGATGTTCAAAGATATAGAGACATAGTAGAAAAACTAAAATTAAGAAAATAATATTAACAATTGGACGTTTTGCATAAGCTTAACGTCCAATTTAATAATGTAAAAATACATAAAAAACTAAAATAAAAAAATAATAATATAAATACAATATTTGAAGTTAGAAGGTAGCTTGTACAATTTACTAAAGTCAAGCTATAATAAATTGTAGAGGTTACAACTAATGCCAAATATTGTTTATATAAAAATATAATAAAAGGAGAAATAATTATGATTAAAACTTATGAAACAGAATTGGCAGGAAGAAAGTTAACTATAGAGACAGGAAGAATTGCAGAACTTGCAAATGGAAGTGTAATGGTAAGGTATGGAGATACAGTTGTAATGGTAAATGTTACTGCTGCCAAAGAACCAAAAGAGGGTGTGGATTTCTTTCCATTATCAGTTGATTATGAAGAAAAATTATATGCAGTTGGAAAAATACCAGGAAGTTTTACAAAAAGAGAAGGAAAACCAACAGACAAAGCTATATTGACATCAAGAGCAATAGATAGACCATTAAGACCACTATTTCCAAAGGATTTTAGAAATGACGTATGTGTTGTAGCAACTGTACTTTCAGTTGAACCAGACAACAGTCCAGAAGTATGTGCAATGATAGGGGCTTCAGCAGCACTTACAATATCAGATATACCATTTGGAGGACCTACAGCAGCAGTAAATGTTGGATATGTAGATAATCAAATTGTAATAAATCCAACACTTGCACAAAGAGAAAATAGTAGACTAAATTTAACAGTTGCTGGTACATTAGAAAAAATAACAATGATAGAAGCTGGCGCAGAAGAAATACCAAATGAAACAATGTTAGAAGCTATAAAACAAGCTCATGAAGAAATAAAAAAGATATGCAACTTTATTTCGCGAATGAAATCAGAAATAGGAAAACCAAAATTTGAATATAAATCATTTGCAGTTGATAAAGAAATATATAATGAAATAGAATTAAACTTTAAACAAAGAATGTATCAAGACGTACAAGCTCAAAACAAAGAGGTAAGAGATGCAAATATAGAGAAAATTTCAGAAGATATACTAAATTATTTTATAGAAAAAAATGGAGAAGAATTTGCACAAGAAAAGCAAACAGACATAGCAGAAAGCATACATGATTTAGAAAAAGCATGTGTAAGAGAAATGATTTTAGAAGAACATAAACGCCCAGATGGAAGAAAAATAGATGAAATTAGACCTCTTTCTTGTGAAGTAGGTGTATTGCCTAGAGTTCATGGTAGTGCAATATTTACAAGAGGTCAAACACAGGTAATGTCAATTGTAACATTAGGAATGAAAAGCGAAGAACAAATACTAGATGGATTAGATGAAGAGGATTCAAAAAGATATATGCATCAATACAATTTCCCATCATACAGTGTAGGAGAGGCTAGACCTTCAAGAGGACCAGGAAGAAGAGAAATTGGACATGGAGCGTTGGCAGAAAAAGCACTAGTTCCGGTAATCCCTTCAGAAGATGAATTTCCATATTCAATAAGAGTTGTTTCAGAAGTTTTATCTTCAAATGGTTCAACGTCACAAGCAAGCATATGTGGAAGCACGCTAGCTTTGATGGACGCAGGAGTACCAATTAGAAAACCAGTAGCTGGAATTTCAACAGGACTTGTTACAGACAAAAATAATCCAGAAAGATATATAATGCTTACAGACATACAAGGAATAGAAGATTTCTTTGGAGATATGGACTTTAAGGTTGGTGGAACAAAAGATGGAATTACTGCGATACAAGTTGACATTAAAATTGATGGATTAACATATGATATAATAGAGCAAGCATTTGAAAGAACAAAAATCGCAAGAGATTATATATTAGACGAAATTATGGCACCGGTAATAGAAAAACCAAGAGATGAAATATCTAAATACGCACCAAGAATTTTGACAGCGACAATAAGCACAGACAAAATAAAAGATGTTATAGGACCTGGTGGAAAAATGATTAACAAAATTATAGATGCAACAGGCGTAAAAATAGACATATCAGATGATGGAAAAGTTTGCATATATTCTACAGACACAGACAGTGGAAAAAAGGCTATGAAAATGATAATGGACATAGCAAGAGAAATAGAAGTTGGCGAAATATATGATGGAACAGTTACAAGAATAATGAACTTTGGCGCATTTGTGGATATTGGAGGAGGAAAAGAAGGATTACTTCATATATCAAAAATATCTAGTAAAAGAGTGGAAAAGGTAGAAGATGTATTAAATGTTGGAGACGAAGTAACAGTAAAAGTAACAGAAATAGATAATCAAGGCAGAATTAATTTAAGTATGAAAGACTTAGAAGTAAATCATAAAGAAGATGCTGAATAAAAATATTATATTAGAAATTATCAATATTATAAAATATGGTTGCAAAAATAAAAAGAGAATAGTATAATGAAAAAAGTAAAATAAAAAAAGTAAAATAAAAAAGCAAAAAGGAGAAAAAAATGGAATACTTATATATTTTACAACAAGCATTGGTTTGGATAATAACAATATTTTGGATTTATCAAATGGCAATTAGTATTTGTTCGTTAATTAAATTAAAAGATAAACCATTTATAATTAATAAAAATCATAAATTCATGGCAATTATACCTGCACATAACGAAGAAGCAGTTGTTGCAGATTTAATAGAAAGTTTGAAAAAACAAGATTATCCAAAAGAACTATATGACATTTATGTAATTGCAGATAACTGTACAGATAAAACTGCAGAGGTAGCGAAACAGGCCGGTGCTATTGTATACCAAAGATTTGATGAAACTAAAAAAACAAAAGGATTTGCGTTAAATTGGTTTTTGAAGCAAAAAATAGAAGAAGATGCAAATTATGATGCATTTTGCATATTTGATGCGGACAATATAGTTGATGTAAATTTCTTGAAAAATATGAATAAAAAACTGTGCCAAGGAGAAGATGTTGTTCAAGGATATAGAGATATTAAAAATCCTACAGATAACTGGATTACAGCAGGATATGCAATATTCTATTGGACAATGAACAGAATGTATCATTTGGCAAGATATAACTTAGGATTATCGCCATTAATAAATGGTACAGGATTTATGGTAAGATTTGATGTGATTAAACCAGAAGGTTGGGTTACAAAGACACTTACAGAGGACATAGAGTTTTCATTGAAAAGAATAATAAAAGGAAAAAGGTTAGGTTGGGCAGTGGATGCCAAAGTGTATGATGAGCAACCATTAGGATTTAAACAATCTTGGAAGCAAAGAACAAGATGGACAGTAGGGCATATACAATGTATAAAAGAATATACTAAGCCATTAGCTATTGCTACAAAAGAGAACAAGACATTAATGAATTTAGATGGTTTATTGTATATAATAGGAAGTATACCAATGTTTATATTAACATTGATATTACTAGCATTAAACTTTTTAATTTATGCTGGCAATGGAATGAGTGGACTTGACCTATTTATGAACTGTGTAAGATATTTGGTTCCAACATTTTTATTACCAATAGGAACAGCAATGTTAATTATGCTATTGGATAAAAGACCTATAAAACCAATGCTAAGAGGATTAGTATGTTATCCGTTATTTTTAGGCTCTTGGTTACTAATAAACTTTAAATGTTTATTTAAGAGAGACACAACATGGGATAAAATAGAACACGTTAGAAGCATAAAAATTAACGAGGTTTCAAACGAAAAAACAGTTTCTTAAAATATATTAAAAGGGAGTAGCTTATAAACTACTAATCAACATCCGATTTTATCTGGTTAGTAACCTTTTAGGTAAGCAAGACTTTTAAAGAAGTTTTATAAATTTCTTTAAAAGTTTTTTAATTATATATACCAAAATTCAAATAAATATGATAGTATTTAGCAAAGGAGAGAATTATAATATGAAAGAAAATTGGTTTAACAAAACAGTAACAGAAACATTAGAAAGCTTAACAACAAATGCAAATGAAGGATTAAAATCAGAAGAAATTGAAGAAAGAAGAAAAAAGTATGGTTTTAACGAATTAAAAGCAAAAAAGAAAAAGACTATATTGGTAAAATTTTTAGAGCAATTTAAAGATTTTATGATTATTATTCTAATTATAGCAGCAATAGTGTCAGGTGTAATAGGATATCTACAAAATGAGGGTATAACAGATTCAATAATTATATTAATTGTAGTTATTATAAATGCAATAATAGGAGTAGCGCAAGAAAGTAAAGCAGAAAAGTCTTTAGAGGCTTTACAAAAATTGAGTTCACATGTTGCAAAAGTAATTCGTGATGGTAAATTAGTTGTAATGCCATCTAAAGAATTAGTGCCAGGTGATATAGTAATTATAGAAACAGGAGATTATGTACCAGCAGACTTGAGAATAATAGAAGCAACAAATTTAAAAGCTCAAGAAGCGTCATTAACAGGAGAATCGGTTCCAGTTGAAAAAAATACTGAAGCCATATCAGATGAAAAAATTGGAATAGGTGATAGAACAAATATGTTATTTTCCTCTTCCTTAATAACGTATGGAAGGGGAAAAGGCATTGTTGTTGAAACAGGAATGAATACAGAAGTTGGTAAAATTGCTAATATTATAAATAGCACAGATGAAACAGAAACACCTTTACAAGAAAAATTGAATAAACTGGGCAAAACATTGGGCATAGGAGCGCTTGTGATATGTGCAGTAATATTTGTAATAGGATTACTATATGGAAAAAATCCTTTAGATATGTTTATGACAGCAGTAAGTTTAGCAGTAGCTGCAATACCAGAAGGATTAGCAGCTGTTTCAACAATTGTGTTGGCTATAGGAGTACAAAGGATGGTTAAAAAGCATGCTATTGTTAAAAAATTACCAGCAGTAGAAACTTTAGGAAGTGCAACTGTAATATGTTCCGATAAAACAGGTACATTAACTCAAAACAAAATGACAGTACAAAGAATATTTTATAATAATAAATTATTAGACATAAATAAAATTGATTTGAAACAAGAGGACGAAACATTAGAAAGATTAGTGCATACTAGTATGTTATGTAATGATACAAAAATAAGCACAGATAATCAGCTTACAGGAGATCCAACAGAAACAGCGCTAGTTGATATGGGATTTAAATTGGATTTTGAACCTTCATTGTTTGAACAAATGCCTAGATTAAAAGAGATTCCATTTGATTCAGATAGAAAATTGATGACAACAGTAAATAAAGTTGGAGAAAAGTATGTTGTTTGTACTAAGGGTGGAGTAGATGAATTATTAAACAGATGTACAAAATATATATTAAATGATGAGATTAAAACAAATTTAGAAGAATACAAAAAAACAATATCAGAAAATAATGAAGAAATGGCTAAAAATGCTTTAAGGGTTTTAGCAATGGGATACAAAGAATTAAATCATGAGCCAACAGAAGAAGACATGGCAAGCTTGGAAAATGACTTAATATATATAGGTATGGTTGGAATGATAGATCCTCCAAGAGAAGAAGTAAAACTTGCAGTACATAAATGTAAAACAGCGGGAATAAAAACAGTTATGATAACAGGAGACCATAAAATAACAGCAATTGCAATAGCAAAAGCTTTAGGGATATTAGAAAATGAGAGTGAAGCATTAACAGGCAGTGAATTAGAAGAAATGACAGATGAGGAGTTAACAAAAAATATTAGAAAATATAGTGTATATGCAAGAGTATCTCCAGAACATAAGGTAAGAATTGTAAAAGCATGGCAGGCAAATGGAGAAATAGTGGCTATGACGGGAGATGGCGTTAATGATGCACCAGCACTAAAAACAGCAGATATAGGTTGCGCTATGGGAATAGTTGGTACAGATGTGGCGAAAGAAGCAGCAGATGTTATACTAACAGATGATAATTTTGCTACAATAGTTTCAGCGGTAGAAGAAGGTAGAAGAATATATGATAATATATTAAAAGCAATACAATTTTTATTATCAAGCAATGTTGGAGAGATAATAGTTCTGTTTGTAGCAATATTGATAACTCCATTATTGAGCAAAATATTCGGAATTGATATACACCTAATAGAGCCACTATTACCAATACATATATTATGGATAAATCTAGTGACAGATTCTTTACCAGCATTAGCGTTAGCTGTGGATCCAGCTGAAAAAGATGTTATGGAAAGGAAACCAATAAAACCTAAAAAGGGTATATTTACAAATGGTATGTCTTGGAGAATAATATATCAAGGTGTAATGATTGGACTATTAACACTTGCTGCATTTATAATAGGGTTAGGTACAAAAGATGTGCCAATAATAGAAGGACTAACAGAACAAGAGGTAAGAGTGGAAATTGGGCAAACAATGGCATTTATTGTTTTAGCATTGTCTGAATTAACTCATGTATTTAATATTAGAAATAATAAAAAATCAATATTTAAAACAAATATATTCAACAATTCTAAATTAATTTTAGCAATATTGACATCATCAGCGTTAATGTTTGTTATACTATTAATACCAAGTTTAAGAAGCATATTTAGTATACCAGTACTACCAATAGGAAACATAGTAGAAATTGTAATATTAGTACTAATGCCAATAGTTATAGTAGAAATATTTAAATTGTTTAAAATAAATACTATTGGGGAAGAATAAAAATTATAAATTTCTTAATATGCAAAGGAATGATATTTATGTATGATGTAATAATAATAGGGAGTGGACCTGCAGGAATTTCGGCTGCATTATATACTCAAAGAGGTGGTTTAAAAACACTGATAATATCAAAAGGAAGTAGCTCGCTAGAAAAAGCACATAAGATACAGAACTACTATGGACTTGTGGAAGAAATATCTGGAAAAGAATTATATAAAATAGGAATAGAACAGGCAAAAAGAATAGGTGTAGAAATAATAGAAGACGAAGTAGTACAAATAAGTAATGAAAAAAATTTTAAAGTTACAACAATAAATGCAGAATATGATGCGACAAATGTAATTTTAGCAACAGGAATAAACAGAAAAGAATCTACAATAAAAGGAATAAAAGAATATGAGGGAAAAGGCATAAGTTATTGTGCAGTGTGTGACGCATTTTTCTTTAGGGGTAAAGATGTTGCAGTTATAGGAGATGGAAATTATGCAGTTCATGAAGCGGAAATATTAAAACCAATTGCTAAATCTGTTAGAATAATAACAAATGGAAAAAGTATGGTACAAAACAGAAACATAGATGTGGAAACAATAAAAGACAGTGTAAAAGAAGTTAAAGGCAAAGATATATTAGAAGAAATTGAATTTGCAAATGGAAAGACGATAAAAATAGATGGTGTATTTGTAGCAGAAGGAATTGCCACTAGTACAGATTTAGCAAAAAGAATAGGAGCGTTAGTAGAGGGTAATAATATAAAAATAAACGAAAATATGGAGACATCAGTAAGAGGCCTATATGCTTGTGGTGATTGTACAGGTGGCATACTTCAAATAAGTAAAGCTGTATATGAAGGTGCTAAGGCAGGTTTAGAAATAATTAAAAAGGAGGACAAAAATGTTAGTAATTGAATTAAACAAAGAAAATTTTGAAAAAGAGGTAAATAATTCCCCAATGCCGGTGTTAATAGACTTTTGGGCAAGTTGGTGTGGACCATGTAAAATGATGAGTCCAGTAATTGATGAAATTGCAAATGAAACACAGGAAACATTAAAAGTATGTAAAGTAAATGTAGATGATGAATTAGAACTAGCAAGAAAATTCAATATAATGAGTATACCAACTTTTGTAGCTATAAAAGAAGGCAAAGTAATAGGGACAACTGTAGGAGTACAAACAAAACAACAAATATTAGACCTATTAAAATAATAGAAATAACAGCCATCAGCGAGCAAATATTAATGTGTTAAAAATAAAGGGCGATATAAATCGCCCAAAATAAAAAATATTTATAATAGGTATTGACAAAATCAATTAGAATGTGCTAATATTAATAAGTGTTAATAAGTAGTAAACACTTGCGGATGTGGCGGAACTGGTAGACGCGCTGGTCTTAGGAACCAGTACCAACGGTGTGGGGGTTCGAGTCCCTTCATCCGCACCAATAACGAATCTGTTCGAACTACAGATACAAAAATCAATCAGAAAATAAATCTGGTTGATTTTTTTGTGTAGGTTTGTTAAACATATGTCACACTTTATATGTATTGATTTTAATATTTTTTATGTTACATTTATAAGTGTTAGCACTTTTGTTGTTATCAATAAACAAAAACATATACCTTTTGGAGTTAAAAATGAATACAATTAATGAAGAATTTAATATACCTTATTATATATTTGAAGAAATAACAGAATATTGTAGTACTTACTACTAAAGGACATTGTAAATGTATGAAGTGGGACAACATAAAATCACTATTAAATTTGGCAGTAGTAAATAAAAGATTAAGCAGACAACAAGCACATTATTTAAAAGAAAAATTTTGTAGAGAATAAAATAAGAAGTTCTGTATATTTTACTAGATAAAAAACTATTAATATGATAAAATGTAGAATAAATAAAAATAAAGGAGTTAATTATATGGAACTAAAACCAATAAAAGAAAAGAACGAAGCATTATATCCAACTATAAAAGAAGTGCCAAAGTCTAATTTTATGAAAGAAATGTTATTGGCTACAGCTATTACGCCAGCGCCAGGTCAAATAATTGTAACACATATTGCAATTGCAGTACCAGCAAATGTGTTTCCAATAAAAATTTGCAAATCAATAAGAACTATTTCTATTTTTATAATGATACTTTCATCAATATTATTGTTTGTAAATAAAAAGAAAATTAATAAATGTATAAGTGAGAATGAAGTTGCTGAGAAATTAAAAAAATTAAATAAACATAGAAAAATAAAATGGTGGATTTTTGGTATAAGTATAGCTATTATAGTTATTAGTTCTCTCGCTATAGTTTACCTAGAAAATTATATATAATGTAAGGTGGAAAATGGAGTATATTTTTTATTTAACAAATTCATGTAACTTAAAATGTAAATATTGCTATGAAAAGAATAAAATTAACAAAGTAATTGATTTTAATGTCATAGAAAAATTGTTAAAAGAACGAGTAAATTCAAAGAAAAAAAATACAACAATATCTTTTTTTGGTGGAGAACCATTATTAGAAAAACAACTTATTTATGATACAGTAACCTTAGGGAATAATTTAACAAAAAAATCAAAGCATCAATTTATATATTCATTAACTACTAATGGTACATTAATAGATGATGAATTTATAAAATTTTGTAAAAAGAATAATATAGCAGTAGGTATAAGTATAGATGGAAATGCAGATGTTCATAACATTAATAGAATAAATAATGCTAATAAAGAGAGTTTCGATGAGGTTTTAAAAAACTCTAAAAAATGCTTAGAGGCTAATTTAAATTGTATGGCTTTACCAGTAATATGTACTAATAATGTTAAACATTTAGCTGATAGTATTAAATTTCTAATAAATTTAGGCTTTAAAAGTATTACTTGTAACTTTAATTATTCTGATGATTGGAATGATAATTCATTAGAAATATTAAGGCAAGAGTATAAAAAAATTTCTGATATATATTATAATGAATTTAAAAAGAAAAATTATATAAGAATATATCCTTTAGATACTAAAATGTATCTAAATATTCATAAAAAAAGATGTTCTGATAGCTGTAGTGGAAATCGTATAGCAGTAAATGCTGATGGAAAATTTTATCCTTGTATTCAATTTGTAGGGGATTCTCGTTTTGAAATAGGAGATTATAAAAAGGGGATTGATACTGAAAGAAAAAAAGATATTTTATTAAGAAGACTTACAAGTAAAGTTGTTTGTGATGAATGTTCTCTAAAAGATAGATGTATATACAAATGTGGTTGTGCAAGAATAATGACTACTAATGATATTGTGGAAGTTTCTCCTATTGTATGCGAAACAGAGCGTATATATATTGAAATAGCAGATAATCTTGCTAATAAATTATATAGAAATTTTAAAGATGAATTTATTTTATTAAATTATAGGAAATAAATGAGAGTATAGAAAAAGTTGTGTAAATAAATCCTTCCGTGATAAAATATAAAATATCAAGGAGGGATTTTTCTTAAGCCCTATTAAACTTACTTTAAAAAGTGAACCATTTTTCAATTAGAATTTTATAATTTTTTGAACTACTTTTAGTTTATCAAAAACACTTTTCTCATTTCATTACTTAAGACATTATCACATTTCTTTCATATTGATGAAGAATTATTTTTTAATTCCTTGCAAAAAAAGTAGAAATATGCTATAACATAAGTAGAGTTAAATTTAAGGAGGGGAAAACTAATGGCAAAAAAGAAAAAACGTGATATAGGAAAAATAGCTACAAGAGTAATTGCTGCCATATTAGCTTTAATGTTTGTTATTAGTATAGTAGCAACATTGATATATCAACTAGTAGGTTAGAATACAAAAGATAGAAGGGATAGTTTGGAAAATTATTTTACAATAAATATAAATAATATATTGAATAGCATTGTTGAATACTTTATTTATTTAAAAGAAAATCCGTGGAGATTAATTGTGCTAATATTAGATTTAGCAATTGTTAGCGGATTAATATATAAATTTATAAAATATTCTAAAAAAACTAGGGTGTGGCAACTGTTAAAAGGTATAGCACTAGTAATAATTATTACAATTCTAAGTGATATATTGCATTTTAAAATATTAAATTTTATATTAACACTGTTTATGCCATATGGAGTAATAGCAATAATTGTAATATTCGCTCCAGAACTTAGAAGAATGCTAGAACAATTGGGAACCAATAAATTAACAAAATATTTTGGAATAGAGAATGATATATATACAAAGACAAAAGAAAATATATATAAAATAGTAATTGCAGTCACGGAACTTGCAAAGCAAAAAACAGGAGCTTTAATAGTAATAGAAAGAGATATACAAATAAATGATATAATGGAAACAGGATTAAAATTAGATAGTGAAGTATCTCCTCAATTACTGGTTAATATATTTACACCTAATACACCATTACATGATGGGGCAGTAGTAATAAGCAATAATAAAATAGCTGCAGCTGCATGTATATTGCCACTTGCAAATGACAAAAATATTGCTAAAGAATTGGGAACAAGACATAGAGCAGCAATAGGTATTTCAAAGGAGACGGATAGTATAGCAATAGTTGTATCAGAGGAAACAGGTAAGGTTTCTTTAGCAAAAGATGGAACGTTGATTGCAGACTTAAAAGAAGAAACACTAAAAAGCATATTGATAAAAAATGTCTTAACCAAAAGATATGGAGAAGAAATTCCAAGAAAAATGCATACACTAGGCAAAAAAAGAAAAAAAGGGTCTGTTTAAATAACAGACCTTAAATAATATAAAAATAGGATTGAAGAAAATGAGAAACATTAAATTAATAATAGAATATGATGGAAAAGAATATAACGGATGGCAAAAACAAAAGAATAAACTTAATATACAAGGAGAAATAGAAAAGGCTATTGAGACAATAACAGGAGAAGAGATAGAATTAATTGCCTCTGGGAGAACAGACGCAGGAGTACATAGTTTGGGACAAACTGCAAATTTTAAAACGGAAAGTACAATTCAAATAGAAAAAATACCAATAGCAATAAATTCACAATTAAAGAAAAGCATTAGAATAAAATCAGCAGAAGAAGTGGAAGAAAATTTTCATAGTAGATATAATTGTAAAAGAAAAACATATAGATATACAATAAATAATTCGGAGCAAGGGTCTGCAATATATAGAAATTTGGAATATCATATGCCACAAAAATTGAATTTTGAAGAAATGAAAAAGGCTATAAAATATTTTGAAGGAGAACATGACTTTAAAGCTTTTAAATCTAGTGGAGGAAGCGGGAAAACAACAATAAGAACAATATATAAAGCAGAAATAAAAAGGGAGAATGAAAGAATAATAATAAAACTTACTGGAAATGGTTTTTTGTACAATATGGTTAGAATAATAACTGGAACATTGGTAGAAGTGGGAATGGAGAAAATAAAAGCAGAACAAATACCAGAAATAATGGAAAGCAGAGATAGGAAATTGGCAGGTAGAACATTGCCAGCACATGGACTTTGCTTAATTAAAGTTGAATATTAAAAAGTAACAAAGTGTTAACAGAATGCATAATATATACCAAAAAGGAAAGGTGAGAATTATGAACAATCTGTTAATATTTTTTGCGCTTCCTATAGCAACAATTTTGCTGGCCATTGTGTTACAAAAAGTTCTTAGATCTCCAATTTTAGTTGGAATTACATTTTTTGCCATATATTTAATAGTTACATTTGCAGCATTTGACGCTAATTTCCTAGTAGTTGCAATAGCACTTACAATTTTAGCATTTATAACAGCTGTAATAGTAAATACTATATGTAGAATTTTAGAAAGACTAGAGCAGTGCGAAGGCGACAATGATAACGATAATAACAATGCAAATTGTGGTTGTACAGGAAGAAGCGATTTGATAGCATACACAACTCCATTAATTCCTAATAATACTGTTATATTAGGAACCAATACAAGTAATACAGATGAATCAAATAGTTGTGGCTGTAGTGGAAATAACAGTGCTAATAATACCAATAATAATAGTTGTGGATGTTGTAGATGCAGAAGAGGATAACATAAATAAGAAAGTGGATAATAAATGGCAGATAATAATGTTACCATTTAATATTCGCTTTTATTATTGTATAGAAAAAATATACAACGAAGGCAGGTTACATTAAACTGTATATATCTGCAAAGTCAATTTCTTTACATAGAGAAATATTACAAAAATATTACAAAAATATTAAGATTACATTACGAAAGGATAATGTGTTGTTTTTGATAAGAAAATGTTGTAAAATAAAAAAAATAGTTATAGTAGTAAATACAAGGGAGGAATATGAAAAATGGCAGTAAATCCAATGCAAAAAAAAGCAACAACAGCGGCTTTGATAGCAGTGTTAGTAACACTTTTAATAACAGGAGCAGTTATAGCCTTATTAATGATGAAGGTGGGAAATTTAAATAAACAAATTGCAGAAAAGAGAGCAAATTTGGGAAAGGTTTTTGTACTTAATTCAGATGTAAAATCTGGACAAGAAATAACATCAGAGATGTTAAAGTTGCAAGAAGTTGAAATGTCAACAGTTCCAACTTCTGCAGTAGGAAGCATAATTTCAGTATTTAATAATTATAGATTAGAAGATGTAAAAGGTAACATAGTTTTTACAGATGAAAATGGAAGAATGTACATACAAGAAAATAATCAAAAAAAATATATAGTAAAAAATGAAGATGATTATAAAAAGACAAGCTATTATTATGAAGAAAACAAACAACCAGTAGAACTTAATACAGTTCCACTTGTAGCTAAAGTAGCTTTGAAAAAGAATACAGTATTAACATTTGATTTAATTGCAAGAAGCAATGACAGAGTAACAGATGATGTAAGAATACAAGAATATAATGTTGTTCAGCTTCCAACACAAATAGCAGATAAAGAATTTATAGATATAAGATTAAGATTACCAAACGGTTCAGACTATATAGTAGTATCACACAAACAAATAGAATTACCACAAATTGATGGTGTAGAAACAGAAGATACTATTTGGCTAAAACTTTCAGAAGATGAAATATTAATGATGAGTAGTGCTATAGTAGAAAGCTATATGGTTAAAGGCTCTAAATTATATGCTACAAGATATGTAGAAGCAGGAACACAAGAGGCTGCAACACCAACTTATTTACCAAATGCAGATGTTACATTATTGATGGAAAAAGATCCTAATATAATACAAGTGGCAAAAAATGAATTATTTAATAGATATATAAACACTAAAGAAACTATAAGAACAAACGGAATAGACAAACAGATAGATCAAAAAACAGCAATAAGCAATGCTACTTCAGGAACAAGTGAAGAAATAAAAAAGACACAAGAACAAAGAAAGAAATACTTACAAACATTAGGAGGTAATTAGAAACAGGGAGGCTGTAATGATTAAAATTGGATTTGTGGGAGCTTATGACAAAACAGATATTATATTATATATAGCTAAAATTATATCTTTAATAGGGAAAAAAGTTTTAGTCATTGATTCTACAATTAATCAGAAGGCTAAATATGTAGTACCTGTTATAAACCCAACTAAATCATATATAACAGAGTTTGAAGGAATGGATATTGCTGTAGGATTTAATAACTTACAGCAAATCCAAGAGTATTTGGGAACAGAAGATAAAAAAATAGATTATGATATAGTTTTAATAGATATAGATTCAACAGAAGCAATAAATATATATGGAATGAAAGAAGCAAATAAGAACTATTTTGTTACTTCTTTTGATTTATACTCTTTAAAAAGAGGAATAGAGATTTTAGATGGATTAAATGAAACCGTAAAATTAAAAAAGGTTCTATTTTCTAAATATGCATCTAGCGAAGAGGATGATTATTTGAATTTTCTATCACTAGGGCATAAAATAGTATGGGAATCAGAAAGAATATATTTTCCATTTGAATTAGGAGACCAAAGTGTAATAATAGAAAATCAAATTATATCAAAAATTAAAGTAAAAAGATTAAGTAATCAATTTAGAGAAAGTTTATTGTATATGGCGGAAGAAATTGTTGCGCCAGAAGACAAAGGAAAAGTAAAAAAAGCTTTTAAACAATTGGAAAAAGAGGTGTAGAAAATGTCTATCGTGGTATTTAGCAGTAGCGAATTAAAAGAAACGGGACAAAGCTTGGCAATATCAGCATTAGCAACATATATGGCGATAGAACATAATCAGAAAATGCTAATTGTGGCTACAGATTTTAATGATAACACGTTAGAAGACTGCTTTTGGCAACAAAAAAAGGAAGAATTTGTAATAGATAGAACATTAGCATTAGATAGAGTTACAACAATGGATTCTGGTGTAGAGGGATTAATAAAAATAGTTTCAAGTAGTAAAACTTCGCCAGAAATAGTTAGGAATTATTCAAAAGTTGTCTTAAGAGACAGACTTGACATATTAGTATCACCAGATACAAAAAGTAGAGATGAATATAACAAAATTGCAACATCTTATGCAAGCATTATACAAACAGCAAATAGATTTTACGATTATGTTTTTGTGGACTTAGACAACAAAATGAACCTAAGCGAGTATGAACAAATAATGCAATTAGCAGATGTAATTGTACTAACATTAACACAAAATCTAAGATGTATTAACAATTTTGTTGAACTAAAAAATAAGAATCATTTTTATAATAATAAAAAAATTATACCAACAATAACCAGATATGATAGATACTCAAAATATAATAGGAAAAACGTATCTAGATATTTAAAAGAAAAAAAGCTAATGCCTACAATTTCGTATAATACACTATTTTCAGAAGCCTGTAGTGAAGGAAAAATAGTAGACTACTTTTTAAAAATGAGAAATGTAAAAGCAGATGAAACAGACAGAAATAAAATATTTATATATGAGATTGCAGAATTAAGCGAATATGTATTGGAAAAAATCAAAGATGTGCAGAACAAAAGAGTATAGCCTAAGGAAGGAGAAACAAAAATGAACTATATTTTAATAGTAGTTGTTTTACTAGCGGCAGGAATCGGAGTATATTATTATATTAAAAACAAGCAAAACCAAGAAGTTGAAGAAAAAATAGAAATGGATGATAAAACATATACTTTGGAAAGAATGACAGCATTTGTAAAACAAAGATTAAATGAAATAACAAAGGTAAATTTATATGATATTGGACTTTCTGAAGAAGAATTGAAAAGAAGAAAGAACAAAAAGTACGAATTAAAAAAAGCTTTAAAAGGATGTACATATGGAGATGTCAACGATAAAAAATATATAAAAGAATTAATTTATGATTTACTATATAGAGAATATGGCGTTGATGAAACTAATGTATCTAAGGCAATACCTTTTGATATTCCATCTCTTTTGACAGCGCAAGACAAATTTGACATATTAATATATATGTATAAAAATGACTTCGGATATGAAGCTTTAACAGAGCTAATAAAAAAATACAACCTAGCAGAATTAAAATATGTAGCAGGAGAAACTAAACCATGCTATGTTATAACATCACAAGAAATAAGTGATATATTTGAAAAAGAAAATTTTGTACTAACCTTGTCTGATAAAATAAATGTAATAGTTCAAAGAATCTATCAACACTATAAAGGTTATAGTAGCATAGATGAAGTTAGAGACATGAACATAGATGGTGTATCTGGTGGCGTATCAGGACTTCCAGAATCATTTTTAAGTCAGGTTGCTCAAACAGATGGAGACTACTTAAACCAAGTAGTAGAACATAAAGTTCCAAGAGCTTGTGACAGTATATGGATTTTCTTCCAAGGTAAATCTATAAGATTAGAGTTTTTATCATTTGGAACAGAAGCAGAATTAAAAAGAGTTTGCCAAAACATATATAAATATAATAATCCAGGTCAATTATCAGACACAAATGGATTTAAAATAAACGAAATGAAGGATGGTTCTCGTGTTGTTGTTGTAAGACCAAGCTTTTCAGAGACATGGGCTTTCTTTGTAAGAAAGTTTGACGTTAAAAGAGCTACACTAGAACAATTAATAAGAATTCCTGGAAAAGAGCAAGCCATAGATTTATTAAAATACCTAGTAAAAGGTGCAAGAGTTATATCACTTACTGGAGAGCAAGGTTGCCGGAAAAACAACAATGCTTATGGCTATGATAGAAAATATATATGACACAATGAACATACGTGTTCAGGAAACTGCATTTGAGTTACACTTAAGAAAAATATACCCAACAAGAAATATTCTATCATTTAGAGAAACAGATACAATTTCTGGACAAATGGGATTAGACGTTCAAAAGAAAACAGATGGTGGAGTAAACATTATCCGGAGAGGTTGCAACAGACCCCGTAGCTGCATGGATGATACAAGCTGCACAAGTTGCTTCTAAATTTACATTATTTACTCACCATGCTAAAACATTTCCACTTTTGGTACAAGCATTAAGAAACTCACTTTTAAAATTAGGAATGTTTAATGACGAAAAAATAGCAGAAGAGCAAGTTATAGGAGTTTTAAACTTTGACATACACCTAGTAAAAGACTTTAGAGGAAGAAGATATATAGAAAGAGTTACTGAATGTATACCAATAGAAGATAAAAATGAATATACATTTGAACATAGACAAGAAAAAACATTAGAGGGGAAATTAGATAAATTTATGGATAATGCAACAAGGTTCTTCTCTAAGACAACAAATAAAGAATTATATAAATATGTTAACATATTAGAATATCATGATGGTACATATGTACTTACAAACCCTATATCAGATACAAATATTAGAGAAATGAGAAACAATATGGATACATCTGACATAGCAGATTTTGACAAATTTGTAGAAGAAAATTGGGGAATAAAATCAAAACCTTATTATGATGAAGAAGAAATAGTTGAAACTAAAAAAAGAGGAAGAAAACCTAAAGAAAATTAATATTTAAACAGAGAATTGAGGTGAACATCAGAATGGAACAAAGTAATATACTTTTATACTTTTTGGCAGGTGTAGCTGGTTTATTTGCATTATTAGTAATTGTATATCTTGTTATAAGAAAGAAATTGCAATCTTCGGAGATGCGAGAAATACAGAAACTGAGGGAAGGAACACAAGCAAAAAAGCATACATCTGAAATACTATACCAAAAATTATATGTAAGATATATTAGAATACCATTTTTAAAAAGATATTTACTAAAAATAAGAAGAAGACTAGAAATAATAAACATAGATGATGAATATTTAACAAGAAAACAAACTGCTCAAATATTAACAAGAACATTACTTTTAGTAATACCAATAACTATAGCAATTATATGGTTGACGCATAAGAACTATTTGCTATTATCAATATTATTAATTTTTGAAGTTTTTATGGTGGATACAATTATAGATGGAATGGTAGATGGAATAGACAATAAATTATTAAAACAACAAATAAATTTCTTCTCTGAAATAAGACATGCATATCATGAATTTAATATGGTAGAAGAAGCAATATACCAAGTTTCGCAAGATGATGAACAACCAGAAATGTCAAGACAAGCAGAAAAAATATATGAAGTATTAATATCAGATGATCCAGAATCTGAATTAGAAAAATATTATGATGTTGCGCCAAATAGTTATTTAAAGGAATTTGCTGGTGTGTCATATCTAACAAAAGAATTTGGAGATAGAAAAGTTGACAAAGCATCTTTATATTTGAAAAATTTAAATAATATTACACAAGAAATGCAGTTGGAAATATTAAAAAGAGATAAATTAAACTATGTATTTCAAAGTTTATCTGTAATATCTATATTACCTATGATGTTTCTAGAAGCAATAAAGAATTGGTCTGTAAGTCAATTTAGTTTTACAGAAAGTTTCTATATGGGCAGAAAAGGAATGCTAGTACAAATATTGGTACTTCTAGTAACATTTATATGTTATACATTAACAAGAAAACTAAAAGACAATGGTTCTACAAACATGAATACAAAAAACACAGAAAATCCATGGCAAGAAAAAGTATATAGAAACCCTATTTGCAAAAGAGTTGTAGACCTGTTTATACCAAAAGAAGGAACAAAAGAATATAGGGTGTTAAAAGAAAACTTAAAAGATGCAGCTTCAAAAGAAAAAATGGAATGGGTATATGTTAATAGATTAACATTGTGTATAATTACATTTTTTGTGTCAGTATTTTTATTTGCACAATTACACAAAGTAGAAATTAATTATATATATACAGACCCTACAACAGAATTTGATTTAGTAGGTTCTATGAATGATAAGCAAAAAAGAAAGGCTATGGAAATAACAGAATCTGATAATCAATATTTGGACTTTTATAGAGGAAATACAGAAGTACAGCAAAAAGATATAGAAAAAATAATGAAAAATGGTAGAATAAACAAAGATTATGTAGAAGCAACAAACGAAGAAGTTGCAACAGCAGCAAAAAGGGTTTTAGATAAGCTACATACTGTAAATAAAGAAAATTTACAATGGTTTGAAGTCCTATTTGCAATGGTATTTGCAATGGCTGCATATATGGCACCAGTTTGGTTACTTAAATTCCAAGCTAAGATGAGACAAATAGAAATGGAAGATGAGGTAATGCAGTTTCAAACAATAATATTAATGCTTATGAGGATTGAAAGGGTTAATGTAGAGATAATACTAGAATGGCTAGAAAGATATGCAAATATTTTTAGAGAGCCAATTAGTAAATGTGTTAATAACTTTGAAAGTGGTGCATGGGAGGCTCTAGAACAATTAAAAGAAGATGTAAACTACCCAGACATGATAAGATTAATAGAAAGTATGCAAGCCGCAGTTGAAAAAATACCAATTGCAGATGCATTTGATGAATTAGACACAGAAAGAGATTACTATCAGGCAAGAAGAAAAGAATCTAACGAAAGATTAATATCTAAAAAGGGACTAATAGGAAAAGTAATAGGATTTACGCCTATGATAGGACTATTTGTATGCTATTTAGTTGTTCCATTGGTTGTAATAGGTCTATCAGCTATGAAAGATTCATTTAATGCAATGTCGGCAATGAAATAATAGAAAGGGGCTGAATTTGTAAATGGAAAATGCTTCAAGAGCACTTGTTATAGCAGGAGGAGTATTATTATCATTAATAATTATAGGTGTAGTAATGTTTGCATATAGAGGAATAACAAGTCTTCAAAAAGAAAAAGATATAAGTTTATCAAATGAACAAGTAAGTAAAATTAATGAACAAATAGAAAAATATACTAAAAAAAGTGTTATATATGGTTCAGAAGTATTGTCTATTTGCAATGCGATAGAAGATTACAGCAGAAAATATCCTGAAAGTGAAGGATACCAAAAGATAACGGCTAAAATAAAAATAAAAGCTGATGGAAAGGAGTGCTTCGAAGAAGATGAATATGATAACATTGATATTTTAAAAGCCTATGATGAGGCAATTAAAAAAAGAGATGCTAAAGGAAAAGTTACTATGTCAAATAGAAAAACCATAGAAGAATTGTATAATTTATTGGGAACTGGCGGCGAGAATCACGATAAATTACATAGTTATTTTGATCTGTATTTAAATGGTGGCAAACATACCTTTAAAGATATATTGCAACTTCTTGAGGAATATGAAAAGTACAAAAATTGTATAAATACATTTAGAGAAAAAGAGTTTAGGGCAAGTGTAGGATATAGTAATACTACAGGTATTATAAAAAAAATTGAAATACAGCCTAAATAAGAAAGGAGCTAAAACATGGAAAATGCAGCAAGAGCATTAACTATGGCAGCAGGAGTATTAATAGGAATAATGATAATTTCAATTGCTGTGTATTTATTTACATCATTAGGAAATACCAGCTCCGAGATATATAGTAAAGTTGAACAAACAAAGATAGATAAATTTAATAGTCAATTTTTAAAATACTATAGACTAGATACATGTACAGCACATGATATAGTATCTATAGCCAACTTGGCAAAAAATAGTAATGAATATTATGAATTGGAAGAAGGCAGTGAACTCAATTATTATGTAAATGTAATCGTTGAAGATTATATAGATAATAATGGAAGTAAAAAAAAAGAAGCACATTTTGAAAAATTAAATGATGCTAAATACACAGAGTTTATAGAAAATAATTCAACAAATGAAGAAAAAAGCGAAATAAAATATTTTACATGTACAGAAATATTACAAAGCAATATAACAGGCAGAGTATACCAAATAACATTTAAAGCAAATTAAAACAAAAATATTGCACAAAAAAAAGCAAAATGTTATAATATGGATAACAATGTAAAATAATCTATAAAAAAAGTAGAGGCGGGTTTAATTGCCCACAAAAAATAAGGAAGAATTTATGAAAAAAAACTTTTTTATAATATTAACAATATTACTTATAATAGCTATAATAGTGGGTTATACCGTACACAATTATAGAAAACAGCAAATTCAAATAGCACAATACAACAAGCAATATGAAAGCTGGTATGGCAAGAAAATATTAGGCACAGATTTTATAAGTATAATAAACAAAACAATAGATAACAACGAAAAGAATGATGTACAAAAAGATGAAAATAATGTGTATCTAGAAGATAATGAAAAATCAGTAAAAATATATATAAAATTTTTAGAAAGTGACCAAACATTTGACATGGAAGCTATTGCAAACAACGGAATAGAAAATTTTATACAAAATTATGCAACTTTTAGCTTTAAATGTACAAAAATTGATTACCATAAAAATGGAAATGTAAAAAGCTTATTTTTCGAAGAAGTATAATATATGTTATTAATGTTAGACAAGCATTGGTAAAACAATGTAGTCTATTGAAATAAACAAATGAGCAAAAGGAGGAGTGTGATAAAGTTTGGAAAATGCATCAAAAGCATTAATTATAGCTGGAGCCATATTATTAGCAATACTAATTATTGGTTTAGGAGTATATATATACAGGCAAGCAGCAGGAGTTATAGATACTGGAACCATGGATCAGCTTGTAGTAAGCCAATTTAATGCACAATTTGAACCATATTTGGGTAATAATGTATCTGGAAGTAATGTAAAACAACTTATAAAAATTATTAAAGCAAGTAACCGTGCAAAGGAGGACTTGACAGTAACTTTTATAGTTAAAGTGGGTAACATTGAATATAATAACGATGACTCAGAAATAAAAAGTGGAAATACTTATAAAGTTGAGAGTTCATCAGAAGGAAATAAAGCAGGATACATTGAAAAAATCACTATAACAAAAAATGGTGATGACAGCGGATCTGGTGGAACTAGTGGACGTGAAACTGGTGGAAAAGTGTAAGATACATAGGACTAAAAAACAATGTGAAGTAAGGGCAAAAATAAAGTCCACCAAAAGGGATATAGCCCAGAGAGAAGATAGTGTAAAGTAATCCGCGAAAAATGTAGGGAAGACTTTAATCGCCCGTGCGTCGACGAAATTACTAAAAAAGAACATTTAAGGAGGAAAAATTATGGAAAATGCATCAAAAGCATTAATTATAGCAGGAGCAATATTATTAGCAATATTAATTATAGGATTAGGAATATTTATTTATAGACAAGCAGCAAATACAGTAAGTGACACAGGAATGGATCAATTAGCAATACAACAATTTAATGGACAATTTGAAAACTATTTAGATAAAAATATGAGTGGAACAACAGCAAAAGCATTAATAGATACAATAAACGCAAATAATGCTGGAAAAACAGAAGGTAGTGACGGATATGTTGCTTGTGATAAAACAAAGGCTGATATAGAAGCTGGAAAAAAATATAAAGCTACAGTAGCTGCCGAGAATGGAAAAACAAGTGCAGGAATGATTAAGAAAATAACTATTTCAGATGCTACAGATTAATAAAAGGAAAATTTAAGATGGAAAATGCAAGTCAAGCTTTAATAATAGCTTTTTCAATAATAATATTTGTTATTGCATTAACAATATCTATATCAATGTTTTCAATGGCTAGAGCCACATCTGATTTTGTAATATTTAAATCGGATAAAACCAATTATTATGAATATAACAGAGTAAACGAAACATCTAAAAGAAATGCTAGGGTTGTAAGTATGGAAGCTATAGTTCCAACCTTGTATAGATATTATAAAGAAAATTATAGAGTAGAGTTTTATGATAATGAGGGAAAGCAACTTGAAATATATGAAAGTGCTGGAAATCCTATATATTATTTTGATGTTGATGACGAAATAGAAAGAGGCGAGCCTTGGATAGGAAGCCAAGAGAGCTTTAAAAATAATGTAGATAAAATTGTAAAAGAAAAATTAATACCAAGCTATGGAAATGACAGGTTTGAAGAAAAATATTCTACCGAGATTTTTACAAAAAATGATGATACTGGAAAAGTTACAGAAGAAGACAAAAAAGAAAAAAAAGAAAAAATAGTAATAAAATACATAAAATTAAAATAAAAGAACTCACAAGGAGGAAATAAAATGGGAGATAGTATAATAACAATAATAGCAATTTTCCTTGCAGCAATATTAATGTTTATATTTCCACTTATGGCATTATCAGAAAGATCTGATGATATATCTCAGCTTAGTGTTCAAACAGCAACAGCAGAATTTGTAGATGACATAAGAGCAACAGGAAAATTAACATTAGAAAAATATGAAAAATATTTAAGTACATTAACTGCTACAGGAAATTCATTTGATGTTGAAATGCAAATACAAAAATTAGATGAAAACCCAGGGGTTAAAGTTACGCAAGGACAAAAAGACAAAATAGGAGAAAATATATATTATAGTGTTTATACTAGTCAAATTATGGAAGATTTACAAGCTAACAAAGTAATGAAATTAAAAGAAGGAGACATTGTTTCTGTTACAGTAAAAAATACTAATAAAACTATTTCTCAACTATTAAGAAACTTCTTCTATAGAGTTTCTGGAAATGATACATATCAAATTTCTGCACAACATGGTGGAATTGTTATGGTAAATGCAAATTAATTATAATTATATGTAAAATAATAAGGAGTATCCAAAATAATAATTTTAAAACCAAAAAATGACAAAAAATCTGGAAAAAATTATTATACTGGATACTCTTTAATTCAAAAATTCATTATTCATTATTAGAGGTTAAACAAAATGTCTAATAATGAATGGTGAAATAACCAAAGAATACATAAACGAAAGGAATAAAAAATGAAGTTACAATATATAGCCGTTATATTTATAATAATTATAGTACCAATTTCTCTTGTACTGTCTGAGTATTTAAATGTACAAATAAGAACAATTAACAACCAAACATTTTATGCAAAACAGTTAAATGATGCAACATATGACACAATAAAGGCTTTTCAATTTAATACTGTACATAATAGGTATTCATCTGTTGCAAATTCAAAACTAAGAGATATAAAAGCGGCAACAAATACATTTTTTAATACGCTTGGAACAACACTTACAAGAAGTAGAGAAGATTTGCAAGAATATGTACCAGCATTAGCATTTACTTTATATGATGGCTATTATATATATAGTAGAAATAGAAAGACAGCAGAAGAAGAATATTCATACGAATTAAAACCATATATATATTATTCTTGTGAATATAAGAGTGGAAGTAAAAGAGCAATTATAAATTATACACTAGATAATTACATAACAGTATATTATTATGATGGAAGTAAATATAGTACAAAGTCAGGATATTTAATAGATAGAGGTATAAATGGAAGAAAGGTAAAAGTGTCGGAAGCAGAAGGCACAGAAGAGAAGAAAATAGCCACAAAAAATGTGGAATATGACGGCATAAAAATACAAAACGAATTGTTAAGTGAACATTTGATATTTGAAAATGCAAAAGAAGGTAATTACACGTATATTGTGTATGAAAATAAAAAAGTGTATTATGATCCAAAACCTGATGAAACAGCTCCTCCTAATGTTAAATATTTTTGGTATGATAATAATAACAAGAAATATATTTATGATAGCAAAACAAAAGAGTATGCAAAGGATAGATTGATAAATGGCAAGTTGTACAGCACAAGTGCAAAAGAATATTATATAAATGCAGATATATTTACAGGTTGGGTAGAAGAAAATTTAGGCTGGATAACAGGAGATACAGTTATAAACAATGATGAATTAAAAAAGCAACTAGGAAGTACACAGATTTTTAATGATATAAAAAACCCAGAACAAAAAGATTCAGACTTTAATGAACACAGAATGGCTGTTATAAAAAATTCAATACAAAGTAATTTAATAACAGCAATATCTACATACAACACACATGCAAATACATATGAATATATGTTACCACAAATTTCTGAAATAGATTGGTATACAATAACAAGCAAAGTATGTGTAATGTCATTCTTACAGGGTATTCCAATAGGTACAAAGTATTTTAACAATTATAGTGTAGTGTCAAACAGTAAAAACCAAGAGTTTATAGATAAAGATTCCATATATATTGTAGACAAAAATCATAATTCTTACCATAAAATTGGATGTAAAGAAATCTTAACAGAAACAGAAGAAAATTATTATATGGGTTACCTAAATTTGAATTTTGTAAGGCAATCAATAGAAGTATCTGACTCAGATAGTAGTAGAAAAACAAACTGGTTTTATCCAAGACAAGAATTGGGATGTTATGAGTGTACAGTGTCAACAAAGTTATATTATACTGCAAATGATATAATTTCTGGAAATAATATTATAATAAATGGAAAAACATATAATAAAGATAATGACAATTATTCTGAATTAAGAAAAAAATATATAACAGCACTTGCAAGAGAAAAGTACGATTTATATAAGTCTAATAATTTTGGCATATAAATAAAAATGTTTTAAAAATAAAAAAAGTGGTTATTCTAAATAAGAGGGATAATCATGAAAAAAATAACTTTAATAATTTTTTTATTAATTATATATTTATATATTTGTAATATAACTTTATTGCCTAATAATATAATTATTTTGCAGGGAGAAGATTTAAAAATTAATACAGCTTTTGGAATAAGCATAAATAAAACGAATAATTATAATATAATACAAGCATCAAGTGGTAATACAAATGTTGTACAAACTGGAAAAATAAACTATAGATTAAGTTTATTTGATATATTTAATGTAAAAGATATAACAGTAAATGTAATACCAAAAACTAAAGTAGTGCCAATAGGCAAAGCAATAGGCATGAAGTTATATACACAAGGTGTGTTAGTTGTAGGAATGTCAGAAATAGAGGGAAAAAAACCATATGAAAAATCCGGAATAAAAGAAGGAGACATGATAATAGAAATAAACGAAAGAGAAATATCTAATACGCAAGATTTAATAAATAATGTTAATAAAAGCAAGGGAGAAAATATAAATATAAAGTATGTTAGAAATAAAGATACTATTTCAACTAGCATAAAACCTGTAAAGACGCAAAAAAACGAATATAAAATAGGACTTTGGGTAAGGGATGCTGCTGCAGGAGTTGGAACAATGACATTTTATGAGCCAACAACTAAAACTTTTGGAGCGTTAGGACATGGAATTACAGATGTGGATACACAAGGTTTAATAAATATTGCAAATGGTGAATTGGTAACAACTGATATAATATCAATAAGCAAAGGCGAAAAAGGTAAACCAGGAGAAATAAGAGGAACAATAGAGTCAGGCATAAGTGTAGGAAAAATATATAAGAATACAGGGTTTGGTGTATATGGTATAATAGAAAATAAAAATAAATTACAAATAGATGAAAACGATGCAATAAATGTGGCAATTAGAAATGAAATAAAGACTGGTAAAGCAGAAATATTGTGTGAATTAGAAAATGGTAAAACAGAAAAATACGAAATAGAAATACAAAGAGTTTATACCGCCAATAATGAAGATAATAAAAGTATGCTAATAAAAATAACGGATAAAAGACTAATAGAAAAAACAGGAGGGATAATACAGCGGAATGAGTGGAGCTCCAATAATACAAAATAATAAATTTGTAGGAGCAGTAACGCATGTATTAGTAAATGACCCAACTGTGGGATATGGAGTATTTGCGGATATAATGATTAAAGAAGTTGCAAAAACAAAGAATTAGAGGAGTTGAAACATGGAAAAAGACAAAGGTAATATTTTAATAAAAACAATAATAGTCTTTATAATATTATTAATAATATTATCATTAGGCTTTTTAGCACATTTATATTTGCAAGAAATTGAATTATCAGAAGAAGAACCTAAAAACATTATTGCAACATTTGAAGAATTAGAAAAAAATGTTAATACCAAAAAGGATAATAATCAAACAGTAGAAGTGGTAATGCCAATAATAAATAAACAACAAAAAGAAGAGAAGACAAATATAGCAAGTAATTACTATTATTCGCAACTAGATGAATATGGAAAAATTATTTATGCTGGATTGTATTCAAACAAAGAAAATTTGAAAAGTGGGAACTACAAAATAGATTTTGGAACAAAATTTAATGACCTTTTGAACGAGGCAAATGGTGAAAATAAGTTAAGTATAGCTTTTCAATCAGCTTGGGATGCATTTTCTTATGACAATGTAGATGTATTTTATATTGATGTAAGTAAGGTGCTTTTGATAACAGAGTCTAAAACAAGTTGGGGTAAAACTACTTACAATGTAAAAATAGGAACAGGCGATACTGATTATTTAATAAAAAGTCTAAGAAATAAAGAACAAGTGGACAATGCCGAAAAATATATAGAAGATATAAGCAACAAAATAGTTTCTGCATTGAGTTCGTACAGTGATTATAAAAAAGTAAAATATTTGCATAATTGGATAATAGACAATATGGAATATGATACTTCTTCTGAAAAAGAAGATACTCGTAATATATATGGAGCATTGAAAAATAGAGTAATAGTATGTGAGGGGTATGCAAAATTATTTAAATATATATTAGATAAAATGCAGATACCTTGTGTAATAGTTTCTGGAGAAGCAACAAATAGTGTGGGAAAAACGGAATTGCATGCTTGGAATTATGTTTTTATAGATAATAAATGGTATGCGGTAGATGTAACATGGGATGACCCACTAATAGAAGGCGGAGGAAAACTTACAGATGAAAATAGATATAGATACTTTTTAAAAGGAGCAAGTGAATTTTTGAAAGACCATACTGAAAACGGGAAATTTGTAGAAAATAGCATAGAATTTAAATTCCCGACTTTGGCGCAATAATATAAACAGAAGGGGTTATGAACCAACAAGGAAAGTTTTTAAATCAGAAAATTATAAAAAGTTAAACCAGAGACTTAGTTCTCTGGTTTAAAGTTTAACTATTATTGCATAACATTGGGCCTATTTTGGTAACTGTTCCTGCTCCAAGAGTTAGAACAATATCATTAGGTTTGGCATTTTCTTTTACATAAGAAACAATTTGGTTAAAATCACTTATGTAGATAGCTTTTTGACTTAATTCATTAATTTTATTTACCAAATCTTTGGAAGAGATATTATATGTGTTGATTTCTCTTGCAGCATATATATCTGTAATGATAATATTGTCAAAATTTAACAACACCTTTGCAAATTCATCCAGATGACTTAATGTTCTACTATATGTGTGTGGTTGAAAAATTACCCATGATTCTCTAAAATGTTTTTGCTTAAGAGCATTTGCAGTAGCTAATATTTCAGTAGGATGGTGACCATAATCATCAAATACACAAACATCGTTGAATTTTCCAATGTATTCAAATCTTCTGCTCGCGCCAGTATAATTTAGAAGACCGTTTTTTATATCTTCTTTGCTAATACCATATTCATGACAAACACCAATACATGCAAGAGCATTTAAAACATTATGAACTCCAGGTACAGATAAACTAATAGTTTTATAAAAATTATCATTATAATATACATCAAATGTAGGAAAACCATTAGAATTGAAAGTAATATTTCTAGCTACAAAGTTGGCATTTTGGGTATCTATTCCATAAGAAATTATCTTAGCATTTGTATTTTTTACAAGTTTTCTACAGTTGATATCATCATAATTAACTACCAATAATCCATTATCTGGAAGTAATTTAACATATTTTTCAAATGATTTTACAATATTGTCTAAAGAACCAAAATAATCTAAATGGTCATCATCAATATTTAAAACAACCTCTGTTTTAGGAAAAAGCTTTAAGTAACTTTCTACATATTCACAAGCTTCTATTATAAAATATTCACTATTTCCTACTCTATAATTTGAATTCAACTGTTTCAAAACAGCACCAACTTGAATAGAAGGATCTTTAAAAGCTTGCAAAAAGCATACAGAAATCATAGATGTAGTTGTTGTTTTTCCGTGAGTACCAGATATACATATTGAGTTTTTAAAAGCTTTTGTAAGTTTTCCAAGAAATGTACCTCTTTCAATTGTTTCTATACCTAGTTCTCTTGCTTTGCATAATTCAACATCATCGTTTTTTATTGCTGCACTATATACAACTAAGTCAGCTTTTGCAACATTATCCAGGTCATGACCTATTTTTACAGGTATGCCAGTTCTTATTAATGCATCAGTTATATTTGAACTATTTGTATCCGAGCCAGTTACAGTAAATCCCCAGTTTTTTAGAATTTCTGCAATACCACTCATACTAATTCCGCCGATTCCAATCATATGTATATGTTTATAATTGCTTAGCTCTTCTATATTTGCCACAAAAAATCCCCCTTTATGAACTGATTTAATGATTACTAATTATATACTGTTATGCTAAAAAAAACAATACAAAATTAACATATTCAAAATAATATATTCGATAATAATAGATATGGTTAAAAATAAAAAAATAATTGCAAAAAAAGAAGGAAAAACAATTTTTATATCGAATAATATAATTGGTATATAAAAATACCAAATTTTTAAAACTTTGGAAGGCGGTGCACAAAATGCAAATCACAGACGTACGTTTAAGAAAAGTAAATGTAAATTCAGAAAACAGAATGAAAGCTGTTGCTTCTGTAACATTTGATAACGAATTTGTTATTCATGACATAAAAGTTATCGAAAGCCAAAACGGATTATTTATTGCTATGCCAAGCAGAAAAACTCCTAACGGAGAATTCAAGGATATAGCTCATCCAATTAATGCTGAGACAAGAGAGAAAATTCAAAAAGCTATATTAGAAGCTTATGAAGCTCCAGAAGCTGAAGAATCAGCAGAATAATTAATATATTTAATTAGGTATAAAAAATTACTTAATAAAGACTGTCGGAGATAATTCGACAGTTTTTATATTATATGGGGTTAAGCGTATATTGATAAAATATAAAGTTTGTGATAAATTATAAAGCAAATTATAAAGATAGAGGAGAATATATAAAATATGTCTAACGTTAAATGGACAGAGGAACAATTGCAAGCAATAAACGAAAAGGGAAATAACATATTAGTTGCAGCAGCTGCTGGTAGTGGAAAAACTGCAGTACTGGTTGAGAGAATTATAAATAAAGTAATAAACGAAAATATAGATATAGATAGGATTTTAGTTGTTACCTTTACAAGTGCAGCAGCAAGTGAAATAAGAGAAAGAATTTTAGATGCAATCTACAAAAAGCTAGAAGAAAATCCGGAAAATACTAATTTGCAAAGGCAAATTAATTTAATAAATAAAGCTAATATTTCAACTATTCATTCGTTTTGTTTAGATATTATTAGAAATAATTTTTATGAGTTAAATATTTCTAATAATTTTAGAGTTGCAGATGCAACCGAAATAGAGCTTATGAAATATGAAGTATTAGAAGATTTATTTGAAGAAAAATATTTGAATAACGATGAAAACTTTGAAAACCTAATTAATACATATACAGGTTATAGAGGAGATGAGGGACTGCAAAACCTAATATTAAATATATATAGGTTTATTCAAAGTAGTCCTTTTCCTGAAAAATGGCTTGAGGAAAATGTGAATTTGTTTAATCATGATAATGGCGATTTTTCACAAACAGTATGGGGGAAAATTATTTTGCAGGACATAGAAGAAGAATTGGCAGAAGCTATAATGCAACTAAAAAATATATCTGCCAAAATGGAAATGTATGATGAATTAGTTAAATTTACAAAAGCAATAAAAGAAGACATTTATAATCTTGAATATATAAAAAGTGGAATAAATAATTGGGATGAAGTGTTAATAAAAATAAGCAATTTACAATGGCAAAAATGGCCGGTAGATAAGAAAATAACACTAGAATTGAAAGAACAAGCAAAAGAAATTAGAGATAAAGCAAAAGACATAATTAACAAGAGCATAAAGAAAAAAATTTCGTATGATTCAATGCAAGCTAATGAAGATATTAATTATATCTATACAATATTAATGCAACTAAAAGAACTAATATTAGAATTTATGAAAAGATTTTCAGATAAAAAAAGAGAAAAAAACATTATTGACTTTAATGATATAGAGCATTTTGCATTAAAAATATTATTAGATGAAGAAAAAAGGGAAACAGAAGTAGCTAAAAGATATAAAGAAAAATTTGAGGAAATAGCAATAGATGAATACCAAGATAGTAACTTGGTTCAAGAGCAAATTTTAACTAGCATTTCAAAAGACAATAATGTTTTTATGGTTGGAGATGTAAAACAAAGTATTTATAAATTTAGACAAGCACGACCAGAATTATTTTTAGACAAATATAAAAAATACAATTTAAAGAATGAAAATGAAAGGAATAGTTCAGGACTAAAAATTCAATTATTCAAGAACTTTAGAAGTAGAAAGAACATTTTAGATATGACTAATATTGTATTTAAAAACATTATGAGTGAAAAAGTTGGAGAAATAGAGTATAACGAACAAGAGTATTTAAACTACAGTGCAGGGTATAAGGAACCAGAAGAAAGTATGAATTATGCAGGAAAAACAGAAATACATATAATAGATTTAAAGGAGAAAGAAGAAAATGTATTTACTAATGACGAAGAGCCAGAAGAAAATGGAGAAATAGAAAAAATAGAAAATACGGAATTAGAAGCAAAATTTGTAGCTAATAAAATTAATGAATTGTTAAATAGTAATTATATGGTATTTGATAAAGAACAGGGATATAGAAAAATAACATATAAAGACATTGTTATATTATTAAGGGCTACCGCCAATATGGCACCAATATATGAAAAAGAATTAGAGCAATTAAGTTTGCCTGTATTTAGTGATTCGTCATCTCAATATCTAGAGTCAATGGAAATACAAATTATAATATCTATTCTAAAAATAATAAATAATCCAATGCAAGATATACCATTAGCAACAATTTTGAGATCACCTATTTTTGCATTTACAGATAATGACTTGATTTCAATAAGACTAACAGATAGAAGTTGTAGCTTTTATGAATCTATGATAAAGGCAAGGTTAACAGCAGAAGAGGGTCTAAAAAATAAAATAGAAAATGTAATATGTTATTTTGATAAATGGAGAGAAAAGGAAAAATATTTACCATTAGACGAATTAATATGGCAAATATATATAGATACAAATCTTTTGAACATAGTAGGGCTAATGCCAAATGGAGCAATAAGACAAGCTAATTTGAAAATGTTGTTTGAAAAGGCAAAGCAGTTTGAAAGCGCAAGCTTTAAAGGTTTATTTAACTTTATAAATTTTATAGACAGATTAAAAAACAATAATGGGGACTTAGCGTCAGCTAAGCTAATAGGCGAAAACGAAAATGTTATTAGAATTATGAGTATACACAAAAGTAAAGGACTAGAATTTCCAGTAGTTTTCTTATGTGGCACAGGCAAAAGTTTTAATATGAGAGACTTAAATGAAAATATATTACTACATCAAGACATAGGAATTGGACCTAAATTAATAGATTGCCAAAGAAGAATAGAGTATGATACATTACCAAAAGAAGCAATAAAATTAAAGGTTAAGCTAGAAACATTGTCAGAAGAGCAAAGAATATTGTATGTTGCACTTACGCGTGCAAAAGAAAAATTAATAATAACAGGACTTAATAAGGATATAGAGAAAGATTTTAAGAAAAAAGTAGAACAATTACAAATATATGCAAAAAAGAATGATGCAATAGATTATAAACTGATAAAAAAATATAAAACATATTTGGATTGGCTAGAACTTGTATTTTTAAACAATGAAAATAATATTACAGAGATAGCAGAATTATATACATATACCAAAGAAGAACTTGAGAAACAATTTGAAAAACAGACAATAAAAAATGAAAAGAAAATAAATGAAATAATTAATGAAAAAATAGAAGATAATAGAAAAACTAAAAAAATAGAGGAAGCATTAAATTGGGAATATAAGTATAAGGAATCTATAGGAATACCTACAAAAACAGCAGTAACAAAAATTAACTTAGAAGAAAAAACAAAAGTAGAATTAACAGAAGTTCCAAAATTTATGGAAAAAGAAAGAAAGATAAGCTCAGCAGAAAAAGGGACATTAATGCATTTATGTATACAAAGACTAAATGAAAAACAAATATATACCAAAGAAAAAATAGAACAAATGATACAAGATTTAGTGTTAAAAGAAATAATAACAGATACAGAAGCAAAAGCAATAGATAAAGAAAAACTATATCAATATACAAAATCAGATTTATGGAAAAACTTGACAAAAGCAAAAGAAATACACAAAGAACAACCATTTTATATAAACATTTTAGCAAAAGAAATATATGATAACGTACAAACAGAAGAAACAATATTAGTACAAGGGATAATAGATTTATACTACATATCAGAAGACAATAAATTAATTCTAATAGATTACAAAACAGACAATGTAAAAAAAATAGAAGAATTAATAGACAAATACAAAACACAACTATCAATATATAAAAAAGCATTAGAAAACTCATTAAACAGAAAAGTAGACGAAACATACATCTGCTTGCTTAATTGGGGACAGTCCTTAATTGACCCGTTTGGACATTTTGGGACACCCTTGACTAAAAATTCACATAAAATTTATGATAAACAGTAGAATTTGTGGAAAAAGTATTATATACTTAAAAAATATAAAAGAAGATATTATTAAAATGCTAGAAATTAGAGGAACTTGTGTAAATGAAATAAGCAGAGTAACAGGAATAAATAGAAAGATAATTCAAGAGGTAAAAAATGGAAGAAAAAGATAAGGGTGTCCAAAATTGGAAAAATGGGACAATTAGGGACTGTCCCCAATTGGGATTTGTGCATTTGCATATACATAGTGAATATAGCTTGTTGGATGGTGCTAATAGAATAAAGGATTTGCCTGTAAGAGCAAAGGAATTGGGAATGAATTCTATTGCTCTTACAGATCATGGCGTAATGTTTGGGGCTATTGATTTTTATAAGGCATGTAAGGCAAATGGAGTAAAACCTATTATTGGATGTGAGGTTTATGTGGCGCCAAGGGGTAGAAAAGATAAGGAACCTAAAATAGATGAGAAGTATAATCATTTAATTTTACTTGCTAAAAATAATGATGGTTATAAGAATTTGGCTAAACTGGTTTCTTTGGGCTTTACAGAAGGTTTTTACTATAAACCACGTATAGATAAAGAAATTTTAGAAAAATATCATGATGGGTTAATTTGCTTAAGTGCTTGCCTTGCAGGGGAAGTAAGCCAAGCAATATTAAATAATAATATTGAAGAGGCAAAAAAAGTAGCATTATGGTTTAAAAATTTATTTGGAGAAGATTACTATTTAGAGGTTCAAAACAATGGAATAAAAGAGCAAGTATTAGTTAATCAAAAACTTGTTGAACTATCAAGAGAATTGGAGATTCCGCTTGTAGCCACAAATGATGCGCATTACTTAAAAAGAGAAGATGCATATAACCATGAAGTATTACTTTGTATACAAACTGGTAAAAGAATGAATGATGAAGACAGAATGAGATTTGATACAGAGGAACTGTATGTAAAATCTCCCGAAGAGATGATAGATTATTTTAAAAATATACCAGATGCCGTAGAAAATACTGTAAAAATAGCTGAAAAATGTAATGTGGAATTTGAATTTGGACATACTATTTTGCCTAATTATGATGTTCCAGAACAATATGCCACACATTATGATTATTTAGAAAAATTAACAGTAGATGGATTGACAAAAAGATATGGAGAGGAAATTACTAATGAAATAAAAGAAAGAGCTGAATATGAGCTTAGCATAATTAGAAAGATGGGGTATGTGGACTATTTTCTTATTGTTTGGGATTATATAAATTATGCAAAAACGCACAATATTCCAGTAGGGCCAGGCAGAGGCTCTGGTGCAGGCTCTATTGTTGCATATAGCATAGGAATTACAGATATAGATCCAATAAAATATAATCTTATATTTGAAAGATTTCTTAACCCAGAAAGAATAAGTATGCCAGATTTTGACGTAGACTTTTGCTATGAAAAAAGAGATAAAGTTATAGAATATGTATGTCAAAAATATGGAAAAGAAAATGTATCCCAAATAATAACTTTTGGAACAATGTCAGCTAGAATGGTAATTCGTGATGTTGGAAGGGCTTTGGACATTTCATATGCAGATACAGATAAATTAGCAAAAATGATACCTAATGAATTGCACATTACAATAAAAAAAGCGCTAGAGCAAAATAGAGAGTTAAAGGAATTATATGAAAATGATGAAACAGTAAAAAAATTGTTGGAAATTGCTATGGCATTGGAAGGAATGCCAAGGCAGGCTTCTACTCACGCATGTGGCATAGTAATAACTAAAGAACCAGTAGTAACTTATGTTCCTTTATATATGAGAGATAATACAATATCTACACAATATATAATGACAACATTAGAAGAGCTAGGTCTTTTGAAAATGGACTTTTTGGGGCTTCGTACGTTAACTGTTATTCAAGATACTATTGATTTAGTAAAGGCAAATAAAGGGGTTCAAGTTGAGTTTGATAATGACATGAATGATCCAAAAGTTTATAAACTATGGCAAGATGGAAATTCTGTTGGAATTTTTCAATTTGAAAGCCAAGGTATGACAAACTTTATGAAGGAATTAAAACCAGACTGTTTAGAAGATATAATAGCTGGGGTTTCATTATATAGACCAGGGCCGATGGATCAAATACCAAGATATATAGCAAATAAAAAAGACCCAGAACATGCAGTATATACTCATCCTGCATTAAAGCCAATACTAAAAGTTACATATGGTTGTATGGTATATCAGGAACAAGTTATGCAAATAGTAAGAGATTTAGCTGGTTATTCTTTAGGAAGAGCTGATTTAGTAAGACGTGCCATGGGAAAGAAAAAATTAGATGTAATGGCAAGGGAAAGAGAAATATTTATAAATGGTCAACTAGATGAAGATGGGAACATAGTAGTACCAGGATGTGTAAGAAATGGAATTGATGCAGAGTCGGCAAATAGAATATTTGACGAAATGGCTGAATTTGCAAAATACGCATTTAATAAATCTCATGCGGCAGCATATGCAGTAGTATCGTATAGGACAGCATATTTAAAAGCATATTATCCAGCAGAATTTATGGCAGCAACATTAAACAGCTTTTTAGGAAATTTAGATAAAATACCAGATTATATAGAGGAATGCAGAAGACTGAATATATCAATATTAAAACCAGACATAAACAGAAGTTATACCAAGTTTACAGTAGATAATGAAGGAATACGTTTTGGACTGGGAAGTATAAAAAATGTTGGAACATCGGCGGTAGATGAAATAGTAAAAGAAAGAACTAGTAATGGAGAATTTAAAAACTTTGCTGATTTTTGCGAAAGGATAAAAGATTTATCTGTAAATAAAAAATGTGTAGAAAGTCTGATAAAATCAGGGGCATTTGATTGCTTTGAACAAACAAGAAGTACATTAATAGCCTCTTATGAAACAATAATAGATACTATTTCAAATAGCAACAAAAAAAGTTTTGACGGACAAGTAAGTATGTTTGATTTAACGGAAACAGAAGACGAAAAAATAAATGAAATTAAGTATAATTATACAGTTTTTCCAGAGTATAGTGAAAAGGAAATGCTGTTTATGGAAAAAGAAATGTTGGGAATATATATATCTGGGCATCCATTAGAAAAAATAAAAAATCAACTAGAAATGCAAACAACTATAAATACATATCAAATTAAAAAAATAAAAGAAGACATAGAAGAAACTGGAATGGCAAAATATGAAGACAATCAAATGGTAAAATATGCAGGAATAATAACAAGTGTGAAAAAGAAATATACTAAAACAAATAAGCTTATGGCATTTGTAACTGTTGAAGATATGTATGGAACAACAGAAGTAATAATATTTGAAAATTGTTATCAAAATTGTTCAAATATTCTTGTGGAAGATAATATTATTTTGGTGGAAGGTAGACTAAGTGTAAGAGAAGATGAGGATACTAAAATAGTAGCAAGAGATATAAAAGAGTTTGCTGTGCAGAAGAAGAAAATTTTATCAATAACAATAACAAATTTAGACGAAAAGCATAGAAATCAATTAAAAGGAGCAATAAAATTCTTTTCAGGAGATAAAAACAATATTCAAATACAAATAATAAATGGAGAAGAAAAAAAATTTGCAGGAGGAATATATTTGACAACTGCAATATTAAAAGAATTACAAGACATCGTTGGGGAAACGAATATAAGTGTAAAAGAAGATTAAACATAATTAAAAGGTATTGCAAATTTACAGAGCAAAATATAGTATAAGATTATAGACAAAAATTATACAAGACGGTATAATATAACAAGTGATGTAAAAGAATGATAGTGTAAAGTAATTTATGAAAATAGATGTTGATGGATGGTGGAATAGAAAACATTAAGGTTGAACTATAGGGAGGTATAGATATTGCAAGATAGAAAAAAATATATTAGAAATTTTAGCATAATAGCACATATAGACCATGGAAAATCTACATTGGCAGATAGATTAATAGAGATGACTGGAGTTTTATCTAAAAGGGAAATGGAAAATCAAGTGTTGGACAACATGGAAATAGAAAAAGAACGTGGAATAACAATAAAGTCACAAGCTGTAAGAATGAAGTACAATGCAAAGAATGGACAAGAATATGAACTTAATTTAATAGATACTCCAGGACACGTGGACTTTAATTATGAAGTATCAAGAAGTTTAGCTGCATGCGATGGAGCCATTTTAGTTGTGGATGCAAGCCAGGGAGTAGAAGCACAAACACTTGCAAATGTTTACTTAGCAATAGATAATAATTTAGAAATATTACCAGTAATAAATAAAGTAGATTTACCAAATGCGAGACCAGAAGAAGTTAAACAAGAAATAAAAGATATTATAGGGATTCCAGCAGATGAAGCACCATGCATATCAGCTAAAACTGGGTTAAATGTAGATGAAGTATTAGAAAAAATAGTAACATTGTTACCTCCACCAGAAGGGGAGGAAGAAAAACCACTTAAAGCTTTAATTTTTGACTCTTTATATGATAATTATAAGGGAGCAATAGCATATGTAAGAATAAGAGATGGCAAAGTAAAAGTGGGAGACGAAATATTACTTATGTCATCAAATAAAACTTTTACTGTAACAGAAGTAGGACATTTTGAACCAGGTACATATGAGCCGGACAATGAATTGCTAGCAGGTGATGTTGGATATATAGCAGCAAGCATTAAAAGCCTTTCTGATATTAGAGTTGGAGATACAATTACATTAAAGGAAACACCAGCGGAAGAACCATTAGCAGGATATAAAAAAGTAAATCCAATGGTATATTGTGGAATATATCCTGTAGATGGAAGCGATTATGAGAATTTGAAAATAGCTTTAGAAAAATTAAAACTAAATGATGCTGCTTTAGAATATGAGCCAGAAACTTCTACAGCATTAGGCTTTGGATTTAGATGTGGCTTTCTTGGCTTGCTACACTTAGAAATTATAGAGGAAAGATTGGACAGAGAATATGATTTAAGTTTAATCACAACATCTCCATCTGTTATTTATAAAGTTCATAAAACCGATGGCGAATTGTTGGAGTTATATAATCCATCAGATTTACCACCGGCAAATGACATTTCATATATTGAAGAGCCAATGGTAACAGCAGAAATTTTAACTCCAAAAGAATATGTAGGAAATATAATGGAAATATGTCAGAATAGGCGTGGAGTTTATATAAATATGAAGTATTTGGATGAAAATAGGGTTACATTAATATATGAGATGCCATTAAATGAAATTATTTATGATTTCTTTGATAATCTTAAATCTAAAACAAAAGGATATGCTTCTTTTGACTATGAATTTAAAGAATATAAAAGATCAGAATTGGTTAAGCTGGATATATGGGTAAATGGAGAAGGAGTAGATGCGTTATCTTTTATTGTGCATAAGAGCAATAGCTATGAACGTGGCAAAAAGATGATAGAAAAATTGAAAGAAGTTATTCCAAGGCAATTATTTGCTATACCTATACAAGCAGTTATAGGAGGAAAAATAATAGCAAGAGAAACAATATCAGCAATGAGAAAAGATGTACTTGCAAAGTGCTATGGAGGAGATATTACAAGAAAGAAAAAACTATTGGAAAAACAGAAAAAAGGCAAAAAGAAAATGAGGCAAATAGGAAATGTGGATATACCACAAGAAGCTTTTTTAAGTGTTTTAAAACTGGATGATGAATAAGCCTGCCCAATAGGAGGAATAAAGTAAAAGATGAAAAAAAAATTAGTTATAATGATTTCGGGTGTTATAATTAGCATAGCAATTGTTACATTAATAATATTGTACTTTTGCACTGATACATTTAAAAGTCCAGAAGAATTATTTTGGACTTTTGCAAAACAAAATAATAAAATTTTAAGCATTATATGTAATGAAAATGCAAAGGTGCAAAAGGAAATTAAAGAAAAAAATAATTATGTTTCAGATGGAAATATTAACATTACTGTTGAAAAAAATGAAGAAATGAAAAATATAGATATTGCAACAAATACTGTACATGATGTTGAAACTGAAAGAACATATTCAAAAATAACACTAAAAGAGCAAGAAAATGATTTGTTAAAACTTTTTTGCATAAAAGACTACAACACATATGGAATAAAATGCGAAGATCTGCTAAAACATTATATAGGTGTAAGGAATGCAAACTTGAAGAATTTTGCTCAAAAGCTAAATGTTAATAAAGAAATCATACAATATATACCAGATAGTATTGATATAAACGATATAGAAAAAGAACATCTAATAAGCACATATTCAAATATATTTATTCAAAATATACCTAAAACCAGTTATATAAAGTTAGGTAAAAAAGATATTCAAATAGAAGAGAAAAGCTACGAAGCTAAAGTATATTTGTTAAAACTAAGTGGAGATGAAATATGTAATATTATAATAAAGTGCTTAGAAAATTCTATGAAAGATGAAGTTTTACTACAAACGTTAAAAAGAAATAAAATAGATAATTACAAAGAAATAGCAAGTAATTTAATAGTAAAAATAAACGAACAAAGAATTGAAGAAGAAGTAAAAATTGAAATTTATGTTAATAAAAAAGAGGTGGTTCGAACATCAATAAATATTGGTAGTAAATATAAATTAACAATAGATTATGCATATGAAAATAATAGTCTTAAATTATTAATATTTTTAGAAATTTCTACAGAGAATATTAGTTATAATTCTAAAATTATTGTTGATAAAAATGAAGAAGACAATTTTGTAACAAATAATATTATAATAACACCAAATATAAATAAACCAATGTATAACTATAAAATAGTTAATAAAATTGGAAAGATGGAAAATAATAATATAAATAATTCAATAATTACTACTATTATGAATGAAAATGGAATAAAAGTTAGTTCAATATATAATCAAAATATACAAGTAGGTGCTAATGGGGAAAAAATAGCAGAATTAAAAGACTCTAGTGCTGTTATATTAAATAATTATACTCTGAAACAGCTACAGCCATTTATAGAAAAATACATTATAAACAAATTTCAAAATTTAACACAAAAATTTGAGAAAATAGGATTTGATGAGTTAGCACCTAAAATAAAATTAGAGGTTATAAGCACAATTGGTTCAAGTTTTATTAGTACAAACGGTGATGGAATAACAGAAAAAATAATAAATGGAATTTGGATATTTGCAACAGATTATGCACAAAAAAATTCAATAATAAATGATAAATTAAACAATAACGAAGCAGAGGCACAAAAAATATTAAAAACATATATATCAGCAGATGGAAGCAGAAATATATCAGCAACAAATTTGAACAAAATATATGAGGTCCTTATAGAACATAATAGCATTATGTCAAAAGAAGATCTTATAATGGTAAATGGAGAAACAAGCATAAAAAAAATAGAAGAATATAAGAAAAATATAGACATAGGCAAAACATATAAAATACAAATAAAAGCTTATAAAACAAATGGTGCTATTTCTGAAATTGAAGTAAAAGAAAATGAAATGAAAACAAATTTAATTGAAGAAAATGCCCAGGAATAGAGGTACATATGATTGATTTTAAAAAAGCTGAAGAAGCATTTGAAAAATATGTTTTAAAATTTGATTTGCAAAATGAAAATATTAAAATGAGAAAAGACCACTCTTACAGAGTTGAAAAAGAAAGCTATAATATTGCAAAGTCACTAGAATTAAATGAAGAACAAGTACAAATTGCAAAATTAGTTGGCCTTTTACATGATATAGGTAGATTTGAACAAATTACACAATATTCTACATTTGTGGATTCAAAAAGTATAGATCATGCAGAGTATGGTGTAGAACAACTAAATAAAAATAATTTAATAAGAAGGTTTATTTCTACAAATAAATATGATAGAATTATAAATGAAGCAATAAGAAATCATAATAAATATAGTATAAACTTAAACCTGAATAAAGAAGAAATGCTTCAAGCAAAAATAATACGAGATGCGGATAAATTAGATATTATGAATATATATTTGTCTAAGCCATTTTATTTATTTTATAAAAAAGAGGATATAGGAGACGAGAAACTATCTGATAATGTTTATGAGCAAATATTAATGAAAAAAACAATAAAATCTGGCACAGTTACAAGCAATATTGATAAATGGATAATAATATTAGCTTTTATATATGATTTAAACTTTGAGTATAGTTTAAAAAAAATAAGAGATGAAAAATATATAGAAAAATTGATAGACAGAATTGACTATAAAGATGAGCAAACCAAGAAAAGGATGGAGTATCTAAAAATAACAGCAATAGAAGATATAAATAAAAAAATTAATAAGGAGGAACAAAAATGAAGAAAAAAAGTATTGGATTATGGGTTGTAATAATTACAGTATTGATACTTGGATTAGGCGCGGCAGGTGGATATTTATACTTTTTTACAGATATGTTAAAAAAACCACAAGAGCTTTTCTGGAAATATATTGCACAACAAGAAGCAATATCACAAATATTTGAAAATGAATATGATAAAGAACAAAGCACAACATTTAAAAATGTTAGTTATGTTTCAAGTGGAAGCTTAACAACAATATTAGAGAAAGGAACAGAAATTCAAAATATTAATGTAACAACTGCTACAAGACATGATAATGCTACAAGAAGAACATATGCTGAAGCAAATTTAAAAAATGGACAAGACAATTTACTATCTTTTTCTTATATAAATAGTGGAAATATATATGCTATAAAATGTGAAGATTTACTAAAGTACTATATAGGCATAAGAAATGAAAATCTAAAAAAATTAGCGAGTGATTTAAGTGGGAATAATCAGTTAGAAAAAATAATTCCTGAAAAGATTGAATTTAGTAATGAACCATTAATTACAGAAGAAGAGCAAAAACAATTAATAAATGACTTTTTAAACATAGTTAAGCAGAATATTAAACAGGAAAATTATAGTAAGGCAAAAAATAATATAGATATAAATGGAACAACATATAGTGCAAATATATATACATTAAAATTAGATGAAAATCAAGTAAATCAAATAATAATAACTTGCATTGATAATTTTTCTAAAAATCAAACATTATTAAATATATTAAAAAGATTAGGAATTAGTTCAGAAGTGGAACTTTCTTCGACAGCACAAGAGCTAAAAGAAAAAATTAATGTGAAATCACCATTAACAATAACAGTATATGAAAAAGACAAAGTAACACTTAGAACAGTAATAAATACTACAATTGAAGATATGACAGATAATAATTTAAATACAAATGCAATTAAAGAAAAGCAAGAAGTGGAAATAATTATAAATAACAAATTTAGTGAGAACAATTTAAATTTAGAAATTATTTTTAATGTTGTAAATAACTCGGAAGAAAAACAAGGGGCTAAACTTGTACTTTCAAAAGTGAAAGATGAAAAAAACATAACAAACAAATACGAATTAATTCCTGATATTACAACAAATGAAATTATGTATTCAGAAGAAACTAAAATTGGAAGACCAGTAAATGGAGGAGTAACTAATACGTCAACAACAAAGATTAACAACAACGGCAAAAAAATTACTGCTACATACAACAAAAATATAAATAAAGTTGATACTGTAGAGGAAATAACAGAGTTAAAAAATAATAATGCAATTATAATTAATAACTACAAACCAGAACAGCTACTAGCAGTACTTGAAAAAAGCGTACTAAATAAAACCGGAAAAGTAGTAGAAAAATTAAATCAGTCTGTGAATATTGAAAATATAGAAGAACTTGCTAGCATTTGCACTACATCATTACATAGTATGATAAGTGCTAATGGAAAAGAAAACGAGAAAAAAATAATAAGAAACACCATAGAGTTTTTTATGAAAAATGTATATGGACATATTTCAGAGTTGTCTAACAATATGTCACAAGATAATAATGTTATAATTCCATAATTTGGTAGAAAGAAAAGATGGTTTTAGTATTAAGAGGAGAAATAAACATGGAAGAATATAATGACCAGATAGAGGGAAGAAATGCTGTACTAGAATATTTGGAGTCGGGCAAAGACATAAACAAAATACTTGTAGCTACAGGAGAGAAGCATGGCTCCATAAATAAAATTATTGCAATTGCAAAAGACAGAAAAATAATAATTACTGAAATAGAAAAAAGCAAGTTAAATAAAATTGCTCAAACAGAAAATAGTCAAGGTGTAATTGCAATTGTTCCTCCATATGATTATTGCGAAGTGGAAGATATTTTACAAACTGCAGAAGAAAGAAAAGAAAAACCGTTTATAATAATATTAGACGGAATAGAAGATCCACATAATTTAGGCTCGATAATTCGTACAGCAGAAACAGCTGGAGTTCATGGAATAATAATACAAAAAAGAAGAGCATGTGGAGTAAATAGCACAGTTTCAAAGGTTTCTGCTGGAGCAGTGCAACATATGAAAATAGCAAGGGTAAATAATATAAATGAAACAATTAAATTTTTGAAACAAAACGATATTTGGATTTGCGGAACTGATGGACAGGCAAAAACATATTATTACCAACAAGACTTTAAAATGCCTGTAGCCATAATAATAGGAAGCGAAGGATATGGAATGTCAAGATTAGTTAAAGAAAACTGTGACTTCTTAGTGAAAATACCAATGAAAGGTAAAATTACTTCACTAAATGCATCAGTATCAGCAGGAATTGTAATGTATGAGGTAACAAAACAGAGAGAAAATTAAAAAAAGACTTGCAATTACTAGAAAAATAGGGTATAATAATAACCGCATAAGGAATTTAGAGAGAGTGGGAACAAATCCCACTCTCAAATGCGTATTAAGGGAGTGAAATATGTCAAGCTTAGAAGAAAAAATTGAAAAATTGGTTGAACCTAAAATAGTTAATTTGGGTTATGAACTATATGACGTTCAATATGTTAAAGAAGGCAAAGATTATTTTTTAAGAATATTTATAGATAACTTTAATGGAATAAGTTTAGAAGATTGTGAAAAAGTAAATAATGCAATTACTGATTTATTGGATGATGCAAACTATATAAAACAACAATATTTTTTAGAAGTTTCTTCTCCGGGAGTAGAAAGAATACTAAGAAAAGATAAACATTTAAAAGGCAATATAGGAGAAAAAATAGAAATAAAATTATTTAAACCAATAAACAAGAAGAAAGAAATAATAGGCATATTAGAACAAATCAATGAAAAGGCAATAATAGTAATAAGCGATAATGAAGAACAAGAAATATTAAGACAAGATATAGCACAAATAAAGAAAGCATATGAATGGTAAATTAGGGGAGGAATAGGAAAATGAAAAAGAATACAAAAAATAACAATCAAGCAATTGATGCACAAGAGTTGTTTTTAGCAATGAATGATTTGGAAAAAGAAAAAGGGATAAATAAAGAGTATTTATTAGATTCAATTCAGACAGCGTTAATAACAGCATATAAAAGAAATTTTGATGCAGATGAAAATGTAAGCATAGTTATAGATGAAGCAACAGGAGAGATACATGTATATGCAGAAAAAGAAGTAGTGGAAGAAGTAGAAATACCACAAACACAAATAAGTTTAGAAGAAGCACAAAAAATAAACAAAAAATTGGAAATAGGAGATAAAACAAAAATAGAAATTATTCCAAGAAATTTTGGAAGAATAGCGGCACAAACAGCAAAACAAGTAATAATACAAAAAATAAGAGAAGCATCAAGAGATGTATTATATACAGAGTTTAATAATAGAAAAGGTGAAATAGTATCTGGAATAATACAAAAAGCAGATGGAGGAATAGTAGTATTAGACCTTGGAAAATTAGAAGGTGTAATGCCACTAAAAGAGCAAGTACCAACAGAAAAGTATAGAGTAAATGATAAAATAAGAGCATATGTATTGAATGTAGAAAGAGGATTAAAAGGTTCTCCGCAAGTAACGGTTTCAAGGGCACATGCGGACTTTGTAAGAAAATTATTTGAATTAGAAATCCCAGAAATATATGAAGGATTAATAGAAATTAAAAGTATTTCAAGAGACCCTGGTAGTAGAACTAAAGTTGCAGTTTACTCAGCAAATGAAAATATAGATCCAGTTGGTTCTTGTGTGGGACAAAAAGGAATTAGAATTCAAAACATAATAAATGAGTTGCACGGAGAAAAGATAGATGTAATAGAATGGTATCCAGACCCAGCATTATATATATCAGCAGCATTGCTTCCAGCACAGGTTATGGCTGTTGATGTAAACGAGGAAGAGAAGTTTGCACAAGTAATAGTGCCAGATGACCAATTATCATTGGCAATAGGAAAAGCTGGACAAAATGCTAGACTAGCAGCAAAGTTAACAAACTGGAAAATAGATATTAAAAGTGAATCTCAATTTAGAGAAATATTACAGAAAAAAGATGAAGAAGAAGTTGTAGAAAACCAAGAAGAAGAATAAGCTATAAGAAAGAGGTGAATATATATGAAGAAGAAACCACAAAGAACATGCATAGGATGTAATGTACAAAAAGACAAAAATGATTTTGTGAGAATTGTAAAAAGCAAAGAGGGTAACATTACAATAGATAAGACAGGAAAAGCAAGTGGTAGAGGAGCATATATTTGTCACAATGTAGATTGCTTTAATAAAGCTAAAAAAAGTAAAAAAATAGAAAAAGTTTTTGAAACACAGCTAACAGAAGACATATATAATGAATTAGAAGAGATGTTTAAGGAGTAAAATGACTAAAAACTTTAATTTCAATAAAGGGGGAATTTATTATAATAAGTACTAAAGTAATGGGGCTAATAGGGCTAGCAACAAGAGCCGGAAAAATAGTATTTGGCACAGATGCTTGTTTAGAACAAATTATAAAAAGAAATGCTAAACTAGTTATAGTTGCAAAAGATGCCTCAGAAAGAACAATAAAAAATATAAAAAATAAATGTATAGAAAACAATGTAATGTTTTACAACATATTAACAGTGGACGAAATAAGCAAATGTATAGGAAAAGATAATAAAGCAGTTATTGGAATTAAAGATAATAATATTGCAAAAGAAATAGCAAAAAAAATTGATGGGGGTGAAGTTATTGGGTAAGATAAAAATACACGAAATAGCAAAAAAAGTGGGCTTAGCCAGTAAAGAAGTAATAGAAAAAGCAAGGGAATTAGGAATAGCTGTAACAAGCCATTTAAGTACAATAGAAAATGAACAGGCGGAAAAACTTGAGCAGGCTCTGGATGATGGAAAAACAAAAAATATAGGAAAGAAAGAGAAAAAAGTGAAAGAAAAAGAGACAGATACACCAGTTATAATAAGAAGAGAACTTATAATAACAGATGAGGATAAGAAAAAAGAAAAGCAAGAAGAAAAGAATAGTCAAAATAGAAAAGATGTTGGTTTTGTAGAAAGAGAAAAAAATCAAAACTATAATATTGTTTATAGAAATAAGCCAACTAAGCCTCTTACGGTTAATGAATTATTTGGAATAAAGGATTCCAAAAAAGAAGAACAAAAAAAAGAAGAAGTTAAAGAAGTTAAAGAAGTTAAAGAACAATCAAAAGAGCAAGCAAAAGAAGAAATGTTGGAAAAAGAAACAATAAAAGCTCAAGAAAATGCACCAACACCCAAAGTACAAACTTCATCAACGGCAACTGTAGAATCTCCTAAACCAGAACAAAGAAGAACAGAAAATAATTATAACAGAAATTATAATAATGGTTATAATTTTAATAGAAACAATTATAACAACAACGGAAATTATAATCAAAATAGAAATAACTACAATCAAAACAGAACATATAATAATGGAGAAAATGGTGCTAGACAACAGTATAATAGGGATAATAACAGATTTCAAAATAATAGAAATAATAACCAACAACGTCCTAATTTTAACAGAAATGAAAGAAGACCATTAGATAATAAAGGAATAGATAGAAACATTAAAGACATTATGTCTGTAGAAATTGAAAAAGAAAATCAAAGAGATTACAGTACAAAAGCTATAGATAAGCAAAAAGTAAATAACAAATATGATGAAAACAAAGCAACCAAAAAGACTACAAGAAAAAGTGGAAGATTCAATGAGGAATTTGATGGCGAAAAATTAAAAAATCTAAAACAAGTAGATAAATTATCACATATGTTTAATGAACAAGACGGGGAAATGCTAGACTATTATGACTTGACTACAGAAAGAGGAAAAAGAAATAGAAAAAGAATTCAAAAAAATGAAGAAGAAAGAAATAAACAAAAAATATTTGAATTAAAAGAAATAACGATTCCAGATACAATAACAGTAAAAGATTTGGCAATGGAAATGAAAAAAACAAGTGGTGATGTAATAAAAAAATTGTTAAATTACGGAATAATGAGCACAATAAATAATACTATAGATTTTGATACAGCATATTTGGTAGCAAGTGAATTTGGAATAACAGCCAAGAAAAAAGAGCAAGTAAAAGAAGAAGACATATTATTTGATGAGACAGAAGACAAAGCAGATGAATTGCAACCAAGACCACCAGTAGTTGTAGTAATGGGACACGTAGATCATGGTAAGACATCTTTACTAGATGCAATAAGAAGTACAAATGTAATAGAAGGAGAAGCAGGAGGAATAACACAACATATAGGTGCATACAAAGTAAATGTAAATAACAGAGAAATTACATTTTTAGATACGCCAGGACATGAGGCATTTACAAGCATGAGAGCAAGAGGAGCACAAATTACAGATATTGCAATATTAGTAATAGCTGCAGATGATGGTGTAATGCCACAGACTGTGGAAGCTATAAATCATGCTAAAGCAGCAGGAATTCCTATAATTGTGGCGGTTAACAAAATTGATTTGCCAAATGCAAATGTAGATAAAATAAAGCAAGAATTAATGGAATATGAATTAGTACCAGAAGAATGGGGTGGAGATACAATATTCTGTCCAATATCAGCTAAAAATAATATAAACATAGATAATTTACTAGAAATGGTTTTACTAGTAGCTGATATGAAAGAATTAAAAGCAAATCCTAATAAACAAGCCAAAGGTGTTGTTATAGAAGCAAGACTTGATAAGTCAAAGGGACCAATCGCTTCTATGCTTGTACAAAGAGGAACATTAGATGAGGGAGACACAATTGTAGTAGGAACATCTATTGGAAGAATAAGAGCAATGAAAAATGATAAAGGACAAAAAATTAAAAAAGCAGGACCTTCTACACCGGTTGAGATTATGGGATTAACAAATGTACCAGAAGCAGGAGAGACTTTCTATGAAGTTAAAGACGAAAAAATGGCAAAACATTTAATAGAAAGAAGAAAACGTCAAGAAAGAGAAAATATAATAAACGAAAATGCAAAAGTTACATTAAATAATGTGTTTGAAAAAATGGCAAATGAAAATCTAAAACAACTATATTTAATAGTAAAGGCAGATGTACAAGGAACAGCAGAAGCATTAAAACAATCATTAGAAAAATTATCTAATGATGAGGTAAAGGTAAAAGTAATACATTCTTCTACAGGTGCTGTAACAGAATCAGATGTACAACTTGCCAAAGCAGCAAGTGCAATAATAATAGCATTTAATGTAAGACCAGGACATACAGCAAAAGAAGTTGCAGAAAAAAATATGATAGAGATAAAACAATATTCTGTAATATATAAAGCAATTGAAGATGTTGAAGCAGCTATGAAAGGTATGCTTGACCCTATTTATGAAGAAAAAGTAATAGGTAATGCAGAAGTAAGACAAACGTTTAAAGTATCAAATGTGGGAACAATAGCAGGATGTTATGTATTAGAAGGAAAAATAGAAAGACATGCAGGAGTCAGAGTAATAAGAGAGGGAATTGTATTACATGACGGAAAGCTAGAGTCACTAAAAAGATTTAAAGATGATGTAAAAGAAGTAGCAAAAGGATATGAATGTGGTATTCAAATAGAAAAATATAATGATATAAAAGAAGGAGACATAATAGAGGTATATGTTATGCAGGAAGTTAAAAGATAACATTATGTGCTATTTGTATTAGAAAGGGAGATAACTAATATGCCGAAAAATGAAAATAGGCTTAATAGAATTAATGAAGAATTAAAAAAAGAAATTAGTAATGTAATTAGTTTTGAACTTAAAAATCCAAATGTAACTGGATTAATAAGTGTAACAAAAGCAAAAATAACACCAGATTTAAAATATGCAAAAATATATGTAAGTATATTAAATTCAAAAAACATTAAAAAAACAATGGAAGGACTAAAAGAATCAGCAGGATTTATAAGGTCTCAAGTTGCAAAAACAATAAATTTACGAATTACACCTGAGCTAATTTTCGAAATAGATGATTCATTAGAATATGGTGAAAAAATAGAAAAAATTCTAAAAGAATTAAAAAACGAAGGAAGCGGGGTGAACGAAGAATAAAGTTTAACAGCTTTATTCTTTATACATATGACATTAGATAAAATTTTAGAGGAAATTAACAAAGCTAACTCAATAGTAATATTAACTCATGAAAATCCAGATGGAGATGCTATTGGAAGTAGTTTGGCAATGTACAATATATTAAAAGCATATGGAAAAAATCCAGATGTTATTATACCAGAATATTCAAAAATATTTGAATTTCTACCAGGTACAAAGGAAATAAAAAAAGAAAGTCAAGTACAAAAATACGATTTAGCAATATCATTAGATTGCCCAACTATAGGGAGATTAAATGGATTTGCAAGTTACTTTGAAAATGCAAAATCAAAAATAGTAATAGATCATCATGGAACAAATACCATGTTTGGAGATTTAAATTATGTTAATCCAGATGCACCTGCTTGTGCACAAATACTAATAGTTATGTTTGAATATTTTGGATTTGAAATATCAAAAGACATAGCAACATGTATTATAACAGGAATAATAACAGACACAGGAGGCTTTGCATATTCAGGGGTAACAGCAGAAACATTTGAATTTGCAGCATCACTTTTAAAAAAAGGAGTAAATGTATCTGATATATATAAGCGAGTTTTACAAACAACAACAAAACCATGCTTTGAACTAACAAGAGTTGCTTTAAATAGATTAGAATTTTTTGAAGAAGGAAAAGTAGCATTTACATACATAACACAATCAGATATGCAAAGTGTTGATGCAAAAACAGGAGACCATGAAGGAATAGTAGAAATAGGAAGAAATGTGGAAGATGTAGAAGTTTCTGTATTTGCAAGAGAAATTGAAGATGGATGGAGACTATCTCTAAGGTCAAACCAATATATAAATGTTTCAGATGTTTGCATTATGTTTGGAGGTGGAGGCCATCCAAGAGCAGCAGGAGCAACAATAACAGGGAATATAGAAGAAGTAAAAGAGAAAATATTAACACAAATAAAAAGATATATAAGGAAATAATAAATGGATGGAATTATTATAATAAACAAAGAAAAAGGTTATACATCACATGATGCAGTATACAAAATAAAAAAAATGTTTAATACGAAAGTAGGACACACTGGTACATTAGACCCTAATGCTACTGGTGTTCTTCCTATTTTATTGGGGAAAGGAACAAAGCTTTCTAAATATTTAATAGAACATGACAAAGAGTATGAGGTATTATTACAATTAGGAACAAAAACAACAACAGCTGATGAAGAAGGAGAAGAAGTTGAAAAAAAGTGTGTTCCAGAACAATACTTGCAATTTAAAAATATAGAAAAAATATTAAAAAGCTTTATTGGTGAAAGTCAACAAGTTCCACCAATGTATTCAGCAATTAAGGTAAATGGAAAAAAATTATATGAGTATGCAAGAAAAGGACAACAAGTTGAAATAAAGCCACGAAATATAGAAATATATGATATTGAATTAATAAAAGTAAATAAAGAAGAAAAACAAATGCAATTTAAAGTAAGATGTTCTAAAGGTACATATATAAGAACATTGTGTGAAAATATAGCAGAAGAAATGCAAACAGTAGGATATATGAAAGAATTAAAAAGAACCAAGGTGGGAAAATTTACTATTGAACAAGCAATTACAATAGAACAATTAAAGGAAGGACAAAATATAAAAGTGATAACAATTGAAGAGATGTTTGAAGATAAAGAAAAAATACAGTTAGAAGACGATGATATCAAACTACTGTTAAATGGTGTAAAATTAAAAAAAGAAAAACAAGATGGAATATATAAAATATATTCTAAAACAAATAAATTTATAGGTACAGGCATAATTGAAAATGGAAGACTTAAAGTAGATATAAGAATATAAGAAAACTATAAAAAAGAAGATAAATAAAGATAATAAGATTATACATTATATAAATTAAAAATACAGCAAAAAGACAGATTGAAAACCCAAAAGCAATATGCTAAAATATAAATACAAATTGAAAAAAATCCCTGCGTGGTACGTATTGACTGAAATTTTAGAACCAACAAACTTAAAACGGGAGTCCGCCTTTGAGTGTGGCGTGTAAGCTTATACTTATATAAGAAACCCAGTAGCATTCAACAAGACACCCACCTGTGCAAACAGGTCCTTAAAATTTCTTCATCTTACGGCTAATGTGGGGTATTTTTTTGCGTTTGGGACTGTCCAAAATTGTCCCATTGATAAAATTTGGGCGATATGGTAAAATAGATGTACATTATTAAAAGGAGTATAATATTGAATATTAGTGAATTACTGGTCAATGGAAAACATTTATTAAAGGATATAGAGGATGGGAATATTAAAGCTCGTATTTTGTTAGAATATATATTAAAATTAAGTAGGGAGAAGATTGTTTCTAATCCTAATATTGAAGTAAGTGATAATAATGTTGAGTTTTATTTAAATAAAATTAACGACATTAAAAATGGTATGCCAATACAATATATAACTAATAAACAAGAATTTATGAAACTGAACTTTTATGTTGATAAAAATGTCTTAATACCACAGCCTGATACAGAAATATTAGTTGAGAAAGCGATAGAAATTTGCAACAATCATGGTAATGATATAAAAATCCTGGATTTGTGTACAGGGAGTGGAGCAATAGGAATTTCAATTGCAAAAAATATAAAAAATGCTAAAGTTTATGCAACAGATATAAAAAATACAGTTATAGATATTGCAAAACAAAATGCTAAACAAAATAATGTTGATAATATAGAGTTTATAGTATCAGATATGTTTGAAAATATTCAAGAGAAGGATTTTGACATAATTGTTTCAAATCCACCATATATAGAGACTGACGTTATAAAAACATTGCCAACAGAAGTGAGAAATGAACCAATAATTGCTTTAGATGGTGGAAAAGATGGGTTAAAATTTTATAAGATAATATTATCTGAGTATAAAAAATATTTGAAAAAAGATGGTTACTTATTGTTGGAAATAGGATATAATCAAGCAAAAAGTGTTGGAGAATTAATAAACTTAAATTATAGCATAATAGAAGATTTAGCGGGTAATGATAGGGTAATTATTATAAAAGGTTGGTGATAAATTGTCATTTTCATTAGAAGTAAAAAAAGAATTAAGCAAATTAAATACATTAGCAGATAAAAAGAACGTTAAGACCGAACTCCTAGGATATATGGCAACTAATAATGTTAGTGTGCAAAAAAATAAAATTAAGTTTTCAACAGAAAGTGAATATAACATAAATAGATTTGGAAAATTGCTCAATAATCTAGGACTGAATGATCATAATATAAAAATTCAAAGAAGTGTTTATTCAATTACTATAAACAAAAATTATATTGAAGAATTAACAGAAAATAATAATGATAATAAAAGTGACGATTTAGAAAAGGCATTTATAAGAGGGGCTTTTTTAGGAAGTGGAACAATAAATAATCCAGAAAAAAAATATCATTTGGAAATATCGTTAAGAAATTTAGAAAGTGCGAAATACATATTGGAAATACTAAAAAAGTATAATATAGATTTTAAAATTTTAGAAAAAGCAAAAGGTTATTCAATATATACAAAAGATGGAGAAGAAACATCTAAATTTTTAGCATTGATAGGAGCGAATTCTTCTGTACTAAAATTTGAGGAAATACGAGTATATAGAGATATAAAAAATAATATAAATAGAAAAGTAAATTGTGAAACGGCAAATTTAAATAAGATAGTGAATTCATCAGTAAAACAAATTAATGATATAAAATATTTAAGGGAAAAAGAGAAGTTTAATGAATTGCCAGAACAATTAAGAGAAATAGCGGAGATTAGAGAGGAAAATCCAGATGCATCTTTAGAAGAACTTGGAAAGTTGTTGAAGAATCCTATAGGAAAATCAGGAGTAAACCATAGATTAAGAAAAATACAACAAATAGCAGAGGAGTTGAGAAAATAGATAAATGAAAGAAATTGGAATATATGTACATATACCATTTTGCAAGCAAAAATGTTATTACTGCGATTTCAAGTCTTATGCAAATAAGGAAAGACTAATAGAAGAATATATAAAATGGTTAAAATATGAGATAAAAGAAGTAGGAACAGGAAATAAACTAGACTATGAAAATGGCTTGGATGATTTGGTATTTGTAAAAACAATTTATATAGGGGGTGGCACACCATCATATATAGATAGTAAGTACATTAAAGAAATTATTGAAGAGATAAAAACAAACTTCAAAGTATCTAAAGATACAGAAGTAACTATAGAGATTAATCCAGGAACAGTGGATAAACAGAAATTATTAGATTACATGAAAAGCGGAATAAATAGAGTAAGTATAGGATTACAAAGCACAGATGATGATATACTACGAAAGATAGGCAGAATACACAAATATGATGATTTTTTACAAACATATAATATGGCTAGAGAAGTTGGATTTAAAAACATAAATGTGGATTTAATGTTAGCGTTACCTGGACAAACAGTACCAAAGTTGAAACAAGGATTAAAACAAATAATTGCCTTAAAACCGGAGCATATATCACTATATTCGTTGATTTTAGAAGAAGGAACAGTTTTGAATAAAAAGGTGCAAAATAAGGAAATTGAGTTACCTGATGAAGATGATGAGAGAAAAATGTACTGGGAAACTAAAAGAATATTAGAAGAAGCGGGATACATACATTATGAAATTTCTAATTTTGCAAAAAAAGGATATGAATCTAAACATAATTTAGACTGTTGGAACCAAAAAGAATATATGGGCTTTGGAGCGTCTGCACATTCATATACAAACAATGTAAGATTTTCAAATATAGATTCAATAGAAGACTATATAACAAATTATAAAAATGATAATGTAACAGACAATTTTATTTTTCTCGAAAAGCAAAATCCAAGCAGTCAAATGAAAGAATATATGATGTTAGGATTAAGAAAAATAGATGGAATAAGTATACAAGAATTTAAAAATAAATTTGTAGGCAATCCTTTATATATTTATAGAAATGAGTTGGAAAAGCTTGTAAAAGAGCAACTAATAGAAATAGAATTAGATAGAATTAAACTTACTGAAAAGGGTTTAGACTTTGCCAATATAGTATGGGAGGAATTTATTTAAAAATGTTATTAGGTTTAGTAGGGGTATCTGGAGCAGGAAAAACGTATTTTAAGGAAAAAATAGTTGAAAAATTAGGTTTCGAAAAAGTTAATACAATTAGAACAAGGCAGAAAAGAAATGAGGAGCAAGAGGGAAAAGTAGGATTCTTTAGAACAGAAGAGGAACTGAACAAATTAAATAGAGAAGGAAAAATAATATATCAATTTAAAGTGTTTGGTGGCATGTATGCATATTTAAAAGAAGAAATTTTGACTGAAAAAAATATGATATTTGAAATGCATTATACTATGATAGATGACTGGAAAAAAATACGACCAGACATAAAAACAATATACATATTACCCAAAAACTTAGAAATAGCAAAACAAAAAGTTATAGAAAGAGAAACCAATACAGAAAAATTAAATGAAAGAATTAATGAAATGGAAGAACATTATAACAATATTCGCTATAAAAGAGAATGGAAGAATAAATTTGATTATATAGTATATAACAATTATGATAATGAATCAGAGAAACAAATAATAGAATTAGTTAAAAAAATGTTAATAGAAGAACAGAAAGGAAAGATTTATGCAAAAAACGTATTTTGAACTAGATGAGGATTTTAATAAAATTATATTGAAGAATTTAGAAGACGTGGAGAAAATAAGGTTAATTCCTACAGGATGGACCAACATTGTTTTTGAGGTTACGACCGAGAACAATAAATCATACTTTTTTAGATTTCCAAGAGATGAATTTTGGGCTAGAACAATAGTAAAAGATTATCAATTTGCCAAATATATACATAACAAAACAGATTTTGACACAGTTGAATTGCAATTATTATATGACAAAGGAAGGCCTTTTTCGATGCACAGAAAAATAGAGGGAACACCTCTTGCAGAAAGAATGAATGAATTAAATGAGTCAGAAATTGAAAACATCTCAAGCGAAATTGCAAAATTTATGTTTCAATTACATAGCATAAAATATGAAAAAGATAAGATTTTTACCATAAATAATATTGGAGTGAATTTAACAGAATTTTTGGATGAATTATTAAAGAAACATGTTAGCAAAGATGATATGGCTTTTTGGAATTTTAGAGATGAAGATAAAAATCATTTATCTTGTTTAGTGCATGGGGATTTAAATTCAAGTAATGTATTATTAAATAATGACAATCATGTTACAGCTATAATAGACTTTGGATTTGGTGGATTTGGAAATAAATATGATGATATTTCAAGAATAATAGGAAGGTGTCCAAACAATTTTAAAGAAGAAATTATAAAAAATTATGAGAAATATTCAAAAGAAAAAATTGATACCAATGAATTAGATAGAAACATAGGAATTTGGGGAAATATAGACCAGAGCTATATAAATTATATGAGAAAAATAGGAATATACAAATAAAATTAAAAAGAATACTTGAAAAGTATTCTTTTTTGATATAAAATTATTTCAAATTGGTAATAATAAGTAAAATTATTACAATAATAGTGTAAAGTAATCTATGAAAAATGTAGAGGCGATTTTAATTGCCCACACTTCGAAGAAATTACTAAAAATCACAATAAAGGAGGAATTAATATGTCAATAAAAATAGGCATTAATGGATTTGGAAGGATAGGAAATTTATCATTTCAAGCAGCTTTAAATAAAGAGGGAGTTGAAGTTGTGGCAATAAATGATCCATTTATTGCAGCAGATTATATGGCTTATATGATAAAATATGATACAGTTCATGGAAAATTTGAGGGAGAGGTTTCTAGCGAAGAAGGAAAACTAATAGTAGATGGAAAAGAAATAAAAGTATATAACGAAATGGATCCAAAAAACATTCCATGGGGAGCAGATGGAGTTGACTATGTATTGGAATGTTCAGGAGTATTTACAACAATAGAAAAAGCAAATGCACATATAGAGGCTGGAGCAAAAAAGGTAATAATATCTGCACCTTCAAAAGATGCACCAATGTTTGTAATGGGAGTAAATCAAGAAAAGTATACACCAGATATGAACATAATATCAAATGCATCATGTACAACAAATTGTTTAGCACCACTTGCTAAAATAATAAATGATAATTTTGGAATTAAAGATGGTCTTATGACAACTGTACATTCAATAACAGCTACACAAAAAACGGTAGATGGAGCTTCTAAAAAAGATTGGAGAGGTGGTAGAGCAGCAAGTGCAAACATTATACCTTCTACAACAGGTGCTGCAAAAGCTGTTGGAAAAGTTATACCAGAGTTGAGTGGAAAATTAACTGGTATGTCATTTAGAGTTCCAACAGTAGACGTTTCTGTTGTGGACTTGACTTGCAACCTAGAAAAACCGGCAACATATGAAGAAATATGTGCAGCAGTAAAGAAAGCATCAGAAAACGAAATGAAAGGAATAGTTGAATATGTGTCAGATCCAGTTGTTTCATCAGACTTTATACATGATGAGCATACTTCTATATTTGATGCGACAGCAGGAATTGCATTAACAGATACTTTCGTTAAATTAGTTGCGTGGTATGATAATGAATGGGGATATTCAAATAAATTAGTAGACTTAGCAATATATATTGCTAGCAGAGGTTAATTTACAAAATCGGATATTGGCTGAATCCATATATCCGATTTTCAATAACAAAGGAGGTACAAAATGAATAAAAAAACAATACGTGATATAGATGTTCAAAATAAAAAAGTATTAGTAAGATGTGATTTCAATGTTCCACTAGATAAAGAAACAGGAAATATTACAAATGACTTAAGAATAGTTGCAGCATTACCTACAATAAAATATTTGTTAGAACATAATGCAAAAGTGATTTTATGTTCACATTTGGGCAAACCTAAAGGCGAAATTAAACCAAACCTTACGTTGAGACCAGTTGCAGAGAGATTATCTGAATATTTAGGTTTTGAAGTTAAATTTGCTACAGATATAGTAGGAGAAAGTGCAAAAAAATTAGCAAATGAATTAGAACCAGGAAAAGCAATTTTATTAGAAAATGTTAGATTTGATCCAAGAGAAGAGGCAAATGACAAAGAATTTTCTAAGGAGTTAGCAGATTTAGCTGAAATATATGTAAATGATGCATTTGGAACTGCACATAGAGCTCATAGTTCTACAACTGGTGTTGCTGAGTTTCTACCAGCAGTTTGTGGATTTCTAATGGAAAAAGAAGTTAAAATGTTGGGGGATTGTTTAGACAATCCACAAAGACCTTTTGTAGCAATACTAGGAGGAGCAAAGGTATCAGATAAAATTAAGGTTATAGAAAACCTGTTAGAAAAAGTAGACACTATTATAATAGGCGGAGGAATGACTTTTACATTTTTAAAAGCAATGGGATATGAGGTTGGAAATTCAATTTGTGAATTAGACCGATTAGATATAGCAAAAGAAACAATAGAAAAGGCAAAGATGAAAGGAGTAAAATTGTTACTTCCAATAGATACTGTGTGTGGAAAAGAATTTACAAATGACACGGAAACAGTTACAGTAGATTCAAAGCAAATTCCAGAAGGATGGCAAGGACTAGATATTGGACCAAAAGCAATAGAGGAATACACACAAGAACTAAAAAATGCTAAAACAGTTATATGGAACGGACCTTTGGGAGTATTTGAATTTGAAAAGTTTGCAAAAGGAACAAATTCTATTGCAAAAGTGTTATCAGAGTTAGATGCAACAACGATTGTAGGAGGAGGAGACTCAGTGGCAGCAATAGAAAAGGGTGGTTTTTCAGATAAGATAACACATATTTCAACAGGTGGGGGTGCTTCATTGGAATTCTTAGAAGGAAAAGCTCTTCCGGGAATAGAAGCATTAAACGATAAATAATAAAAGTATAGAAGAACAGAAAACTTTTCTATCAAAATATAATTACTTTCCGACTAAATTCATATATTAAGGAGGAGGAATAAGATAAACAATGAGGAAAAAAGTAATTGCAGGAAACTGGAAAATGAATATGCTTCCAAATGAAGCAATGAGATTTATAGAAGAACTAGCACCTAAAATTAAAAATACAAAAAATGAAGTAATATTATGTGTTCCATATACAGATTTATTTTATTCACTATTGACTACACAAGATACAAACATAAAAATAGGGGCTCAAAATATGCATTGGAAGGAAAATGGGGCATATACTGGAGAAGTATCTGGCAAAATGCTTGAATGTATAGGAGTAAAATATGTAATAATAGGACATTCGGAAAGAAGACAGTATTTTGCAGAAACAGATGAAACAGTAAATTTAAAAATAAAATCAGCACTTGCCAATAATTTGAAACCAATAGTATGTGTGGGCGAAACTTTGCAACAGAGGGAAGAAGGAAAAACAACAGAAATCATTAAAAACCAAATAAAACAAGCATTTAATGATTTGACAAATGAGCAAGTTAGGAATATAATAATAGCCTATGAGCCAATTTGGGCTATAGGAACAGGCAAAACTGCAACAGCTGAAGATGCAAATAATGTAATAAAATCAATAAGAAAACAAGTTGAAGACTTGTATGGAAGTGATGTAGCGGAAAATATAATAATTCAATATGGTGGAAGTGTAAAGTCTGCAAATGCAGAGGATTTATTAAATACGTCAGATATAGATGGTGCATTAGTAGGAGGAGCAAGTCTAGATGCAGAGGAATTTGCGCAAATAGTTAATAAAGTATAATAAAATATAATTTTACGCGTTAAAGAAAGGAATATTAATTAAAATGAGTAATAAACTAACAATGCTAATGATATTAGACGGTTTCGGTAATAATCCAAACAAAAATGGAAATGCAATAGAAATGGCGGAAATGCCTAATATAAATAAACTAAAGAAAATATGTCCAATGACGGAAATATATACAAGTGGATTAGCAGTAGGACTTCCAGAAGGACAAATGGGAAACTCAGAAGTGGGACACACAAATATAGGGGCAGGAAGAGTTGTTTATCAGGAATTAACTAGAATTACAAAAACAATAGAAGACGGTGATTTTTTTAGTATACCAGAATTTACAGAGGCAATAGAAAATTGTAAGAAAAATAATTCAAAATTGCATATAATGGGGCTTCTTTCTGATGGAGGAGTACACAGCCATATAAGACATTTATATGCATTGCTAGAGTTGGCTAAAAGAAAGGATTTTGAAAATGTATTTATACATTGTTTCCTAGATGGACGAGATACTCCACCTGCATCAGCAGAAACATATATAATGAAATTAAACGAAAAAATACAGGAAAAAGGTGTTGGAAAAATAGCAACAATTTCAGGCAGATTTTATAGTATGGATAGAGATAAAAGATGGGAAAGAGTAAAAAAATCTTATGACATGCTAGTAAACGGAATTGGTAATAAAGCTACAAGTGCAATTGCAGCAATAGAAAATTCATATCAAAAAGAAGTGTTTGACGAATTTGTTGAACCAACAATAATATGTAATGAAGAAGAACCGGTTGCAAAAATAGAAAAAAATGATTCAGTAATATTCTTTAATTTTAGACCAGACAGAGCAAGAGAAATAACCAGAACATTAGTTGATAAAGAATTTGAAGCATTTGAGACAAAAAAAGATTTGAATTTGTATTACGTATGTTTTACACAATATGATGAGGAAATGCCAAATGTTAAAATTGCATTTAAACCTACAGCTTTAAAAAATACATTTGGAGAATATATATCAAATAAAGGATTAACACAATTAAGAATAGCAGAAACAGAGAAATATGCTCATGTAACGTTCTTTTTTAATGGTGGAGAGGAAAAACAATATAAAGGCGAGGATCGAATATTAGTACCTTCACCAAAAGTAGAAACATATGACATGAAACCAGAAATGAGTGCATATGAAGTAACAGAAAAAGTTGTAAATGCAATTAATTCAAAAAAATATGATTGTATAATTTTAAATTACGCAAATCCAGATATGGTAGGACACACAGGAAATCTTGAAGCAGCAATAAAAGCACTTGAAACAATAGATGAATGTGTTGGCAAAGTGGTAGATGCAGTTCAAAAAAATAATGGAACATTACTTATAACTGCAGACCATGGAAATATAGAACAAATGATAGATTACAAAACTGGAGAACCTCATACGGCACATACAACAAATCCTGTTCCACTGATATTAGTTGGCAAAGATGATGTAAAATTAAAATCAGGCAAATTAGCTGATTTAGCACCAACAATGTTAGATATAATGGGATTAGAAAAACCGGAAGAAATGACAGGAGAATCATTAATAATACAATAAAAGAACTGCCAATATTTTGGCAATTCTTTTTAATAAAATTTATAGTTTAGAACTAGATATTTGAAAATTAATACAATAATGAGAGGAGAAATGAAAATGATTTATTCAAAGGAAGTAGAAGAAATGTGTAAGGTAGCAAAAGGTGTTGACCATGGACCTGCTCCAATTCCCGAAGAAGGAAAATGGGTAAAAGCCAAAGAAATAAAAGATATATCTGGTTTAACACATGGTGTTGGCTGGTGTGCACCACAACAAGGAGCTTGTAAATTAACATTAAATGTTAAAGATGGAATTATACAAGAAGCATTAATAGAGACAATAGGATGTAGTGGGATGACACATTCTGCAGCAATGGCAGGTGAAATTTTAGTTGGAAAAACATTGCTAGAGGCGTTAAATACAGACTTAGTATGTGACGCAATTAACACTGCAATGAGGGAATTGTTTTTACAAATAGTATATGGAAGAACACAATCAGCATTTTCAGAAAATGGATTACCAATAGGTGCGGGAATGGAAGACTTAGGAAAAGGAAACAGAAGTCAGATTGGAACAATTTATTCAACCTTAGAAAAGGGACCAAGATACCTAGAATTAGCAGAAGGGTACATAACTGAGATAGGCTTAGATGAAAATGATCAAATAATTGGATACAAGTATGTAAATATTGGAAAAATGATGCAAAATATAAAAGCAGGAATAGAACCAATGGAAGCAATAGAAAAAGCAAGTGGCAAATATGGAAGATTTGATGAAGCCGTAAAGAAAATAGATCCAAGAAAAGAATAAAATAATTAAATAGAAAGAGGTAATAATAATGGCATTATTTGAAAGTTATGAAAGAAGAATAGACCAAATAAAACCAGTAATGGAGAAATATGGAATAAAAGATTTCGATGAAGCATTAAAAATATGTACGGATAAAGGATTTAATCCATATGAAATAACAAGAAGTATTCAAACTATTTGTTTTGAAAATGCTTGTTGGGCATATACATTAGGTGCTGCAATAGCTATAAAAAAAGGTTGTACAAAAGCACATGAAGCTGCAAAGGCAATAGGAGAAGGATTACAGGCATTTTGCATACCAGGTTCAGTTGCAGATGACAGAAAAGTAGGCTTGGGGCATGGAAATTTAGCATCAATGTTATTAAGTGAAGATACAAAATGTTTTGCTTTTCTAGCTGGACATGAGAGTTTTGCAGCAGCAGAAGGAGCAATAGGAATTGCAAAATCTGCAAATAAAGTAAGAAAAGAGCCTTTAAGAGTTATATTAAACGGATTAGGAAAAGATGCAGCACAAGTTATATCTAGAATAAATGGCTTTACATATGTTAAAACAGATTTTGATTTTTATACAGGAAAAGTAAATGTTGTAGAAGAAATTGCATATTCAAATGGAGAAAGAAGCAAAGTTAGATGCTATGGAGCAAATGATGTTAGAGAAGGAGTTGCAATAATGTGGTTAGAAGATGTTGATGTATCTATAACAGGAAACTCAACAAATCCAACAAGATTTCAACATCCAGTAGCAGGTACATACAAAAAAGAAAGATTAGAAGCAGGAAGAAAATATTTTTCAGTTGCATCAGGTGGAGGAACAGGAAGAACTTTACATCCAGACAATATGGCAGCAGGACCAGCATCATACGGAATGACAGATACAATGGGAAGAATGCATTCAGATGCGCAATTTGCGGGTTCATCTTCTGTACCAGCGCATGTAGAAATGATGGGATTGATTGGCATGGGAAACAACCCTATGGTTGGAGCTACCGTTTCTATAGCAGTTGCAGTAGAGGAAAGTATGAAATAACAAAAAACAAACATAAATAAAACAAAAAACGCACAAAGTATGTGCGTTTTTTGATGCAGACAGAATGGCGGAATATATAATTATTCTGTCTGCTATGTAATCAATCAAAATCATCCTTACATACGGAGATTACAAGAATGATTTGATTGTTTTTTTTTTGAGGAGAGAAGGAAAAGCTGTATGGCAAAGCAGATAAATAACAACTTTCCCAATACCACAAGTGCATGCCTCGAAAGCACTGCAGTTTTCTCTCCTTTTTTCGGGATACTCACCTGTGATGATACACAGAAGGAGAACATGGTGAGTACCCCGAAAAGAAAGAAATGAGCAAATTTGTGAGGTGATCATCGTACCACCAAAGACGTAAAGTGGACGATGAAAGCCCATTTCCTTCTTGGATGAGAGCATATTGCTCTCAACGAAATCTACCAGATATTATGTTCTGGTAGACAGAATACATATATATGTTTACATATGTGGGAGTGATTACTCCCCAATTAGTTATTATTATAATATATAATAAGACAAAAGTCAACATTATTGACATATTATCGACCCAAATTATGTTAAACAATTGAAATTTTAAATAAAAAATTAATAAATAGATATAATATATTTAAATACATCATATAAGAAGGGAGTATTAAAGAATGAAAGATTTTTTAAAGATCGAAAACATAAAAGCAATGGAAATATTAGATTCTAGAGGAAATCCAACTGTACAAGTAGAAGTAGTAACAGAAGGAGGTTTTACAGGTGTAGCAATGGTACCATCAGGAGCTTCAACAGGAAGCTTTGAAGCAGTAGAATTGCGAGATGATAACAAAGAAAGATATTTGGGTAAAGGAGTATTGCAAGCAGTACAAAATGTAAATAAAAAAATTGCAAGAGAAATAGAAGGAATGAATGTATATGAACAGGTAAAAATAGACAAAAAACTAATAGAAATTGATGGAACAGATAATAAAGCTAGACTGGGAGCCAATGCTATATTGGGTGTTTCCATAGCGGTTGCAAGGGCAGCAGCAAATTCTCTAGGAATGAGTCTATATAATTATATAGGTGGAATAAATGCAAAAGAACTTCCTATACCTATGATGAATATAGTAAATGGTGGCAAACATGCGGATAGTAATTTAAATATTCAAGAATTTATGATAATGCCTGTTGGGGCTCGAAATTTTAAAGAAGGGTTACGAATGGGAGTGGAAGTATATCATAATTTAAAAAAAGTGCTAAAAGCAAATGGGTTATCAACTGCTGTAGGAGATGAAGGTGGATTTGCCCCTAAAGTAGAAAATGAGGAAGAAGCTATAGATATAATATTAGAAGCGATAGAGAGAGCAGGATACATTGCTGGAAAAGACGTATGTTTAGCAATAGACGTGGCAGCAACAGAAATGTATGAAGAAGCACAAAAAATTGAAAAAGAAGGATATTATTTTTGGAAAACTAATGAATTTAAAACAAGAGAAGAAATGGTAGAATATATAGTTGATTTAACAGAAAAATATCCAATAATATCTGTGGAAGATGGATTAGCTGAAGAAGACTGGGAGGGTTGGAAGATGCTAACAAATAGAATTGGAGAAAATATTCAACTAGTTGGGGATGATTTATTTGTTACAAATACTAGAAGACTACAAAAAGGGATAGACAACAAAATTGCAAATAGTATATTAATAAAATTAAATCAAATAGGTACACTAACAGAAACATTAGATGCAATAGAACTAGCCAAAAAAAATGGATATAAAGCGGTAATATCACATAGAAGTGGAGAAACAGAAGACACTACAATTGCAGATTTAGCAGTTGCAACAAATTCGGGGCAGATAAAAACAGGAGCACCATGTAGAACAGATAGAGTATCTAAATATAATAGACTATTAAATATAGAAGCAGAAATTGAATAAAACAGGAATTCTAAAGTAAGCAATGAAAGAAGCAACTAGTCAAATTAACTAGTTGCTCTGTGGTTGGGGTACTGTGATTCGAACACAGGAATGTCGGAGTCAGAGTCTTTATAAGTGTTTTATATATTTTGTTATTTATTATTATATAATACTTCTTAAAATAGCTTTATCTCAAACATTTTTCCCATACTAATTTATCTAACTTACTATTTAACAATATTTATAAAATAACATATTTTTTAATGTTTTGGTTAGATATTGGTTAGATGTTATTTATGAACTATTATAACAGATAATCTACCATTGATAAATAGATTTTGAAAATTTTTTATAAAATTTTATCGTAAAAAATTACTCTATCCTCACAATAAATTGCCTTAAATCGATTGTGATGGCTAATTAAATAGAATAAACATAGACTACTTGTAGTTTTTAAGCTACAGGTAGTTTTTTATGTTTAAAAGAGAATTGCCACAAACTCTTAAAAAGTGATAGGTGTAATGAGCCGATGCTATAAAGTTCATTCGTATTTGTATAAGCAGTCTAATTATACAAGGTGCGTGAGTGAGATTTTAGAACACAGACTCACAATAATAAAAGAGTATTCGGTG
>OGFF01000129.1_pt1 | contig 109919 bp, 95 predicted proteins | sample 1570751 | NCBI WGS metagenome assembly OGFF01 (sample SAMEA2581951, study PRJEB24529) | metagenome | biome: Human gut stool | place: China | collected 2011 | reverse complement strand
ACATTTCCTCCCATATCGTAAATATTACATACTGGGGTTGTTTGTCCTGTTGGAACTAATACTTCTGAACCACTTGCCTTTGTTTGGCTTGCTCCTGTTATGTCTGTATATGAAAATGTTATATTCTTATAATTTCCTTCTTCTGAGCTACTTCCATAATCACTATTTACTTTTTGTAAAAATGATATTGTTGTATCCCATGCATAGCTACTTACTAATTTTGTTTTGGCTTTATATCCTTGCTTTGTTGCAAAACCTTCAGCTAAAGAAACTGCTTGTGTTCTTGTTACATAATTATATGGGGCTTGATTTGCTTTTATTGATATTTTATTACTTGTACTTGAACTACTTGTTCTTAAAGCTGGAGTTGATGCCTCTGTACTATCTTTATCCCCTGCTTCATATCTTCCTATATAAAATCCTTTATATTTTTCTACACTTGTTTTTTCATCTTCTGGTAATGCTTCTGAATATTTACTTAATGTACCATCTCCAGTATACCATGTTCTCTTATAATCTGCTATTGTTGCCACTGGCACCCATACAAATTGGTTTCCATCTTTATCTTCTATTACTACTCCACCTTGAACTGTTGAGGCTGAACCTTTTGCAATTTTAAATCCTTCAGGCATATACACAATTCCATCTGAATATGTTAATTCATAAACATCTTTAAATTGGTTTACTGTTACGCTTACATTTTTCGTATAACTTTTTCCATTCACTGTTCCTGTTACGGTAAAAGTATATGTTCCATTTGCTGTTACTGCATATGGAATGGTTTTATCTACTGTTGTTGTTCCACCTGTTATTGAGTATGAAAATGTTATATAAAGTGTGTTTCCTAAATAGACACTAGCTGCATCAGTTATTGCTGAACCTGTTCCATTGCTGTTTGCTACAACTTTTACTTCTCCTACTGTAATTTCTGGTGTTTGCGTTTCTCCACCTGTACTACCACCAGAACTACTTCCTCCTGAAGAATTTGTTTTATTTTCTACTGTTACTGAATATTCTCCTTTTTTTACTGTTAATGTTCCATCTGCATTTTTTGTTACGCTATCTATACTTCCATCTTCTGCTTTTGCTTTTAAGAAATCTTCTAATGTTTCATAATCATTAGTTAAATAAAATTCTAGTATTGTTCTATTAATTGCTTCTTTTACTTCTGCTTCTTTTGTTACACTTGCTGCTTGATTTGCTTTTTTTATTATTCCGTTATCGCCCAATACTGCATTAATGCTTACTCCTGCAAGGATTAGCAAAACTACTATTGTAACAACTAAGGCTACAAGAGTTATACCTTTTTTACTTTTTAATTTGTTCATTTTTCTTTTTCCTCTCCTATGTTTATTTTTATAAATTTTATTATTAATATTTTTTCCTTAGTATTCCCCCTTTTTTCATTTTTTATAAATTGTCTCTTATGAATTTTAAAACGATATTTATCAACTATAATTTTATCAAAGCAAAATGATATTGTAAATATATTTTACAAAATAATTCAACTTTATTTTTGAGTTTTATCAATTTTAAAATCATTCTCAAAAGTGTTATAAAATATTATATTATAGATAAAAAAGTAAAATTTTGGTTAATAAATATTTGTTTTTAATTAAATTTTACACTCTAAAGGAGGAATACATCTAAATATGAATGCCGATAATATAAGTAAACATATTGGTCAAGTTTGCCAGCAGTATAGAATTAAGAATAATTTAACTCAAAATCAGGTTGCAGAATTAACCGGATTAGAGCCAAGGCATATAAGCCAAATAGAAAGAGGTCTATCAAAAGGAAGTATTGATACATTAATAAAATTATGCAATGCATATTCTATTACTCCAGATATTATTTTATATGATTTGCTTGATAATGATGTAAAAAAATCTGTTTCAATTTATGATGAAAAATTTAAGAAATTAAGTAAAAGAGATAAAGATAGTATATTACATTTTATTGATTATTTTTTAACAAAATAAATTAATAACTTATAAACATAGCAAATGGCTAAATTTATAAGTTATTTTTTATATTCTTTTTAGATCTTCTCCATATTTTACTCCTAATGAATAGCTAAATGCAAAATAATATTCTTCGGTCTTATAAAATAGCTGTACTATTTCATCAAACTGTTCTTTTTGTTGTTTTGATAAAGTTTGTTCGAGTTCTTCCATTGCATCGGTCAGCCTAAGATATTCTGCTTTGAAATTTTGATTTTCTTTTAAAATTGGTAATTTTTGCTCTACATAATCACTAATAAATTTATAGTTATCATTATTAAATATTTCCATGTTATTCTCCCTCCTATGGCATAAATTTATTTTTTATTAACTTATTATTTATTGGCCATTTTTATATATTAAGAGTATTTCCCTATATTACGTTTTTAGACATCTTAATATATTTTTAATAATAATAACTTTACTATACCACATAAGTTCAAATTAACGTACTGTTATTTTGTCTTTTATATTATCAAATTTGCTTTCTCCTATCCCAGATACATTTTTCAAGTCTTCTACTGTTTTGAATTTTCCATTTTGCTTTCTATAATCTATTATTTTTTGAGCTGTTGACTCACCTATTCCTGGAAGTGATGTTAGTTCTGCTAGTGTTGCTGTGTTTAAATTTACAGTACTGCTTTTGCCAGTTGTGTCTTTATAGTCTTCTATTTCATCTGCTTTATTAGGCACATAAATTTTGTCTCCATCATTTAATAATTGTGCTAAGTTTAATTTATTTAAGTCTGCTTCTTCTGTTTCACCCCCAGCAGCCTCTATGGCATCTACTATTCTCTGCCCGCTTTTTAGTATAACAATTCCTGGATATTTTACTTCTCCTATTATATGTATTGTTATCTCCTCGTTTTCTTCGTCTTCTGTTTTTTCTTCATTTTCCGTTGTAACAGCCAATGTATCATCATATGTATAATCGTTTTTCGATTCTTTATAAAAGTATAACCCAATTACAACAATAGCAATAACTATGGCTATACCTATAATTATTTTTGTTTTTAAGTTTAAGCTTTCCATGTTGCTTCCTTTCTTTAGAAAAATTCTTTTTAACCATTACTTTAAAATTTAATTTTACCTATATACCCATTGAAAAAAGATGTATTTTAATGTATTATATACATACATTTTACAAAGGAGATATCATGCAATTTTTTCATAAATTTAAGAAGATTACTTTTTTATTTTTTATTTTATTAACATTAAATACTAATTTAATATATGCTGAAAGTATAAATGGTTCTGCTACTGGTGCTAATGCAAGTGTTTCTAGCACTAGTACTAATATAAATTCAGCCACAGACGCAGATTATTCAGATGCTTCTAGTAATAACAGCTCTACTGACGCTTCAGTTCCTAGTACATATTCGCCTGCGTGTATTTTGATGGATCAAAACTCTGGTAAGATTTTATATAGCAAGAATGCAAATACAAAAATGTATCCAGCAAGTACCACTAAGATTATGACCGCAATTTTAACTCTTGAGAATTGTAAACTAGATGAAGTTGCGACAGCTAGCCACAACGCAGTATATTCTATTCCATATAGTTATTCAGTTGCTACTATTCAAGAAGGTGAAGAACTTACTATTGAACAGCTTTTGAATGTTTTGCTTATTCCTTCTGCAAATGATGCTGCAGTTGTTTTGGCTGAACACATTGCAGGTTCTGTTGAGGCTTTTGCAGATATGATGAATAATAAAGCCGTAGAAATTGGTTGTAAGAATACACATTTCGTAAATCCTAATGGAATTCATAATGAAGACCATTATTCAACTGCTTACGACTTGGCTTTAATGGGCCAATATGCAATGAAGTTCGATGTTTTTAGAAGCATCGTTTCTAAAACTTCATACGCATTACCTGCTACTGCCAAATATGATAAGGAAGATAGATTATTTAACACAACAAATGATTTAATTAAGAAGAATTACAGATCTTCTCCAAGAAATTACTATTATGAATACGCTACTGGTGCTAAGACTGGTTACACAGATGCAGCAAAGAGTTGTATAGTTGCCACAGCCACAAAAGATGATGTTTCTTTAATTGCAGTTGTTTTGCATGACAGCACAACTGATGAAGGTTTAAGCCAAAGAGCTTTAGACTGCAAGGCATTGTTTGAATATGGTTTTAACAATTATTCTGAAAAAACTATTGTAAATAAGACTGATGTTGCTAAACAGATTACTGTTGAAAATGCTACTAAAGAAACTGAAAATTTGGATTTATTATATGAAGATAGTTTGGAAGGATTAATACCAAATAATGTTGATATTTCAACATATACTCCAAACATAAAGCTTTCTGATAATATATCTGCTCCTATTTTTGAGGGCACAAAACTTGGAACAGCTACATTTGATATAGATGGATTTAGTTATACATGTGACTTAGTTGCATCTCATACTGTATATAAATCTAACTACACAAAAACATTAATGGAACTTGCATTATTAATAATTTTCTTATTTATATTTGCGAAATTCTTACATTTTATAAATACTAGAAAAAATAATAACAAGACCAATAATTATAAAAAATCTAAAAACTCTAAAAATATTAGAAGCAAAAATTCAAGAAATTCTAAAAATAGAAAATATGCTAGTAACACTAGAAGCTCAAAAGCCGTAGTCAAAGCTAAAAATTCAAAACCTGCAAAAAGAACTTCTACTAAAACTCTTTTTAAACATCTTGGCATCTTTAATCACAAAGACTATGAAAAAAGTTATATTGATGACTTTTATCCAAAATATTAAAGCACAGAAAAATAGGGCTATGTACCCTATTTTTTCTATGCTTTTATAAAACTTATCCTATATTATTTGGTTGTGTTTGTTGTAGCTTCATCTTCACTGCTTGTTGTTGATGGAAATAACTCATTAACTAGAGCTTTTGTTTTTCTTTCGTTTGCAATGTATAATGAAACTCCATTGCACATTTCTACATCTCCTGGAACCATTCCAGTTTTTATATTATCTGCATTAAACTTAACTGCATATGGAACATATGCTTTAATTTCATTGAAGTCTAGGTTTGTTTTTACATTTTCTGACATTATGTCTATTACCTGTTTTAGCTTGAATATATTCTGTGGTTTTAATGTTTGCTTTAATGTTGCAATTATAAACTCTCTTTGAGTTCTCATTCTTCCCAAATCTTGTTGTCCGTAAGAACTTGGGTATGTAGAGCCATCATTGTTATGTCTAAAACGCAATAATTGTTCTGCTTTTGCTCCGTCAATTAACTGTTCTCCAGCCTTTAAATCTATATATAAATTTTGGTCTGTATCTTCAGTGTAATGCATGTCTATTGGTACATTAAATGTAACCCCTCCAATAGCATCAACTAATTTTATTAATGCTTTTGTATCTATAATTACATAATTTTCTAGATTTAAACCTGTTAGTGCATTTATTCTATCTATTGCCTCTGGTATGTTTGTACCACTTCTAAATACAGTATTTATCTTGTAACTTGCAAGATAATTTTGCGTTGCTGTATTTCTATTTCTCCTTCCAACATATGTATCTCTTGGAATTGACATTAGTGAGGCTTTCTGCGTCTTTGGATTATATGAAGCTACCATTATTGTATCTGCTAACTTATAATCGTCTACACCGCTCTCCCCCATTATTAGAAGTTGTATAGGCTCTAAGTTTTGCAATTTTTCAGTATCTTCGCCAAGTATAGTTGCCAATGCTCCTGTTAAGCCACCGCCATTTTGATATATTTTATATCCGAAAAGTGTTCCGGCTAATATTATTGCTAATAATAAAATTGTTACTACAACCCTTTTTACTTTTCTAACAGTTTTTACTTTCTTCTTAGCCTTAACTGGCTCTTGTTTTTTTATTCTCATATTTGGTTGTTTTTGTTTAACTTGTTTATCGTTATTTTTCTTATTGTTCTCTTCTGGCATGGCATGTCTGCCACGAGACTTTTCATCAGTCTTTTTATTTCTACTCAATAGTATCACTCCCACATAACTTTATGATTAACAGTATAGCAAATATACGGAAAAATAGCAATAGAAATTGAAGATTTTCAATTGATATAAAAAAATAAAAAAGTAGATGTTAGTCTTAAATTAACATCTATTTTTTTATGTTTTATTTAAATAACAAATTTAATATTATATTGTTGTTATATAGCATTTCCCCTAAGCTTGATTTTGCTATTGCTGTAACTACTGCATTGTTTGCCCAAATTACGCTTGTTAGTGATATTACCGCAAGAACTGCATATACAATAACTATTCCCTCTATTGCTCCATATGCTAATCCACCTAGTTTATCTACTTGCTTTATTACTGGAAGGTCTGTTAGTATTTTTGCAAATAGACTTATTAATACTAGTATTACTCTTACTGCTAAAAATATTACAATGCCTGAGCCTATATTTACTATTGTTATTGTTGTGTGGTCTATTACATTGGCTTTTACTTCGTCTGTTGCATTTTCTATTTCTTTGTTTATGTTATCCATTATTGTTGATGGAACGTTTTCTTCTGTATTTTCTGTTTTATCTTCAACACCTAATGTTGCTCTTAAAGTTGTTCTTATGTTATCGTCTATTACTGTATTCTCTATTACTGCATTTGCAACTGGTTTATATAAAACAAATGCAACAACTATTGCTATTATAAACGAAAGTAGTTTTATTAAACTTCCTGTTAATCCCTTCTTATATCCTAAAAATATGAATAGTAAAACCACGGCTATTATTATTAAATCTACTATTATCCCCATACTTTTTCCTCCCTTTATAACTTAATAAGTTCAATCTTATTTCTATAAATTATTCCTGCCACTTCATTTGAAATGACTATTTTTCTAACCTCTTGATTTGATGTGTATTTTTTTATTAGCCATCCATTTGTGTCAACAAAATGTATTTCAGAACCTAGATTTAAGGCAATTTTGCTACCACAGCAATACATCTCTTTAATTACACCCTCAAATTTATATGTATTTTCTTTTTGAGTTGTAGAATTTATTATTTTTATTGCTGTGTTTGTTGTAAATAGACTAGCGTTTTCTTCCACGTTTTTTACAATATTGTTATCTAGCTCAATGCTGTAATATGTTATTTTTTCTTGGTCTGTATTTATGTCTGTAAGTTTTGTATCTACATTATCTTTTATAACATGAATTTCGTTATCATATTCACACACCAGCTTGTTTTTATTTTGATATTTTATGTTTAATACTAGGCTATTTAATGGTGCATTATATGTGTACACTATTGCCTCTGTTGGGTTTTCTTTTGCTTTAGCAATTGATAATATTTTTATGTTAGATTGTATAAGTGTTCCACTCGTATTTACTTCTGCAATTCCAACATATTTGTTGTCTTCTGAAATACTTGCATCAACCGCAATAGTACTTGACATATAATATTTAAACATTTCATTCCCAGAATCATCTAGTAATAACACAACAGATTTGTAAGCTGTCCCCTTTAATATTATAGCGGAATAACCGCTAGAGTTTACACTTATTCGAGAAATATTACCCTCTAAAGTTTTCTCCCATCTTATGTTGTTATCTTTTAATAGATATATCTTTGAAGAGTCTTGCTCTGCTATTATTAAATATTTTCCGTTACTAGTCGTAATTGGATTTGTAATTTGTATATTATTTTCTGCCTCAATTTTGCCAGATGAATTGTAAGTTGTTAATGTATTGTCTTTTAAGATTGCAATGTATTTTGAATATGCAAATATGTTGCTATTATCATAGTTTTCTAATGTTATGCTTTTTAAATTATCTTGTTCTATAGATTTATTTAAAATATTTGCGTCCATAAATGCCCTAAAATTTTCGTTTGCAGCATACACTAGATATATTACTAATATCAAACAAATAATTACTAGTAGAATTCCTACTCCTATTATTTTTTTCTTATTTATTGTTTTAACTTCATCTTGGTTAAAATATAACAAATTTATATCTTTTTTACTGTCTCCAGAATCTTTCGTTTTAGGTTTCATTCTTTGAATTCCTTCCTTCATTTTTCCTATATAATTTATATCAGTTTTTAGCATTTTTTGCAATACTATTGACCTTTTTTAGTATTGTTATTATTTGAATTATTCCTATAACTCCAAACAATGGATACAGTATTTCTACTAATTTTCCAAAACCTATGTATGCTATTGGAATTTCTGCCAAACACATGGCAAAAGTTATTGTTTTATATTTTCTTCTGTCTTTTACGTTTTCAGCTACTCCATAACCAGATGAAATTGCAGATGTTAAAATTGCAGTTATTATTGCAACCGAATATATCATTTTTTCTATTGGATGGCACTCGTCTAATATTGTAAGTACTGGTATTTCTATCTTTGAAATATTTACGGCTGATAGAGTTAACATTTGATATATTGCTATAATTAATACGAAAAATATTGCTGCCGACACCAATGTTATTATTTTATTTTCTCTTTTATTTTTTATATTTGTTGTAAGCAATACTATTATTGGGATTAGTGTTATGCTGTTATAACTAGTATATAAAATGGCGCTAAGTATTGATTTTCCAGGATTTTGCGTATTTGTATTTAGATTATTTATTAAATTTATTATTGGATAATTTTTTATACTTATTGCTATAATTATTACAACCATTATTGGTACAACTATTAAATTTAATTTTATAATTCCATCCATATTTTTCATTAGCAAAAAATAAGTAATAATTGCATTTATGCTTGCAGTAATAATTATTGGAATTTTAAACTCTTGTTTAAAAAATGTGCAAAACCCTGCACACATTATCCAAAATGAGACTAATAAAAATGCATTTATAATATTTTCTAATATTATTTTCACCTTACTACTATTACTTATTTTTTCTAAAAATTCATTGTTACTTTTTATTTGTAATCTTTTTGTTATTGCTATAGTGCTGTATATTATTACTCCTGTAAGTGTTGCCGAAACTATTGCTCCAATAATTCCAAATTTTCCATATTGTCCGAAAAATATGTATATTTCTTTACCTGACGCAAATCCAGCACCGATTATGGTACCTATTATAACAGAAACAGCTTTTACAATATTCATAAATTTAATCCTTTATTAATTATTCAGAGTAATATGAGATTTAAAGCAAGCCTAAGTATTGAAAAATTTACATTATTCTATCCACAAGTTACACACATTACTTCTCTTTAAATTTATGAAAGGATTTTTGTTTTATTACTTGTCTAAAAAAATGACGGATAAGTTTTTACCTACCCGCCTAATATATTTTATTTTCTTCTTCTTATTTGCCATACAACAATTCCTAAAATGATTATTGCAACTGGAACTGCAATTATTATTGTTCTAATAATTTTATCTTGTTGTACTGTTGCTGTATATGTTGCAACTCCTGTATCTTTTCTAATTGTAATATTATCTTCTCTATCTGTTAAATAAGATACTGAATTTATTACTAAATCTCTGTTGTTATAGAAGTTTATTGCAACTACTTGGCTACTGTTTCCAGAGCTACTATTTAATGTAACATACCAGTCACTTGCAAACATACTGTTTGCAACTAATATTAATTTTGATGTTTTTTCATCATTTATTTTCTTTGTAATAGCTGATGCAATTGGCTCTCCGCCACTCAATAATTTGTCATTTTGTGTTACTGATGATGATGTTATTGATGAGTCTGTTCTTAAGAATGCTGTACTAGATGCTGTTACTAAATTTTCTACTGTAACTCCTAGGTTTTCTAGCTCTTCACTATCTTTGAAGTTTATAATTCCTCCACCTAATATTGCAACATTTCCGCTTGATGCAATATCTTTTGTAATTTTAGATGAACTGCTTACAGTTGGTAATACTATGTTTGTGTAACCTACTATTTTGCTTGTATTTTGCTCAAGCATTGTACCATTAGAAATTGATGCACCATATACATCTAATATTGCTTGGAAATTTGTTAAATCTTTATTATCTTTATTTGGATCTTCCAAAATCATTAAGTTTCCGCCCTTGTTAATGTATTCTAATATTAAATCTTTTTCAAATTCTGTAAAATCTTCCTTTAAAGATGTAATTACTAAAACATTACAATCATCTGGTACTTTTGCATTTACTAATAAATCTAAGTCTTCAACATCATTTGCTTCATTTTTTAACAATTCTCTGGCTACTTGATAATAATTTGAATCTTGTGCATGTGTTGTAGAGAAATATATTTTGGGATTTGTTTCTAAGTTTACATCCAAAATTGCATTTGTCATTTTTTGCTCTGTTACATCATATTGCTGATATGTTGTATTATCATATGCATAAAAATCATTTGCTGAAACTATTTTGTCCCTGTTATTTGCTTCTACAATTACAACCGCACTTGTTATAGAAGTTCCAAGGCTATATTTTTCTTGTAAATCTGGTCTTTGTGAAGCATCTGTTAATTCTTCATAACTTATATTTGAATTTTTTTGGCAATATAATTTAGCATAGTTTATTGCTTCTGGGTAATTTGACATTTGATATAATGTAATTTTTGTTGGTGATTTTACACTGCTAATTTTATCAATTGATTCTTGTGATAAAGAATACAATTTATTTCCTGTTAAATCTATATCTGCAATGTCTTGCTTTTCTACAATAACATTTATAGCAACAACTACAGCAATTATTATGATTATTAATAATAATGTAAGCGTTGTATTAGCTAGCCAACTTGCTTTTTTTCTTGGCTTTTTTTGTTTTGTATCTTTTTTGTTTTCATCTTTTATTTTTTCTTTCACAACAAATTCCTCCTTACTTTACTAATTTTCTTCTTTTGATAACAACCATTGTTAATGCAACAAACATGGCTGTTATTGAAATTAAACTAATTGTTTCTGTTATTGGGAACACTCCTGTTGCAAAAGGATAGAATTTTTCTATTAATGATATTGCTGTTAATTTAGTTGAAATACTTGGTGCAAGCCATGCAAGTACAAATATTGCTATTGTAGAAACAGCTGCTATTATTTGGTTTTCTGTCAAACTAGAAATAAACATTCCTAAGCTTATGTATGCCATTGATGTTATTAAAAATCCAAACATTGTAACAAGTACTGTTGGAATATCTGGTGTTTTAAAATAGCATATAATTCCAAAATAAATTAATGTAAATAATTCTGTAATTGCAATTACAACAAGAGCTGCTAAAAATTTACCAAGCACAATTGCTACTGCACTTCTTGGTGCTGTCATTAATATTTGCTCTGTTCCATTTTTTCTTTCCTCTGCGAAGGTCCTCATTGTAAGAAGTGGTATTAAGAATATTACAATATACATTACTGAATAGAAAAATACATATTGATATGTTACAGCACCTTGGCTTATTGTTGTTATGTAAAATATGAAGCTGAATATTGCTAAAAATAATCCTATAAACACATATCCAATTGGTGAATAGAAATAGCTTTTAAGCTCTTTTTTCATTACTGCCCACATTATTTTTCTCCTCCTTTTTTAGTTTCTTTTGTCTTTTCTTTTTTATTCTCTGCTTTTGGTTGTTTTTTTATTTTAGATTGCTCTTTTTCTTGTTTATTATCTACTTTTTCTGCTTTTGCTTTACCCTTTTCTTCTTTTTTGGCTTCTTTCTTAGCTTTTTTATTTTCTGCCTTTTCTTCTTTTTGAGCCTTTTTACTCTCTTCTTTTAGCTCTTTTTCATGCTCTTTTGCTTTTTCGGCAGCTTCTGCTTCAGCCCTTCTTTTCTTTGTATTTTCATCTATTATTGTAATAAATGCATCTTCCAAAGATTTTTCAGCAGATTTTAATTCGAATATCGTTATATCCTTCTTTGGTAGAACATCAAACAATTTCTTGCGTAAATCAAACTCTGTGCTAGATTTAAGCATATATTGTTTTGTTCCATCATCATTATCTTTAACGCATTTACACTCTGTAATTTCTGGTATATCATTTTGAAGAGCCTTCATGTTATTTCTTTTATCTTCAACAGTAAGCATAATAACATTTTGTTTTTCTGTCTCTTTTTCAAGATTTGCTGGTGTATCAACTGCTACTATTTTTCCTTTATTAATTATAATTACTTTTTCGCAAATTTGACTTACCTCTGATAGAATATGTGAGCTTAATATTACGGTATGTTTCTTGCCTAATCTTTTTATTAATTGTCTTATTTCTGTAATTTGCTTTGGATCTAGTCCTACTGTTGGTTCATCTAAAATTACTATTTTAGGGTCTCCAACTAGTGCTCCCGCAAGACTTACTCTTTGTTTGTATCCTCTAGATAAATTCTTAATAAGTCTATTTGCTACATCCTCTATTCCCGTTTCTCTTAGAACATTTGTAACACGTTCCTTTTTTTCTTTGTGTGGAACTCTTTTTAATTCTGCCATATATGTAACAAATTCTTTTACAGTTAAATCTGTATACAATGGTACTCCCTCTGGCATATAACCAATTTGCTGTTTTGCTTTTATAGGTTGCTTAGATGCATCAAAACCATTTACAATAATAGTTCCATCTGTTGGCTCTATAAAACCAGTAATCATGTTCATAGTTGTACTTTTGCCAGCACCGTTAGGTCCTAGAAAACCAACTACTTCTCCATCGTTAACAGTAAAACTTATATTATCTACTGCAACAAAGTTTCCATACTTTTTTGTGACATTCTTAACTTCTATCACGTCGTTTTCCTCCAATCTATTATTTCCCTAAGTTTTTACCACTTTATATTATCACTAGAAACTTATTCATGCAACTATTTTTGTACAATTCACATAGAATTCACATTTTTCAGTTGCTTAGTTACAAGATAAGTGTTTTTTAAAATGCTTGTAGGTTTGCTTTTATTAACAAATACAAGGTAAAAATTATTTTTATTATCTGAATTAATAGATTTTAAAAGTATTGAAGATTTATTAAAACTTAAAAACATTGTCTAGTAACGTTTTTTATTAAAAAATGACCATATGTATTGTATTTACATAAAAAATTTGATATTATATTGTATATTAAATTATTGATTGAAAAGTAATATTTTATAAATATACGTTTTATTTGAACGGGAAAGGATTGATTATGAATAGTAAACAACGTGCATATTTAAGAGGCCTTGCAAACACTATGCCAGCAATTTTTCAGGTTGGCAAAAATGGAATTTCTGAAAATTTTATTAAACAAATAGACGATGCTTTAGAGGCTAGAGAATTAATAAAATTAAATGTCTTGGCAACTTCACCAGAAGATATTTCTGAAGTTGCAGAAGAAATTGCAAATTCAACAAACTCTGAATTAATACAAACAATGGGAAATAAAATTACACTATTTAGAGCAAGAAAGAAAAATTCAAAAATTAATTTACCTAAATAAAAATTAAATTTATTATTTTTATAAAAAAAGTTATAAATAAAGAATTAATATATTATCTTTATTTATAACTTTTTATTTATTAATTATTTTTTATTTAATATCTTTTATCATTATTGTATTTCCATATTCATCATTAACTCTTAATTTTGGAAATATTTTTTCCATTCTTTCATTTGTAAATACTGTATTTTGGAATATTTCTATGTTAGTATTATTACTAATATAATTTTGACCAGCAAGTGTTTCTTTAGCTCTTATTGCATATGTTTTTGCAGACCATATTGTAAACATAATTAATACTACTATTAACATTGTCAAAATTATGTCTACTATTGTGCTAGCTTTTCCTTTCATTAAATTAATAATTTTATCTACGAAATCTTTTAAAACTTCTATTAATATTACAGTAATAATTCCCCATAATATTGCATATTCTAAGCACACTCTTCCATTTATATTAAACTTAGACCAAGTATAGTTCCATAATCTAGCTCCAACAATAGTCTCTAATATAAAACTTAAAGCATATTGTATAGCACTCATTAAAATACATCCAATTATAAATAATTTTATTTTTTTACCTTTATATTGTTGCAAACATAAAATTGTAAGTATAGCTCCTATTCCATAAAATATGCAAAATGGACCTGTTGTAACTAAAAAAGGTGTGTCTGTTGTTTTGGCTTTAATAAAATTAATAACACATTCAAGTATTAATCCTAAAATACTGAAAATTATTAAATGCCATAAATATTTATGAAATTTTCTCTCCTTTTGTGGTTGTTCAATTTTTTCTACTTTTGGTTTTACCTTTGTTTTCTTTTTTGATGTTTCTTCTGCATTTTCCATTTTGGATTTAGTATTTATTTTTTTTTCTAAGTCTATTCTTACATCTTTTGCCTTTGGTTTTTTCGTTGAAACCTCTTCTTTCTGCATTTTCTTTTTCATTTTAAATTTCTTTTCCTCCTAGCAATTTGATTACTTACCTTTTAATTCTAAACTTATACTATAATATTTTACACTAATTATGATAAATTTTCTACATTTTTTTAGATATTTTCAAAATTTGGTTGACAAATGGCATTTTTAGCATTATAATTGTTATTGCACTTGGGTCAATAGCTCAGTTGGATAGAGCATACGCCTTCTAAGCGTAGGGTCGGGGGTTCGAATCCCTCTTGTCCCACCAAAACTGGCAATATCTTTTAAAGATATTGCTTTTTTGTTTATATTTCATAATATTAAAGTTTATAATATATGGAGAAAAATAATGGAAAATAAGAAAAGTCTAAAAAATATATTAGAATGGATTAATTGTATAATAATTGCAATAATTTTAGCACTTTTATTTAGGTACTATATAGGTACACCAACCGTAGTAAAAAAATCATCAATGTATCCTACATTACAAGAGAATCAAAGGCTATTATTAAACAGATGGCTAAGAACAGCAAAGAAATTACCAAACAGAGGTGATATTATAACTTTTGAAAAGCCTAGTAAAATAAATTATACTGCTGATGAATTAGATAAGCTAAACCCAATAGCCAAATATGAATATGATTTCAAAAATCTAATAGAAAAGTTTTCATATTACGTTTTAGATATAAACAAAGAAAGTTATATAAAGAGAATAATTGCATTACCCGGCGAACATGTTGTGATTAAAGATGGTAAAGTATATATAAATAACGAAGAATTAAAGGAAAATTATTTGCAAGATGGTGTCCAAACAGAACTTAAGCACGAAATTGGATTTGACGATTTTATTGTTCCAGAAAACTGTATATTTGCTATGGGTGATAATAGAGCCGGAAGTATAGATTGCAGAGACTTTGGTTGCATACCGTTAGAAAAAATTGAAGGTACTGTATGGATACGAATATTTCCCTTCAACAAATTCGGAAAGATTTAAAGAAATAAGTACTAAAAAAAATTAGGATAGCTTAATATAAGTTATCTTAATTTTTTTTCGTTAGTAATTTTTCTCTATTTCATGATTATACGCTATATTTAACTAATTCTATAATGCCCTATTATATAATCTTGCCCATACAGTTCTAAAACATCCTCCTCATAATTCACTTGTAATGGATTTGCATGATGTATTAAAAGTGGAATACCCTTTTTATTTCTTTTGTCTGATATTATTCCTATATGGTCTTTAAATACTATTATATCTCCACCTTGCCATTCCTTTATTTGTGATAAATCTGTTGTAAGTGCAATATGATTATCTCTAAAATATATATCAAGATTTCTTACTCTTCTAAAGTCAATATTTTTATCAACATTTTCAATGTTGTATTTTTCTATGTTATTATGAATATCTTCGTTTACTAATTCCATTAAGTCATATCCTGCATCTTTTAGTCCAAATGCAACAACATCTGTACAAACACCATACTCATCATTTGGATATCCTGTTTCATAATATTTACTTTTATATTTAGGATTTTTAGAAATATAATTTCTTACATTATTCAGTATATCTGTTTGATCATCTATTCCATCATTGTCTTTATCAATATTACTAACATAAGTTTCAATCTTAAAATCCTCATTAGTATATTGTTTATGTAGAATACTGTTATATAAATATAATAGTAAAACAGTAATTGACATTATAATAATACTTATTACTATAAATACTAACCTTTTCTTATTCATTATTTACTCCTACCACCTACTACTCAGCTTATAATTTCTCGCTAACTATTTAATTTCAAATTCAGTTGAATAAATATCAGTTTTTTTACCATTTCCAAAAAAAACAGTCTTTATAACTCTATAAGTTCCTTTTTCTAATTCTCCATAAGTATTTTCTAGGTTCAATTTTTTTGTTGTTTGGCTATTTGCTTTGATTATATAAGCTATATCATTCCAAACTGTATTTGGTAAATAGTCTAAATATTCCCATTTTCCATTTATGTTTTTTTGAATTTTATACTCTTCTCCATATCCTATTTCATTGTCATTATTATTTATAATTATTATTGAAACACTGGTAGGTTTTATCGTAGTACTATCAACTTTCATTATAACATTTTCTGAATCACTATTATTTTCTTCATTCGTTGATAAATTCTCTTCAAATTTCTTTTCATACGCCTTTATTTCTTCTTCAAAATCATTATAATCCATAAACCATGTTCCAATTTTTATATCATCAAATCCTGCTATTGTGTGGAAGTCTATTACTTTATAACCTAAACCAAAATATTCTATTGTACCGCCGTCCATTATTCCTCCAGCTGGACTTTTTATACAAAAAATAGGCTTCTTCTGATTTTTTACTCTATTATAATCTACTGTAAATGTTACAATTAGAATTCCAATACATAATATGACTACCAGTCTAGCAATTATTTTTTGTTTTCTAGTTAAATTTTTCATATTTAACCTCCTTTAGGTCAATATTTAATTTTTAAATCATCCATTATACTTATATCATAAAAAACAACATCTATCAATATACAAAACATCTTTACTTTTACTAAAATTTCATATACAAATGAAATGAATTCATTATAAAATATATCTAATATGTATATCTAGCTAGAAAAACAAAAAGGAGAAATAAATGGAAGACCTTATAAAAAAAGCCAAAAGCGGTGATAAATTAGCTTTTACAGAACTCATGTTGCAAATGCAAGATGAATTATATAAAATTGCAAAAATTAGGTTAAAAAATGATGATGACGTTTTTGATGTAATCCAAGACACTATGTTATCTGCATATAAATCATTAAAAAAGCTAAAACATAATGAATATTTTAAAACTTGGATTATAAAAATTTTAATTAATGAATGTAATAAAATTTATAAAATGAAAAAATATAAGAGAGAGGATTCTTGTGAAACTGTTGGAAGTACTTTAGTTAGTCCAGATAAAACTGAAGAACAAATAAATTTTAAATTTATTTGTGATAAGTTGAGCGAAGAAGATGGTACTATTATTCTTTTATATTATATGGAAAAATACACTGATAGAGAAATAGGTAAAATATTAAATATGAAAGAAAACACTGTTAGAACCAAAAGAAATCGAATAAAGAATAAAATAAAAAAATTTTATGAAGAATATTGGAGGATTTAATTATGGATGAGTTAGATAAAAAACTATTCAATGATTTATCAGAAAAAGTAGAAATTCCAGTCAAATGTGAATATGTCATAAAAAATGCCTTTAATAACAATGCTAAGAAATCTAAGAATTCAATAAGACAAATACTATCAACTATTATAAAAACATCTGCTGTATTATTATTATCAACTGGAACCGTATTTGCAACAACAAAAATAGCCGAAAAAATTTGGAAAAATCCAGCGAAAGTCGAAGAATTTTATGGAGCCAATGGTGAACGCATAGAAAATGAAGAATATGAAATATGGCATTCTAAAAACATCAATACCAACAACTATGAAAATATTATTTCAGAAAAGGATGCAGAAGCACAAATCAATCAAATTTTAAAAAAATTCGGATACGAAAATGAAAAAATACAGTCAATAGAATTAATAGACAACCCATCAGACACTAGCCTATTCTATAGAGCAACAACCGAAAATAAATTTTTGATTGATTTAGATGCAAAAGATTCAAAAAACTTTAAAATATTTACTGATGCCGCATATAAAAATATAGACAATTATCGAGGCACAGAAGAACAAATTAAGAACTTAGCAAGTGAAATATGTCTAAAATATGGATATGATACGTCAAAATACAGTCATATTGATATTAAATACAATTCAGAAAATTCTGCGGATGCTAATATTTGGAGCGTAAAATATAATAAAGAATATGATGGAATAGTTAACATATATGAAGAAATAACAATAGGCATAATTCCTGAAGTAAATGAATTATATTATTTTATATTTACAGACAAAGCTCCGGAAAATACAGATATAATGATAAACGAGTCGACGGCAAAAGAGATAGCTCTTGATAAAGAAAAGAAATTAAATATAGGATACACTATAAAAAATGTTACCACAAATTTAGATATAGTAAAGATGAATGGGTACGAATATCTAAGGGAAAATGACTTTGAACATTATTACAAAGCAAGAACAGAGCCTCTTTACCCGGTAGAAAAACTTGAATATTACCGTGTTGAAGAAAGAGTTAGAAAAGTTTGGAAAGTTAAATTAGAATTTGAAAAATCTAAAAATTTACCTTATGAAGAAGATGCTTTTACGTATTTTATAGATGCAACAACAGGTGAAATTGTTGGAGGAGAATAAGAACGGAGGAAATAGATATGAAAAATAGTAAAATAGTAAAATAGTAATAGTTTTAACTACCTTAGCTCTAATTATAATTCCAGTTAGTATAAAAGCAGTTTCTACAATAATCGAAAAAGTTAAAGTAGTACCTGATGTACCAGAGCCAATACTTCAAAATGTTCCAGAAGAAGCCTATATAAGAACTTCAAATGATATTTTAGAACAGGAACCAACTTTGGATCCAGAATTTGAAGAAAAACTAAAAAAAGCAGAAGAAGAGAACACAGCTAGAAATAACAAAATTGAACAAATAATAAGAAAATTTCATGCGAGCGAATATGATGCTTTAAAAGCTGAAATTGCACAAAATGAGTATTCAGGAGAAGATGGATATTATTCAGAAGACGATATAGAAATCAAAGGTGATAAATTAGTCTTAGATATTCTTGAAAATGAAGAATTAACAAAAGAAGAAGCAGATTTATTAAAAGATTTTATGGAGAGTCAAGCTGCTAAGATAAAAAACATGCCAGAGTTTGTTACTAGAATTAAAAACGCATGTCAATAAAATTAATGGGACTACAAAAAAGTCCCTTTAATTTTATTTTATAATTTTTTACTCCGTTATTATAATTTATATTCCTCTCTAAATTATAAAAAATTTTATTTTGAATTTTATTGACATTATTTTTATCTTTCAGTATAATTTTTCTTAAAGAAAGTGGGATAAATTTATGAAAAAATTATTAAAAATTTTAATTGTATTAATAATTATTTTTATTGTTATAATATCTGGAATTTATTATTTTAAATCACATCGAAAATTTAAATTTACAATTACAGACATAAATAATGATAGCATAACAGGTGCTTACTTGATTCCCGATACACAAACTGTTGAATATTCTTCATTCAACTTTTATAATGAAAATGGTCAAAAACTCGAATTTTCAGACTTATCTGTAGGTAATATAGTATATTGTGGAAATTTAAAAGATTACTGTTTTGAAAGAAACAAAATTAGTGAAATTGAAGATGATAGAATATCTCTTAATTCATTCTATTTGAATTATTATTCATTTAGGACTTCAAATTTAAACAAAACAGCTTTAAAAAAATTAGAAGTTGGAAACAGAATCGAAGTTACATGCTACGGAGACGAGCCAACTTACAGCATGCCTCACGGCATATTTTGGGTAGAATATTTAAACAATGTAACAAATTTAAGAATTATTAATAATAATGAAGCAGAAGCAAATGCTATAGATAATCAGGATAATCCTATGCTTATAAACGCAACTATTGAGGAAATACATGATGATTATTTAATGGTATCTTGTACGAATTCTCCTAAAATGATTAAGGTTATATATTCAAAGAATAACTTATCAAATTTTAAAGAAAAACAAAAAATAGCAATATTCTTTGCTTCAACCAACACATCAACATTGTCAGGTGTTAGAATAAAAATATTAGAATAAATTAAAAAGGGGTTGTAAAAAGCTCCTTTTTCCATTTATATTCATATCGTATTATTTTCTTTAATAAAGTTTTCTTCTATACTGTTTTCCATGAGTATCTCTGCTCTTGGCACATAAGTAATAGAAACAAAAATATAATGCCCTAATATTATAAGTAATACAAAAATGAATGACAATAATATTATTAAATATTTTCTTTTCATAAATGAACTCCTAATATAATTTTAACTATTTTTCAATATTTCTATTTTGTAAATAAAACCTGTATTCTCGTCATAATACATATAAAAACTATATGTTTTTTTATCTTCTTTTTCTATTATTTCTTTTAATTGTTCTACATCATAAGTCGACTTCATTTCATAAATTTTGTCCTTAAATTGCAAAGATACATCTGGAATAGTTACGTACTGATAGTCTGCATTAGACTTATTAATATTACTGTTGTAGACCTCATCTATCAGAGTATTAACATCATCTGTATTATACTCTATGTCAAGTCTATCATATTTTTCAAAGTTCTTATTAAATTTTGCTGTTTCGAGGAACTTTGCATAACTTATTTCATCTTTGGCAATTAGATGTTTAATATGAAGTTTATAGCCTAAAATACTTATCATTATAACAATTAATATACTTACAATTATTAGAACAGTTTTTTTCATTTAATACTCCTTTTATGTCTCCTTTTAGAAAAAATATATAATGCAAATATGTTTGTCAATATATATTTTTCTCTTTTAGTTTTTCTACATATTTCTTTATTTTCGCTGGATTTGTTGTTGCAAATAACACCTTCATTTTACTTGATTTTCTTAAAACCATTTCTACTCCATAACCATAATGGAGTGTGTATATCAATAGGTTTATACTTAGTTTCTTTAAATAGTTCATTCCATCTATTAACTACTATCAGTTGTACATCACTTTTATTTAATTCTTCATCGGTTATTAATCCCAATCTATGTGTTGCTTGGATTACATGTGTATCTGGTGCAACTGTTAATTGATTAATATTTTTATATTTTCTGTCTGTATATTGATATATCACATATAGCCAATAGTTGCATATTTTTGTTCCAGATAAATATGGAAATTTCTTTTTATTTTCTTTTTGTATAAAGTTTCTTATCTTATCAACATCATTATCTAATGAGTCAAACAATTTTCTAATATCTCCATCATATAATTCTACAAATGTTTTGCATAGAAATAACCATATTTCAGTTTGCTTTTGTTTTTGTAATGCTACTTTATATTTTACAAGTGCATATTGTACTTCTTCAAAAGTTTTGTTTATACATATTTTAGGATTAAATACAAAATTAGTTTCTTTATCATTATATGTATTTAATGCACTTTCCCATAATTTATATGAGTTTCTTTGATAGTTCAGTGCCATAGGTAATGTAAAATAAAGATAGTTTTCTACCGAAGATTTATCTAAATGTGGATTTGCATCTTCTGGCATAACTTCGCCACCAAGACTACCTTCCTTCCACATATTATATAACATATCTACTTTTTGTAATACTTCTTTTTTATTATACATATTGCACCTCAACAATTATTTTCTATGATTACTATCATAGCATACAAACTAATACTTATCAATAAAATCGAAACACATTTTCTTTGTTTTTTAAATATAATATTCAAATTATTTTAAAGTCTATGTAATATATTTTCTATTCGATTTTTTAAATTGTTTTAAAATAGATTTAAAAATTGATAAATTAAAATTATAATAAACAATATTTCAAAAGAAAATTATTTTTTGTCACATTTTCAAAAAATAATCGTCTTAAATAATAGAGGAGGTAAAAAGTGGATGCTATATATAAAAGATATTGTAAATGCGTATATAACTTTTTGTATAAACTGACAAACGATATTGAACTATCCGAAGAATTAACTCAAGAAACATTTTATACTGCAATAAAAAAAATAAATACATTAAATAAAAAAGAAAGTATTCGTACATGGCTGTACCAAATTGCAAAAAATAAATGGAAAGATTATTTGAAGAAAAACAAAAAAGCTAATATTGATTTAGATGAGAATACCGTAGAAAATTTAGTTGCAAATTATGATATAGAAGAGGATATGATTGCTAAAGATAACATTATCGAATTTTATAAAAAGATACATATGTTAGATATTGATACTAGAGAAATTATTTATTTAAAAATTATAAGAAATTTTACTTTTAAAGAGATATCTCAAATATTAGGAAAGAATGAAGAGTGGGCTAGAACAAAATTTTACAGGGGGAAATTAAAGTTAAAGGAGAGTTTGAAAGATGAAAAATGAATGTGATGTAGTTAAAGATTTACTACCAAGTTATGCTGAAGATTTGCTAAGTGATAATACAAACCAATTTGTAAAAGAACATCTTGATTCATGCCAAGAGTGCAGAAAAGTATATGATGGTATGAAAAAAATAAATTATAATAAAGAAGATGACGAACAAATTGAAATAAACCATTTAAAAAAATATAGCAGGCATATGTTAATTTTAAAAGTAGTATTGGTTATTTTGGTTTTTATAATAATTACTTTGCCATTATTTTTTGTAATTAGATTTAATTTAAATAAAAATATTACAAGTAAGGCTATAAACAATGTTAATGAATATAAGAATGTAAACAATTATTTATTGCAAATAACTGAACATAATATTGATTTTGAAAGAAACACAGAATCGTTCCATAACTCAAAGTATTTTTATAAGGATAATCAATATAAAAAGGAAATGCACTCTGAAACTCCAGGTGTTAATATACAAAATGCAGATAGTTTTGAATATGGAAATATTAATTCTAAGGAAAAGGTCGAAATCATAGAAACTCAAAAGGTATGCTATAATGTAAAAGCAAATTATATTTTACAAAAAAAAGATGGATTTTTGGATTTTATGATGATAGCATTACAACCTTTTAGTGAAGATTATGGAACATTGCCTAATATATGGGTTCAAGCAGGATATAACCTTAGAACAGATAAATATAATGGAAGAAAGTGCTATGTTTTGAGACTTGGTGATAAATCATCATATAGAGAAATATGGATTGATAAAGAACAAAACACATTAGTAAGAACTGTTGACGAAATTTATAATAGGTCATACAGTGAAAAGGTATATTCTATAAAGTCTGATGTTGTAACAAATGAAGATGTGACTTTGCCAGATCTTACAGGTTATACTATAAAAGATAGCGAAGACAATGTACCAAGTGAATATATAGGAATTTATGAAAAGTTAGGAATATAATGTGTAAAAGGAGGATCAATAATTTATAAATATAGTTTAAGTATTAATGTAGGTAATAACTTCAATTATGAAAAGAAAATATTAAATATTTTCTTTTCATAATTGAACTCCTAATATAATTTTAACTATTTTTCAATATTTCTATTTTGTAAATAAAACCTGTATTCTCGTCATAATACATATAAAAACTATATGTTTTTTTATCTTCTTTTTCTATTATTTCTTTTAATTGTTCTACATCATAAGTCGACTTCATTTCATAAATTTTGTCCTTAAATTGCAAAGATACATCTGGAATAGTTACGTACTGATAGTCTGCATTAGACTTATTAATATTACTGTTGTAGACCTCATCTATCAGAGTATTAACATCATCTGTATTATACTCTATGTCAAGTCTATCATATTTTTCAAAGTTCTTATTAAATTTTGCTGTTTCGAGGAACTTTGCATAACTTATTTCATCTTTGGCAATTAGATGTTTAATATAAAGTTTATAGCCCAAAATACTTATAATTATAACAATTAATATACTTACAATTACTAGAACTGTTTTTTTCATTTAATACTCCTTTTATGTCTCTTTTTAGAAATTATATATAATTCAAATATGTTTGTCAATATATATTTTCGCACTGTTAGAGCCTTATAATTCTTTACATTTTGGGCTATCTATATTATAATTCAAATATACAATAATGTACTTTATGTTGCGTTTATAATATTCAATATGTTATGAAAGGATGGTTTTTATCAGAAACTATAACTAGAAAATCAACTGGAGATATTACGCTCCACCAGTACGAGGTAAACAAAATGAAAATTTGCACATTAAGTTCTTTAATAGACAATCACCAGCTTTTTTGTAAATTTGCACAAGATGCTTATTCTGCAACAGATTGTCTTTGCCAGGATTATCCAAAGTATTTTGAGTGGTATTGGTCCAAAAATTTTCCAAGAGTTTTTAATGGTACTGGCGAAATTGTTGTTTGTACAATTGATGATAACATTGCTGGTATAGCTTCTCTGAAAAAAATTAACACAGAAAAGAAAATTTGTACTTTTTTTGTTGTTAAAGAATACCGCGGTCAGCATGTTGCCACCAAGATGTTGGAATATATTTTTGAATATCTTGGCACTAGCAAACCGCTTATCACAATTACGGATTACAAAGTCTTGTCTTTTGTTCCAATTATAAAAAAATATAATTGGAAATTGACGCAAATTACGAGCAAGGGTTATTACAACAATGCCTCTTGTGAGTTTGTGTACAATGGCAGGCTTCCTGAATGACTCATCCAGAAAAAACACACTTAGAAATTCAAGTGAATTCCAAGTGTGTTTTTTATTACTAATCATCTCTTGAGTGTGTTACAATCTCATCTTTTCTCGTATTTCTTTTTACTGTTTGGTCTGGTATTACTTTCGTACCATCTGCTAAAATTATTTCTGGTCTTACTATTATGAAGCCTGGTGTAGAAATTTCGCATACATTTCCTTTTGAATCAGCAGTTATTTTTCTGCCTTTATAGTTTACTTCGTGGCCCGTTGTTTGGAGTACTACTCTTTTCCCTAATTTTGCTCTATCACCGATAGTAATATTTCCTGCAAGCGTAGCATGGTCACCTATGCTAACATCATTTCCTATTTTTACTGTTCCAATACAGTCAACGAAAATATCATCACCCATAACCAGATTGCTACCTTGTAACGGAAATAAAGCATCCAATATTTCTTTTCTACGTCCTATAGATATGTCTTGACTATTGTACTCAGAGCATAATTTATGTGATAGTTCATAAATTTTAGATATAGTTGGTTCTAATGTATTATACTTTTCATATGTCAAAGCTCTAATATATTGTGTAAAATCACCTTTTAACCCAAGTTTTTTCATATGCTCTAGTATATGTTCTACTTCTGCATTGCTTCTTATTCCTTCGGCTCCCGGTTTTTTTACTTTTGTTTCATAATCTTCAGTTATAAACTTATATTCTCTACAAGGATTTCCAAAGGAAATCATCGAAGGTTTTAATCGTGAATTTGATGTAATATAGCTTCCCATTCCGATAACACTTTTATCTCCAACCTCAGTATAATTATCAAAGTTAACATTGGCACCAATCCAAGTATCTCTTCCTATATTTATTCTGCTTAATTGTGTTTGTCCATCTTGTTTGCAAATATTGTTATCTCCAAATTCAACGTTAGAAGCAACAAAAACATATTCATCCAAATGTGTAAGTGCTGATGCATTAAAATGCACTCTTGCATTTATGTAATTGAAACCTTCCAAATCTACTGTTCCAATAATGGCAAACAATCCATCTCCACAGCCATAAATTGCACCATGCCCAGGGAACAAATTGTCTAAAATTTCACTTTTTTCTTTATTATATTTTTCTATCTCTTCTGCTGATTTTGCTCTACTTATCAGTTCTGATAATTGCGTAAATCTCATGCAGTATTCTTTTGATAATTGTAATAGCCTACGATATTCTTCATCTCGTACATCAAATTTTTCACCATTATACATTCTCTCTATTTGTTCAAAATCTCCATTAAAGCCCAATTTTCTTAAGTGTTCTATTTTTTGTTTTGTATTTAACATAGTCTATCCTCCACTTTTTCTATTTTATCATAAAAAAGCGATTACTTCAATCTTTAAACTTTTTGATTTATGATATATAATACCAACAAAACACGCTCTAGATTCGTCTAAATATTAGAAAGGTTTAAAAGGTGAAATATATGAAAAAAAATATTTTTAAAATAATTATTGCTCTTGTAATTGTACTGTTAGTTTGCATTGTCGCTATGTATTTAATTGATTGTAACAGAATGAAAAAAAGTGATGAGGTTTTATTTAGTACTTGGGGTAAAAAGTACGCACCACCAGTAAAACAATATAATGATATTATTGAAGATAATGTTGATAACACTGAATGTTTATTTTGTGGAACGATTACTCAAGTAGAGGAAAATTTATTCTTTGTTGAGCCTGATGAAGGCGAAAAAATTAGACAATCTTCAGATTTAATAATGGTTGGAAAATTAAAACTTGATACTAATGTAAAATATGAAGTAGGTGAAAGAATAAGAATATTTTATAATGGAACAGTAATGGAAACATATCCAGCGCAAATTAAAGCTACAAAATATGAGAGTATTTCAGAACCAGATTTCAAAATACTTTTTGAAAATGAACAAACTCCTGATAAAGTCTATTCTATATTAGATAAATCGGAAACTAATAAATATGATTATAACATATATGCCTATGATGGTATTGTAAACATTAAAATTGACGGAAATAATTATTCTTTAAAAGAAGCATTATTAAAGAACAAAATATCAATTGAAGAAATCCTAAAAAAAGCCAGTGAAGATTTTCCTAATTCGCCATCTTATGATGATGGAGGTAGTATCGAATATCATTATGAAAACTACACAATAATCAAACTTAATACTCTGGATGGAAATAGAGATGTATATTTTGGTCCTAAAAATATGACTATTCATAATATAAAAAATTAAAATATTATAACTCATAAACTAAAAACTATTTGGAACTTTAATTATTCTAAATAGTTTTTTAATATCCATATTTATCTCGTAACTCATTAAATACAGATTCAGCACTATGTACTTGTCCATTTTTATATTGTTCTTCACTTTCTGCTAATTTACTTGATAATTCTGTTAAAAATAAACTTTTTTTATATTCTGCTAAACTTATTACTACTAAATCTTCCTTATTTTCTCTCTTTATTATAATAGGTTCTTCTATGTCATCTATTGAATTTACAGTTTTTTCAAATTCATTAATCGATATTACTTTTTGCATTGTTTTAAACTCCTTTCAAATTCTCTATATATTATACCATGTTCTATACAATTTTCAATTTATATATGTAATTTTTATTATCTTTCGATTTACAAATTTCAACAAAATAGTCAATGATATTTTCTAAACATCTTAAATATTTCATTTATTGTAAAATCTCCCATTTTGTGATATAAATTAGTTAATTATTTTATTGGAGATGTTTATGGAACGATATAATCATTTGAATACTTATTTTAAGCAAGTTTTTGGAGAGCGAACTTTGAAAATTTGTATTGATGGAAATTTTGCTTGCCCTAACAGAGATGGCAAGTGTGGCACACGGTGGGTGCATTTTTTGTAGTAATAAAGGCAGTGGTGAACTTATTAAATCTGCACCTGATATTTCTAGCCAAGTTACACAATATTTTGAAAGTTATCGAGCTAAGTGTGCTAACAAATTTATTGCCTATTTTCAGAATTTTACTAATACTTATGACACTATTCAAAATTTAAAAGAGAAGTACGATTCTGCTTTGATTGATGACAGAATTGTTGGCTTAGATATTGCAACTAGACCGGATTGTATAGATAAAAATGTTGCCAAATTAATAAGTACATATATGCCTAAATATAAAGTATTTGTGGAACTTGGGCTTCAAACCTCTAATGACAGTACTGGTTCATTAATTAATAGGGGTTATGATTCGTCTAAATTTACCGAAGCCGTAAGCATTTTAAATAAATACAATATTCCAGTTATATGTCACATAATGGTAGGCTTGCCTACTGAAAACACAATGGTATCTGTTCAAGAAACTATTGATGGTAAAACATATGATTTTAGGGTTTTTAAAGACATAATAGAGACTATAAAATTTATAAATACTCACAATATTTCTGGAATAAAAATTCATTCTACTTATATAGTAAAAAATACAAAACTTAGTAATATGTACGAAAACGGAGAATACACTCCGATTACTTATGATGAATACATGGAAAATTTAGTCTACATTATTACTCATATTAATCCTAAAGTTATTGTTCATAGAATTTCAGCTGATCCTCCTAAGGATTTGCTTGTTGCCCCTGAATGGTGCCTGCATAAAAAATGGGTAACAAATAATATAGATAAATTATTAGAAGAACAAAATTTAGTACAAGGATTGTTTTACTAAATTTTAAAAAATTCATTGTATTTTTGCAGTTTTTCTATTATAATTAGACACAGCCTTTTCAAAGGAAATCTTTGAGAAAGGAGGTGCAATATAGTGTCTTCATATGAATTAATTTGGCGATTAATCGTATTATTACTACTAAGTAATGACAATGATGAAACCCAAGAAAAAAACAAAGAATAATCTTTGTAGCAGGGACTGCGACCCTGCTTTTTCTTTTTTTATTAAAAATAAAAAAAGAGATATATCTGCGAAATATATCTCGTGCAATTTCGTGTCTTCAAACGAATTGCTAGCTAATGTTATTATAACATCAATTATATTATATGTCAAATGATTTTAAAAGATTCATCTATTACGAATTTTTCCGTTTATGGAACTTTTTCGTAATAGATCTTCAATTTTAAGAAAACGAACTATTTGGAATATCTCTCCAAATAGTTCGTTTTGTACATTTTTTTCTCCGTCCTCAAAATGCGCTTAGCTTCTAAAGAATGCTTCATATCCCTTATATGCTTGGTATACATCGTATTTGCTTGTTACTTCGTATGGTGCGTGCATTGAAAGTACTGGTACTCCGCAGTCTAATACGTCTACACCTTTGTTTGCTAAGATGTATGCTATTGTTCCGCCACCGCCTAGGTCTACTCTTCCTAGTTCTGCTATTTGGTAACCTACGTTGTTTGATTCAAATATTCCACGTATGTATGCTACGAATTCTGCGTTTGCATCTGAGCCATTTGCTTTTCCGGCAACTCCTGTGTATTTGCTTATTCCAACTCCTTTGTTTAAGAATGAAGCATTGTGCAGGTCTGCTACTGATGCATATATTGGGTCTAATCCTGCATCTACGTCTGCCGATAGCATTCTAGAGTTGCAGAACATTTTATCTAATAGGTTTGGTCTGTTTACTCCTAATTTATTTAGTACGTCTGACATGAATGTGCTAAATACATTTGATTCCATTCCTGTATTTCCCATGCTTCCTATTTCTTCTTTGTCAACAAATAGGCAAGCTGCTGTTTTTGTTGGGTTTTCTATATTTAATATAGCTGTTAAAGATGTATAAACAGAAACTTTATCATCTTGACCATATCCGGCAATTAAGCTTTCGTCAAATCCTAAACTTCTGCATTTGAATGCTGGAACTAGCTCTAATTCTGCACTTAAAAAGTCTTTTTCTACTATTCCATATTTTCTGTTTAATATATTTAGTATATTTAATTTTACCTTTTCAGATACTTTTTCATCATTGTATGGAATGCTTCCTATTAATAGGTTTAGGTTCTCTCCTTCTACCCCATCTTTTAATTTCTTTTGCATTTGCTCTTGAGCTAAATGTGGCAATAAATCTGTTATTGTAAATATTGGATCTTCATCAGATTCTCCGATGTTTACTTCTATTTTTTCGCCATTTGTTTTAGCAATTACACCATGGATTGATAATGGTATTGTTGTCCATTGATATTTCTTTATTCCACCATAGTAGTGTGTTTTAAAATATACGAATCCTTTATCTTCGTAAATTGGATTTGGTTTTAAATCTAGTCTTGGCGAATCAGCATGAGATCCAATTATGTTTATTCCATTTTCTATGTTCTCTGTTCCAATTACAACTAGAAATAAGTTTTTATCTCTATTTACATAGTAAACCTTGTCTCCTGGCTTTAAACTCTCATATTCATCTATGCTTTTAAAACCTCTTTCTCTAGCCATTTGCTTTGCATTCTTTACTATTTCTCTTTCTGTTTTAGATTTACTTAAAAAATTGATGTAACCATCACAATATCGGAAGATTTTTCTTCCTTCTTCTTCAGATGTGCTCTCCCATCCGTTCTTTTTACAATCAAAAAGTCTTTCTTTTAATTCCTCTCCTTGAGTTTTTTCTGACATATATTCATCACATTCCTTTCTTATAAGTACAAGTCAGCTTTGAAAAGAATTAAATTTTGGCAAGGAAAATGAATTTCAAAGGCAAGTGCGCATACGTGGTATATGTAACCGCGTTTGAGATTACATTTGACGTAGCCAAAATTGTAATTATTTTTCAAGCTTTTCCCTTCTTTTGCTTCACATAGTATACCATTATACATATTTTTTTTCTAGTTATTATTTACATTTTTTTAATTATTATTTATAATTTTTTCTATATTTCCCACACTATATAATGGTATATTTATAAGCCATTCCTCTTTTCTATAATTTGACATTGATGTTCTAATATTTACCGGAGTATTATATTTTTGTACAAATGATTTCAGACTTTTAGCTTGCAAATTTTCACTTGCTTTTACTTCTATTGGAACATTATTTCTACCTATTTGTGTAATAAAATCTAACTCTGCAATCCCTGTATCAGATGACCAATAAAACACATCTAAATCTGTACATTCTTTTATTTGGCATAGAACATATTGCTCAGTTAAACTTCCTTTAAATTCTTCAAATATTGCATTTCCTTCTAAAATTGTTTTATCATCAACACCCGCTTTTGCAGCTAACAATCCTACATCTAATAAATATAGTTTAAAAGCATTAAAATCTTGATATGCAGATAATGGTATTTTACAATTATTTATTCTATTTATTTGGTAAACTAATCCACAATCAATTAGCCATGATAAAGCAATTTCATATTCTCTTGCCCTTGCTCCTTCTTTTACAAGACCATATATAAATTTCTTGTTCTCTTTTGCCAATTGTGTTGGTATATTATTCCATAATTGTCTAATTCTTGGTACTATATTACTTGGTGCATGTTTTGAAAAATCTTGCTCATATGCATCTAATAGTTCTTTTTGAATTTTTCTAACCTCTTTTAAGTCCTTATTTGTTACATATGCTTCAACAGCTTCTGGCATTCCTCCTATAAAATAATATAATTTTAAATACTCTTTTAATTTAGCACTAAAAACTTCTAACATATCAAAGTCATTTAATTTTAATATTTTTAAAAGATCTTTTTGCCCTAAAGCATCTAAAAATTCGAAGAAACTTAATGGCATTAAATCCATAAAATCTACTTTTCCCACTGGAAATGATGTTCCTTCATGTATTGCAACACCTAATAAAGAACCTGCTGAAATCACATGATATTCCCTTGCATTTTCGCAAAAATATTTTAATGCTTTTAATGCTCTGGGTGTTTCTTGGATTTCATCTAGTATAATCAAAGTATTTTCAGGTTCAATATTTACACCTGATTCAATTTTTAAACCTTGTATTATTTTTTCAATATTAAAATCCTCATTAAAAAGACTATTCATTCTTGTATTATCATCAAAATTTATATAAGCACATTTTTCATAATATTTTCTTCCAAATTCTTGCATCAGCCATGTTTTTCCTACCTGTCTAGCACCTCTTATAATTAAAGGTTTTCTATTGGTGGAGTTTTTCCACTTTTTTAAATCTTCCATCTTATATCTATCCATAATCTCACTCTCCTTATATAAGGATATCACACATGTTCACAAAAATCAAACAACTTTTAATAATTTTCTCACATTTTTGTAACGACTTTGCTGTATATTTTGCACATTTTTCTAACAACTTTACTAATTTAATATTTTTTTCGCATTTACTTCTATTAAATATTTATTTATGTTATAATCTTATTACTAATATTTTTTAGTAATTTGAATATTCTTTATAAAAGCATTTTATGCTTAATAATTTTACATGGAGACAATACAAATGAACAAACTAATTACTTCTAGCACAGATGAAAAAACAGACGAAATAGATGAAATTTTGCAAGATGCGGAAAATATTATTTTGGCTTCTAATGGAGATACAAAAAAACATATTCGAAATAAAGGTCTAATAATTTTTGCAATTGTAATCGCAATTTTAGCAATTTTACTACTTGCGTTTTCCACAGTTTTTGCACTTATAAACATTAATAGCAATAAAATTATGAATGGAGTATTTATTCAAGGAATTGATGTGTCGGGTTTGACTACGGATGAAGCTAAAGAAAAAGTTTCTAATATTGTTAATAAACATTTAGCTTACAAAATTGTGGTTAAGCGTGACGATTTTGAAGGCGTGTTTATGCCAGAGCAACTTGGTGTAACTTTCGACGCAGATTCAGTCATAAATCAATCTTATACTGTTGGTCGTGACGGTAATATTTTCGAGAATAATTATTCAATTTTAAATTGTTTATTAAATAATTACAATATTTCTACTAATATAAATTTTGATGATGAGTTTTTATCTTCTGTTATTAGTGAAATAAATAAATTGCTACCAGATAAGGTCGTAAACCCTAATTATTATATTGATGATGATAATAATTTGATTATTACTGCTGGTAAAGACGGTGTTATTGTTGATGAACAAGAATTCAAAAAAGAACTTTCTAAATTGCTTAATGATTTTGATAATGATGAACCAACACTAGTTGCACCAGTAAAAAACGCAGTAGCAAATAAAATCAATTTAGATGAAATTTATAAAAATATTTATAAAGCTCCAGTCGATGCGTCTTATACTGTTGACCCTTATGTTGTGTATCCTTCTTCTAATGGTGTTGATTTTAAGATTTCATTAGATGAAGCAAAAGAAATGCTAAAAACAGAACAAGACGAATATAGTATTCCATTAAAAACATTATACCCTAATGTTACAACAAATCAAATTGGAAACGAAGCCTTTCCAGATATGCTTTCAAGTTTTTCTACATCATACACAAGCAGTGGTTATAATAGGTCTACAAACATAGAGCTCGCAGCAAAAAAACTTGATGGATATGTGTTAATGCCTGGCGAAACTGCTTCTTATAATCAAATAGTTGGTCAGCGTACTAAAGCCGCAGGTTTTAAAGAAGGAGCTGCATATTCAAATGGAAAAGTAGTTCAAGAGGTTGGTGGTGGAATTTGCCAGGTTTCTTCAACACTATACAATGCAGTTTTATATGCTAATTTAGAAATAGTCGAAAGGTATAACCACGGTTTTGCGCCTTCATATGTAAAACCAGGCTTAGATGCCACTGTATCTTGGGGCGGTCCAGATTTTAAATTTAAAAATAATCGCAATTATCCTATAAGAATACGTACAAATACCTCTGGAAAAAAAGTAAGAATTTATATTTATGGATTAAAAACAGATAATGACTACAAAGTTGTATTAGATGCGCAATATGTTTCGAGTGTTCCTTTTACAACTACTTATCAAAAAGATTCATCACTTGCAAGTGGTCAATCTAAGGTAATTCAGAGTGGTTCAAATGGGTGCAAAACAGTTACATACAAATATTTATATGATAAAAATGGAACTTTGGTATCTTCAGAATGTCTTTCAAGAGATACATATAATCCACATAATAAAATAATAGCAGTTGGTTATTAAACCAACTGTTATTTCTTAATTTATATTCTAATTTTGTGGTATCTCAATCTTTATACTTCCATAATCTTTATATGCACCAATATTTGTATAGTGCGAATATGCATTATAATTAAGTATTATTCTATCAAATGCAGTATATTTTATTACCTTATTAGAGCTATATCTACTATAATATTTTATTTTAACTGTTTGTGTTTGTCCTGCTGGTACCTTTGTGTCTGTTTCAGCAAGCTCATGTGTGTATGCTTGGTAATGAGTTGCATTTTTATCTTCAATGTACATTGTGCTATCTATGTTAGGGTCATTTATTAATATTGGTGTATCACGTTTGTTTGTAATTTCGAACGTAAATGTTTGATAATCAAAATATACATCTGTTTCCACTACTTTGATTGTTACATCATCTGCTTTTTGTGATTTATTTATTGTTGTTTTGCCAATATAGCTATTTATGTTAAGTTTTGTCTGCCCATTTTCATTTATTATTGTAATATAGTCTTGTTTTATATTTGATTCATCAAAGTTTCCTGTAGCTAGTGCATTCTCAGCGAATTTTACTTTATATGTGTTTCCCACCCAATTTTCAACAGTTATTTCTCTCTGTGAGCCTCCAAATACTGGATCGTAATAAGTTTTCTTAAAGTTCTCTTTACTTGGATACATTTGATTTTTACAGTCGCTTGAAATTAAGTTGTATGCAGAATCTATGTCACCATTATTACAATATGTCGCAAAATTGTCTATTAATTTTACTGTATTTTTTTGAGAATTTGTAATTTGCTCTCCAGTTATTGGTGACGTGTCTGAAGCAATTGAAATTGAATTCATTTTTGTTGTATTAGTAGCTATTGTATTTCCTGGTTTCTCTTGATTTTTTAAACTTGAATTTATTACATTTATTACTACAAATATTAATATTGCTACTCCTATTATTGTCCAGATAGTTTTGCTATGTGTATTATACCAATGTCTAAAACCTTCCATATTTTTCTCCCTTCATTTTAAAATTACGCCAGCATTGTAAATATGCTGGCATATTTTTATTAAACTTTACTATTAATTTACATTAAATGACATTACAAAGTCTGTTCCATCTTTTAATTGCATTATTACTCTTTTATTCGTCTGTTTTGTTCCTTCAGTTATTGTAATATCAAATATATACAAGCTTCCCTGTTGCTGGCATTCTCCATATTTTAGCTGCTTTCCACTGAAGTTTTGAATTACATAATTTTTCAATTCTTGTACTGTTTTAAAGTTCGTTTGCTTAAATGTGTTATCTAATTTGTTATATACGTATTCATAATCTTCATTATTAATTGCGTCAAATACTTTTTGTATGTTTAATCCTACTTTTGTCTTTTCATTTGCTGAATTATATTTTTCTATAAATTCTGGTAAGTCTATTGTATAGGTATCTAGAACTACTGAATATTTGCCGACTTCTTCTTCCATAAATATATAATATTTGCCATTTTCGTCTACGCAGACATATTCTTTGCCATTTTTATTTTCTACCACTTGATATTTATCTATACTTGCTACTATTATATTGTTTTTATTATTATTTATATAGCTTTCAAAATTTGAATATTGTCCAAATTTTTTCTCGGCGTATTCAGAATCTAATTTTTGATATGCTATTTTCGTGTCATTAAGCATCTTCATTCTATAATCTGAAAAATATTGAATAACAACATCTTTTTCTGTTCCTTCTACTTTTACGTCATTATTATAATTATTTTTTTGAATTTTATTTTTACTTATATTTATACTTTTTATACTCATATGTTTTGTATAATTATTTTTTGTAATATAATCATTCAAAAATAGTGAATATGTATTATTCGTACTATCTAATTTTACTAGTAAATTTAGTTCAGCATTATTTAGCTTTGCTTCTACTAAGACTATTGAAATGTTGCTTGCAAGACCACATTGGTACATATTATCTATGTTTAAATTGTAATTTACTTGCTTGGTATATGTACCATCTTGTTTATAGTTATCTTGCATTTTTATTAATGAATTATCTGTTTCATCTTTTAAATAGCCTTCATCTAATATACCTTTTAGTGCTTCTATTCCATCTTCTTGCATTACTGTTGCAATTTGAGTTGTTGTCGTTTGTAAAGATGAGGCATCTACATATTCGTCTCCATTTATTTGTTTCATATATGTAATATAATTTTCTACAATTTCTTTTACAGTAAAGTACGTTTTATAATCATTTACTTTTTCAAAAGCTTCATCTTGCTCATTTACAATTGATGTATATGTATTATTGCCATGTGAAACTTCTTGCTTTTTGTTTGTGTTAATTAATATTGCTACCATAACAGCCATAACTATTAGTAATATAATTAACACAATTAAAATTCTTTTAGATTTTTCCATTTTTTCCTCCTACTTTACCTTTTCGAGCCATTGCTGTGCATACGTATACCTCTGAGCAGTATTGCTTTTTGTTTTCTCGAAATTTGTTCCTACAAAGAAGCCTTCATAGAATCTGCCCCAATACCAAGTTGCATATTCTAGGTTTTCTTCTGTTGCTCCAGTTATTTTATTTTTTACACTTGGATACTTTGATTCTAGCTCACTCCACATAAATTCTAATTGTGTAGTAACACCTGTCCATGCCTTGTGGTTACTTTTTGCCCATGATTGTAAATTTTTAAATCTATCATTTTTCCATAAGCATAATCCATTACCACCATTTGAGCTTGTTGTGTTTGCTTCAAAGTTACTTGCTTCTTGAATGTTTCCGAGTACTGCCGCAGCTCCAGCAGGTGATACTCCTTTCGATAATAGGAAATTATATACTTTTCCTGGCACACCATCTAAATTGCTGAATTTGTCATATAATTTTTTGAAGTTTTCTGGTTTATATACACTAAAATCATAGCTTTGAACTCCATAATCATAATCTGTTGCTTTGTATAACAAATATTTAGTAACATCTACCATATTTGCCGTGCTACTGTTTTGACTTAGTAGCAGGTATAACCAATCTGGAGCACTATGTATATTTGAAGCAGTTGTTGCGTGTTTTGGACTTGTGTAAATTTTTACAAAGTTATTTTCATCACCTGTTAATTCTACTTTTTCTCTTACAGTAGCTGGAGAAGATACATAAATTAGTCCTTCTGTTTTTGTGTACACATGTATATTTCTACCAACAACCGCTGTGTAATATTCCGTATTCATGCCAGTTAAACTTGCACTTGCTCTTGTATGTGCTGCAGAATACGAAGCTTCAACACTAGCCCTATAACTCTCTCCTAAAGCATCACCTATTGCTGTATGGTCTGCAGTTGGTGCAGTAACTGTATATGGTTGATCTTTTTGTGGATTATCTTGTGATTTCTCATCTTTTGGAGGTGCTTGACTTGTAAACTCTTGTTTGTATTCTACTATCCATACATTTGCTTCTGTTAATTTTATTTCTAGAGTATTTGTACTTGTAATTACTGTATGAATTGTTGTATATGGGAATGCTTGCTCATTCTCGAAAGGACCTCCTACTTGCGTTGCAGTACCACCAGTTGTATACGTATGAGGATTTCCTTTATCATCATAATAAGTTATATCATCTTCATAATTTACACTTACAGTTACATCTTTAGCAATAGCTTTCTTCATCTTTGTATATGTATCTGTTGATATATTTGTATTTATCCTTAAATTATCATGTACTGTTATAAATATTTCACTGCCATATACAAGATCTGCTAATTCTGATACAAACTCTTCTTCTTGTCCTACTGTTAGGAATGACCATAAATATTCAAATGGCATTGTATAACCACTTACAAATTCTTGATAGTTTATTCTAGTAGTAGTCATATTGTATGTGATTTTTTCGTATGTTTCTACTTCTGGATCATTAGATTCTAGTTTATCATATATCTCAGTCCATGTTGCAACTTTTGCATAATACTTGTTTGTTGTTGATAATTCATCTGGGTTTGAACCAAATCCACCCATTCCATTACCCATTCCATTATCATACTTGAAATTTAATGGATCTACTCTAACTCCATTATATCTAATTTCGAAGTGGCAGTGAGGTCCTGTTGATTTTCCTGTACTTCCCGCTAATGCTATTACTTGGCCTTTTGTTACTTTGTCTCCCACTTTTACTTTAAGCTCACTATTATGTAAGTACCTTGAAATGTAGCCATTTCCATGGTCTATTTCAACATAATTTCCAGCAGTTTCACTTCCATATCTAGCTGTAATTACTGTTCCAGCTTCTGTTGCATATACGTTTGCTCCAGTTGGTACAGATATATCTATGGCTCCATGGTTTTCCGTTACAGATGTGTTAGTTGGGTCATTTCTTGGTCCAAAATATGAAGTAATATTTGTACTATCTACTGGCCATTTCATTATTTCCCCATTTATTGTAGCATTTCCAGAAGATATTGTTCCGGAACCAGAACCAATTGCAGTACCTGTTGATGGCATTGTTATTGTTGTTCCATTTCCGCTAATATTTTCAGCTCCAAAATCTGGATTATTAAAATAGCTTCCACCATTTACAACTTTTGTAATATTTTGATTCCATTCTGGGTGACAACCTTGGTTTCCAGGATTTATGTGCATATTACTTGCATTTCCTCCCTTTTCTGTGCTATACCATGAATTTTTATCTACAACAAATTCTATAACATTTTGCCCGTTGCTATGTCCCCACTCATTGCAACCTGTATCATTTTGGTTTTTTATATCTCCTATAATACATTGTATTACGCTTCCATCTTCTTGATAAAAATCTACATAGTCTCCCACATTTCCATATGTTGATGTACAAGCAATTACATATCTTCCGTTTATTCTTCCAAACCCTTCTTCGTCAAAATTCATTCCAGATTGCTGCATTAACTTATATTGGTTTGAAGTTGTACTTGTTATTGTTTGCCAGCCCATATATGAATGTACAGCTCCTATACCTGATGGTAGCTCAACGCTCGTACCCGCAGTAATTGAAGCACCATTACCGAAGTTTGATGCAATATATCCTCTTTCTATTGTAAAGTGTTTTAAAGCTTGCTGTTTTGCTGTCTCTGAACCTGTTGCATTATACTCATCTATGTAGCTTTGGAAAGTATCTGGGTCGGTATAAACCATTGTTATTGTTTTGCCTTCGGCAGTTGCTCTTTTTAGTTTAATTATTCCTTGTACTTCTTTTGAATTAGTATCTTGATTTAATGAATCCCAATCTATTTCTGCATCTGGATCCTTTCTTGTATCTAGGAAATTAGTTACCATTTCAGCATTTAATAGTTTTTTAAATGTTGAGGATTCTTTTATGTACTCTTTAATATTGCTATTGTTCTCTATAAGTTTGTCCCATACTTCTTGCGCACTCATATCTGTTGACGCTATTCCATTTTCGTCTATTGTTACATTATTACTATACTGATCACTTGCATATGGAACATTATCCCAACTGCCATCTTTAAGTGTAGCCGTATCTAATGTAATTACATACATAGCCGAACAAATAAAAGCTACAATTATACATATAATAGCAAAAATAATTATTATTGGCCTTAATGCGGCAATAATTGCTTTTTTTACTACTTTTTTCACTTTTTGTATCTGTTTGTTTGATTGGTCATCCATTTAATATCTCCTATAAATTTAAATTGTTTTTTTACTAATCACTATTATGTTAATAATAACACATTTAACATCTATTTTTCAACAAAATTTACTCATGTTTTATAAATATTTTTTACAAAAAGTCTTCCTTTTCGAATCCCAACAAAATACTTTTAAATAACAAAAATAGCAGTTATCTAAGCACTGCTACTTTATGGTGCGACTGGAGGGATTCGAACCCCCGACCCCTTGGTTCGTAGCCAAGTACTCTATCCAGCTAAGCTACAATCGCATTTTTTATTTACGTAAATTATTATACTTGCTTTTTTTATATTTTTCAAGACTTTTTTTAATTTTATATTGATAATTTTGTATCAGTATGGAATAATTGAATAAATTTAAATATTAGGGGGTTTTCATGAGTAAAGAATTAAAAATATTTTTTATGTTTTTATTCGTTTTTACTTTTTTATCTTTATGCAATTGTGCGAAAGCCAATACTATCAATAAAATTTCTATGGACATTTTTATTGATGATAACGGAGATGCGCAAGTTACAGAAATATGGAATTGTAAAACGAATCAAGGTACAGAGGTTTATCATCCTTACCACAATATAGGAAATTCTAAAATTTCTAATTTATCCGTTTCAGAAAATGGTCAGAGTTATGCGACTCTATCTTCTTGGAATACTTCAGGAACTTTAGGGAGTAAAGCATACAAGTGTGGTATTAATACTATTTCTAACGGTGTAGAACTTTGTTGGGGGGATTAGCACATATGGTTCTCACACCTATACAATTAAGTATTCTATTTCTAATTTTGTATCAGATTTAACTGATTCCCAAATGGTTTATTGGACTTTAATTCCATACAATTTTTCAAATAGTATTGGTAATGCCTACATCAAAATTCATGCTAATAATCCTATTGATAATTCTGTTGGTGTTTGGGGCTATGGTAATTACGGTGGCACAGCCTATGTGTATGATGGATATATTGAAATGCAGTCTGATGGTTCTCTAACTACTGATGAATACATGACAATTTTAGTTCAATTTCCGTCAGAAACATTTAATTGCAAAAACAAAATTAATAAAAACTTCGATTACTATTTAGACATGGCAAATGAAGGATCTACACAATATTCTGCTAGTCCTACAAATTATGGAAGTTCAACTATGTCTATAGTCTTTGGAATTGGTACAACTCTTTTTTCACTATTTTTTACACTTTTGCCAATTTTAATTGTTATTTTTGCTATTGCTTTTTCAAGTATTAGTTCAAATCTTGCAGGAGCAAAATTGCCAAAAGAAATTCCTTATTTTAGGGATATTCCTTGTAATAATGATTTATATAAAGCTTATTACATTGGTTATAAATATAAAATTATTAAAAACCAGACAGACATTTTAGGAGCTATTATTTTAAAATGGCTAAAAGAATGTAAAATTAGAATTGACACAGCACAAACGGGTAAAATTTTCAAAAAGGAAGGTACTGTTATTATTTTAAATAAAGTGGATTTGTCCTCTTTTGAGGATTCAACTGAGAAAAAGTTATTTAATATGCTTTTGAGTGCCAGTGGTGATGGCATACTTGAAAGTAGAGAATTTGAAAAATGGTGCAGTAGCAATTATACTAAGATTCTTTCTTGGTTTGACAAATTAATTGATGAAGAAGAAAATAAGCTTATTGCAGAAGGACTTATTACAGTTTCAGAAGAAAAAGCATTTAAATTTTTTAAATATAAAAAACATTCTGTAACAGAAGATTTAAACCAACAAGCGCTTGAGCTTGCAGGTTTAAAGAAATTTTTGCTTGATTATACACTAATAGCCGAAAGAACAGCAATTGAAGTTAATTTATTTGAAGATTATTTAATATATGCTCAGATGATGGGAATAGCTAAAAAAGTGGCTAAACAATTCAAAGATTTATATCCTGACGTTGTTTCACAATCAGCATTTTATTCATATGATAATATTATTTTTATTAATACATGTGCAAGTCACGGAATTACTCAAGCAAATAGTGCCAAAGCAAGAGCCGAAAGCTATAGCTCTGGTGGAGGAGGATTCTCTTCTGGCGGAGGAGGTGGAGGTTCCTTCGGAGGTGGAGGCGGAGGCCGGAGGTTTCCGTTAAACCATAGTAAAAATTATAAAAAAATAATTATAACAAAATATTTACTTTACATAAAGTTTGACTTTGATTATATTTTATGTTATACTATTACTGTTAATAAATACTTTGATGAGCACTTGGAGAAATACAATGTAATATTGGAACCTTGAAAACACGATTTTCAAAAGGAGATAATCGAATGTTTCAAAGGAAATATTATAATTTTTTCTCTATCAATTTATTATTTGACAAGTGCAAACAATTAGAAAGGAGAAAAAGCTTTATTTAATCATCGTATACGCACCTAATGTAAACAGGAGGATATGCTTTATGATTAAAAGCATTTATGAAAAGGTAACCCGTGGCAACACCTACGATTTAGCTCAGGCTGGCGAACATACAAATAGTATTTTATACTCAGGTATCAAAGCCAACCAGATGCCTGAAACAGAACGGCAATACGTAGAGAAGAATCATGTTGGATGCTGTTTGCATTACAGCATGTATCTGATCTCGTTGCTTCATGAGGCAGGCATAAAATGCTATTTCACCATTACTCCAGAGGAAGATGGCGGAAATCACTGTAGTGTGTTATACTACAATGAAAAAGGAGAAAAGGTTATCGCTGATCCCGTAATGGATGTAAAGGGTGGTACTCTTTTCAAGAACATGAGCATTCCCTATGACGAATTTGTCGAAAAGGCAATCCGGCATGAGATTGCACATTACGATCTCTTTGGAATTAATGGAGAGGAGGCTTTTTTCCCAAGTTTTCTACCTAATTGTAAGTGTAAATTGTAACTTACACTTAATTAAAAACAGTATCTTACAGGAGGTGAGATACTGTTTTTATTTTTAATTATCATTTTTTTGCAAAATAGTATTTACAGCTGAATATAATTGTAATATAGTACTTAAACATTTTTAACCTGGAGATGAATGGCAGTAAATAAAAAATACCATTCGAATGGCATTTTATAATTTGTTTTTATAGATTTCATTTTCAATTAAAGATTCTAAAGAAACATTTCTATTTAGGAAATCATTTACTACATTATCATTTGTAATTTGAATTGAATTTATTAAATTAAATTCAGCATTATTATTAGCAAAATGTTCTGTCTCTATAAAAAATTTCTTATCCATACTAAACCTCCTATATTTCTTCAAAATTTAATTTATTTTTTGAATTTGAACTATGTAATACATATTCTGAAAATTTATTAATGTGTTTCTTATGATTCATCATTTTAAATATAACACTCAAATCTTGATGATATTGTATATTATTGTCAACATTTATTCTATTTCTTATATGAAGTAAATAATTTTCAATAAGAGAAAATACATTTTTATTTTTCAGTAAAAATTCATATTTCCCATTTGATAGGATATAATCATATTCCGCATTAAAGTCATTTATCATTTCCTCTGAATATCTTTTAGGATTATTAATTGCAAAATAATATAGTTTATTATCTATAAAATTTCTCCATAAATCCACATAACTCATTACTTCAGAATTACTTTGACTAATGTGTTTTGCATATACATAATATTTTTTTTCTTCATCAACATATGTTTTTATTTTATCATTTAAATTCGTAATATTACAAACTTCAACATCAGAAAACATGTCAATTATATTAGAAAATTTTCCTTCATAATCTGGATATCTACCATATCTGTCTTCTATATAGAAACCATTAGAAACAATTTTACCATTTAAAGAATATAAATTTATTATTCTTTCAAATTCTTTATACATCATAATCTTAAACTCTTTAATTATAAGCTTTTTTTTAGCTTCAGTCGATATAGTTGTACTTTTTAATTTCTTATAATCATTAGTCATATAATATTTTAGACATTTAGTTTTAAAATCATATTTAGCATAAATAGAATGATATTTATCTATTTTTTTAAATGTTCTTATATTTTGGCATAAATTATATATATATTTGTCTAACATATTTAAACTATTCTCTTGCCCCACAATTTTTTCTATATAGTTTATTTTGTCAAATAAAAAACTTATTATAAAAACTTTTAAGAAACTTTCTGGATTAGTTTGTCTAAAAAAATTCTCCAATTTTCCTGTTATAAAAACTTTATCTATCATAATTTTAGCTCCTGTTAATCATCATAATCATAACCATCATCTTGTTCGTACTCATCATCTGGCTCATAATATTGCCTTTCTTCATATTGTTCTAAAGTAGGATTTCCATCTATCGATACATCATACACAAGTTTAGGATTATAATAACATAAATCTGGATCAACCCACTCATGTAGAGTTGGCTCTTTCCAAGGATACCTATCTTCAGTAGATAAGAAGTATGGAACTTTATCTTTTTGGCATAAATTAGCCATTTCACAAATAGAAGATAGGCCATCAAAATCGGCAAGTACTACAGAAAATTCTGCCTCATTGGCCATTTTAGCCGCAGTTTGAGGAGTAGGACACGCAATTTTACTTACTTTTCCTGTTTTGTACCCTTCTAATGTTTTTCTTGTTCCATAGTATTCATCTTCAACCATGTCTCTTTCATAAAATCCATTTCCACACGCAGCAATATAACATTCATAACCTTGTTTTTCTAGCATACGAATAATTTCTGGAATAAGTTCGTGCATTATTTTATTAGAACCACAGCCATAAACGCCAGATGTATCGATAAAAAACTGAACATATCTTGCATCTTTTAAATCATATTTATCTCCTAATAATCTATAATTTTGATGTCCTAGCATATGTTGTAACATTTGTTTTTTATCATAGGTGTCTGAACCATCTTGTTTGTCAATACCAGCATGTTGTGCAGCAATTTTTTTTATAATTTCTAATATATATTTTTTTAAATATTCTTGACGATTTTGAGTTTTAAAATCGTCTTGTTTTTCCTTCTTTTTTTCAAATAGTTCTTCTACAGCTTTTTTCAAATCTTCAGGGGTTGTTTTAGGTCTATTTTTGCTAGGATTTTTTCCTGCTGCTGTTGTAAAATAATCTTCTTGTTCTTCTGCATCTTTCTCTCGGCTTTTCTTATCTTCCTTTTCAGTATCTTGTTTATCTCCTATTCCTTCTCCATTTCCATTATTCCCACCATCTTCATCTGTTTCAACTTCCTCTTCTTCTTTTTCTCCCTTTCCATTGCCTTGACCTTGTTCACCAGTATTTTCAGTTTTTTCACTTTTATTTTCTTTATCAGGATTTTCGCCACCATCTACACTATTGGGAGAATCTTTTATTTCTTTAGATGCTTCATCTCCTCCATGAGTATCTTCTGTTGTTTTTGAGGTAGCAGGAGCAACTTTTTGTGTTGGCTTAGCATATTCTGGAGATTCAATAGGATTATTTTCTTTTTTTTCATCAGCTTTGTCATGTTGCCCTTTATTTTTTTGTGCCTGTTGTTCCAATTCTGCAAAAATTTTATTTATATCATATTGAAAAGCCATTAGTATTCCTCCTAATCATCATAATCTTTGCCATCATCACCATATTCTGAATCTGTTTTATATTCTTGCTCTATTTCATCTTTTTGTTGTCCTAAAAATGATTCTAAAGTGTTAGGAGAATCAGCATCCAAATAAACAAAAATATTTCCTTTGTTCATAGCAATTCTAAACATTTTATCTCCATCCATTTTTATTCCAAATCTCGTTCCATCTTTTTTGTTTTTATTTCCAGCCCATACAATGTTGTCTGATTGTATTTCTTCATCAGATAAAGAGTATTCAAACCAACCTCTATATTTATTATGATAATCATTAAGATCTATATATTCACTCGCCATTTGTAATTGTTCTATGGTATCTATATCTATATATAATTCTCCTTGTTCGTGATCATCTGAATATAATTTAAACCCACCTTTGTTACCATCTTCAAAGAGTTTCGTCAATCCTTGTTGATTATTAGAATTTAAAGTAATACAACATCTTTCTAAATCAGGCAATTCAAATTCTAAATCATCATTTTCCATTTCAGCTATATGTTGTAAGTCAGCTATAGACATTACATCTAATTCATCTAAATTAATATATTGTGATAAGGCATCTTCATCAATTTCTGTCCCTAAAACTTCTAAATCTTCAATATACTGTCTGGCTTGTCTTATAGAGAAATCTGGACATTTATCATAAATATAGCCTACATAATGATTTTCCGGTAAACCTAATATCTCTAAAAATAATTCCTTACTAGGTCTAGGAACTTCCACTCTTTTACTTCTATTTAAAAGAGCATCGTCAATTTCTCTTTTATCATTTGAAGTAACAAATGTATATATTGGATATTGGCCTTTTTCATATGTATCTGTACCAGTTGTTAATCTTCCATTTTCTAAAAAGTCTAATAAGAAAGAGTCTACTTCCGGTCTTGCTTTATCTAATTCATCTATAACAAGAACTACAGGACCTTTTTGGGATTGTTGTAGGGCTTGTAATAATATGCCTGCTTTTATTGAACTATCTGCATCTTGTTTCATGACTCCTTCAATATTTACATCATATTGAAAATTCTCTGTTCCCATTCTTGGAAAACATTGTACAAATTTTTCATCAGCACCAATCATTTGAGAAAATGTTTCAGCTAAGAATGTTTTACCTGCTCCAGATTTTCCTTGTAATAAAAGAGTAGGAATACTTTTTTTCCCTTTTTTCCCAGCTGCTTCAAATAATAAAATTATTTTGGCTAAATCTTCTGATGCAAAATAGCCTAATTTCTTTAATCTTTCCTGAGTTTCTTGTATTTTCTCTGACATATTTTTAACTCCTTTTTTATATTATCTTACGAAATATATTCTATATTTTTTGCATAAATTCCTTACACCGTCATCATAACACAAGTATAAAAAAATGACAATAAGTTAATAAAGTTATAATCCGTGTTTTCTTTAAGTGACAACCTAAAAATTAGTCTAATTTTATAATTTAGGGTCAATTAAGAAAGTAATTTCTATTTGGAAAAAGTAAATTCTAGTTACCGAATAAATGCTATTTATAATCAAAAAATATTCTTATTTTAATAAAAATCATTTAGAACTTAACATAATTATGTTATACTGGTTAGGTATTTTTTTAATTTGAAATGGAGTTGAATGGCAATGTAGTATTATTTTGCTAATGATTTACTCAAAATTTGCAGTTATGGAGGACGTAAAACAATGCACACCGAAACAACACCGATAGCCATTATCACTGTAAAAGAACCTTCTGCTGAATTTCGACGGAAGATATCAGGCATCACGCTGAACAGCACTCTGACAGGGCTGGTTTCTATGAAGAGGCAATTTATTGAGACATATTTCGACAAAAAAAGCTTTGAGAGTAAACAGCTTTTGGACGAAATCCGAAAGCTCGAAGTCCTCTCTTCTGCAAACAGCTTTCATATCGCCAGCGGGAAATCTTGGGATTATCTACTTAAGATTCTCGGGAAGGCATCCAGCTGTGCAAAAATCAACGATTTTTGCAAAAAGCTCGTTGATTCTTCTGACGAAGCTGTTAACGGTCTCATTTTCTTGGTTGACTCGAAAGCCAAAAGAATCCGCTTGCAGATGTGCGATGAAAAAACTTTCATAATCGTGCCTAAGGACTTGTAAGAGTCTAAAAACCGTGACGAAGAAAAAATACTTCTTCGTCACAGTTTTTATATGGATAAAAATCTTATAAGAATTTATATCCAAACCTTTTCATTCTTTCTTCTTCTCTAGTAGATAATTCTTTCAACCATTCAGCAAAGCCATTACTATCATTATTTCTTAAAAATTCAAAATACTTTACTCTATCTTCTTTTGCTATAACAACAGGTGGCAAATTATTTTTTAACAATTCATAATTTATAAGTAATCTGCCAGTTCTTCCATTTCCATCTTCAAAAGGGTGTATCCTTTCAAATTCGATATGATATCTAGCAATTTTAGTAAATATATCTTGCTCGTCGTGATTATAATTGTATATATAATACATCATCAAATTTGGTACTTTTTCAGGTTCAGGCGGAATATGTTCACTACCTTGAATAAATACTTGTACAGTTCTATAACCCTCTGTATCTTTAATATCTCTATTTATAGATTCATTTAATATTTTAATGAATCTTTCATCAAATACTTCATTATCTTGTAAATTCTTAAAAACTAATTCTAAAGCCTTTTTATGGTTAATAGCTTCATATATTTCTCTAGGTTCTTTTCCTTCTATTTTAAAGCTATTATCATTATAAAGTATAGCATAAGTTTCGGCATAGGTAAGTGTACTTCCTTCAATGGCATTTGAATGATACGTGCTTCTTGTAATCAAATCTTCTAAGTAATCTTTATTATTTAAAATAAATTGTAACATCTCCATCTTAATTCATCCTTTTTATTAGACTTTATTATAAAATACAATAAAAAACAAGGATGTATTTGGAAGTTTATCCAAAGTATCCTCGTTTAATGTCCCAATTTAAGGTTGGACTTCCTCATTATATATTTTAAAATATGGTCGAGGTGACAGGGATCGAACCTGCGACCTCATGGTCCCAAACCACGCGCGCTACCAACTGCGCTACACCTCGAAATAAGTACTTTTTAAAAAGTACTTATTTAATATATCACAGATTTTAATTTTTTGCAATATTTTTTTGATATTTTATATTAAATTTTATTTATTTTCCATTTTTCATTTTTATGTAAAGTATTTTTCTTGTTTTTTATTGCTATTAATTTCTTTTCGTGTTAAAATAATAGTATGGTTTTTCTAGAAATTCTTTTTAGAGAATTTCGCCTTACTACAATCAAAGGAGGCATTACCATGGCGAAAAAAACTAAGTGGGCAAAGTTTGTCAACAAGAATGTTCCTCAGGTATGGTTTTGTCACAATCCCAATATTGAATTGGAATTTGGTAGAGCCTACATCGTGGAAGATGAATGGAAGCTCGGTAAGTATAACATAGTAAAACTTATCGATTTTCCTAGCTACTTTTTGGCCGATGCATTCAAAATTACTTCCACTTAAATTTTTCCCAAAAACCGTGTACGGTTCCTGCCTTTCGGCAGGTTTTTATTTTTTTGCAAGAGTTACTGATATTTGATATTCTTTATTGCTTCTAATAAGTTTTATGTTTACTATTTCTCCCACATTTTTTCCATATATATATGTTCTAAGTTCAGACATTTTTTCTAGCTCTATACCGTCTATTTCTAGCAATATGTCACCCCTTTTTACTCCTACTTTTTCTGCTGGTGAATTTTTTGTTATGTCTGCTATATATATGCCTTTATCTAATTTAATATTTTGGTCAAGTTCTTGATTTATATATGGTACAATGTTTTTATCATATGCAAACACCCCCAGTGAGGGCGTTATACATTCGCCTGTATTCGTTAATTTTTCTATAATTGGTTTTATTATATTTATTGGAATTGCAAAACCAATCCCTTCTGCTGATGTAATTTTTACAGAGTTTATTCCTAAGACTTCCCCATTTATATTAATTAATGGGCCTCCACTATTTCCTGGATTTATTGTTGCATCTGTTTGTATTAGATCTTCCATGTATGATGTTTTATTATCTTCTTCTATTTTAATTGTTCTATTTAATCCACTTATTATTCCAGATGTTACGGTCCTTTGAAATTCGAAACCTATTGGGTTTCCTATTGCATAGACTTGTTCTGCAACTTTTATTTTATCTGAATCTCCTAAATCTAGATATTCCAAATTATTTACATTTATTTTTATTATGCTCAAGTCTAAATCTGTGTCTGACCATACTACACTTGCTTTATAATTTTTCCCATTTTCTAAAGTTACATAGCACGTACTATTTTTCTCTCCTGACACATGTTGATTTGTAACAATATATCCATCCTTTGAAACTATAAAGCCTGTTCCCAATCCTAGATTACTTGCACCATCTTGTAAGAAAATTGTAGTCCCTTTATTGGCAATTTTAGAGATTCCTACAACAGCATTATTTACGTTTTCTATCAATGTAGAAATATCTTTTTCTTCTGCTTTATTCGATACAGACGTTGGCTCTGCAGTGTAATCACTTGCATAATTTTTTTCTGTTGTGAAGGATATGTACACGCAATATGCTAATGCCACAAATGAAATTATTAATATTATTATTGCAATAGTTTCTAAACTTTTAATTATTTTCTGCCCTCTATATTCTCTCAAACTAATTCCTCCAATATCCATTTTTTCTTATTATTACCATTGCGTTTCGTTTTATTCAAATCATCTTCATTTGATTTAATTTTGTTGTTTACAAAATGTATTATTGCACACTTGTTATTTGGGGCTGTGTTTCATGCAATTTTGAAAATCACAATTTTTTATTACTAATAATGTCGATTTTTTTCTACGGAATTACAACTTTTTTATTGCAAAATCATCTCTACAATGGTAAAATGTGACCGTAGGTGATTTAAGTGAATAAAAATAAAATATATAATGAAAAAACTGTTCATAATTTTAGAGAATTAGTATCTTATTGTGCTACAAACTACGGCGATAGAACAGCTTTTACTATAAAGGATTCTAAAAAGAATTTACATGATATTTCGTTTATAGAATTTGAAAATAATATTAAGGAACTCGGTTCTGCCCTGCTTGATTTAGGGTTAGAAAATAAAAAGATTGCATTAATCTCGCAAGATAGATATGAGTGGTGTTGCAGTTACTTTGCAATTTCTACATCTAATAATGTGGTAGTTCCTCTTGACCATCTGCTTCCAGAAATTGAGCTTCAAAGACTTCTGATTGAAAGTAAGGTTGATGCTATTATTTTTGATAAAAAATATACTAAATGGGTTCAAGAAATCTGCAAGCAAGAAGGCTCAGCACTAAAATATCTTATTTGCATGGATAGCATAAATGATGAAGATAATATTCTTTCCTATTCTAAGTTAGTAGAAAAAGGCAAGAAATTAATAGAAGATAAAATGTCAAAGTATGAAAATATTAGTATTGACGTAAATGCTATGTCTATTTTAATTTATACTTCTGGTACTACAAGCAATCCTAAGGCAGTAATGCTTTCGCAGGGCAATATTTGCTCTAATTTATCTGCCATGACAACATTAATAAAATACCACCCAGATGATAGTATTTTGGTATTTTTACCATTACACCATACATTGGCATGCCTTGCAAGTTTCTTATTCTGCTATTTTATTGGTTTTAGACTTTGTTTTGCAGATAGCATCAAAGATATTGGAAAAAATTTAGTAGAATACAAGATTAGTGGTTTAGTATGCGTACCTGCTGTTTTGGAAATTATGTACAAACAAATTATGAGAGGAATAAAAAAATCTGGAAAATATATTCCTTTCAAGATATTGTCTGCAATTTCTAACTTTCTTTTGTTTTTTCACATAGATTTACGCAGAAAGTTTTTCAAAGACATTTTAGACAATCTTGGTGGAAACATGAGAACCATAATTTATGGTTCTGCATCATCAGATAAAAAGGTTATACATTTATTTAATACTATTGGCATTGTTATGATACAGGGCTACGGATTAACAGAAACTTCTCCTGTTATTGCATGTGAAAATGACATTTATCATAGTGAGAAGGGCTCTTCTGGTTTTCCTTTATATAATGAAGAAGTTAAAATAGATAACCCTGACGAGACTGGAACAGGTGAAATTTTGGTAAAAGGTCCTAATGTAATGCTTGGATATTATAATAATCCAGAAGCCAATAAAAAAGCCTTTAAGGATGGATGGTTTTGCACTGGTGATTTAGGAAGATTTGGCAAAGATGGTTGTTTGTTTATATCTGGCAGAATTAAAGATTTAATTGTTTTAAGCAATGGGAAAAAAGTTTTCCCAGAAGAGATTGAAGCTCTAATAAACAAATTAGATTACGTTGAGGAAAGCATGGTTTATGAGCACAATGATAAAGTATGTGCAAAAATTGTGTATTCAAAAGATAATCAATTACTAAAAAATCTTTCAGGAGAAGAAATACATGATTTAATCGAACCAGAAATAAAAACATTAAATAAATCTAACTTACCAGTTTATAAATATATTAAGGAATTTACTGTAACTGATGAACCTTTAATAAAGACTACTACACAAAAGATTAAGAGACATGAAGAGATGCGAAATTTAAAGAAATAATATAGGGTGAATTATTATGAATAGAAAATTATACGATCTAACGAATCCACAAATGAACATATGGGCTACAGAACAATATTATAATAATACTGCGGTTAATAACGTTGGTGGCACTGTGCTTTTAAAGGCAAAATTAAATTTTAATATTTTGCAAAAAGCTGTTGCCAATGTTCTGAGAAAAAATGATAATTTTCATATTCATATTACAAAAGAAAATAATGTTGTTAAACAGTATTTTGCGTTTGAAGAATATGTTCCTGCAATTGTTGAAATAAAAAACTTGCAGGAACTACATAAGGTTGAGTCTGAGCTATGCCAAGAAAGTTTTGATTTACTTTCTAGCAAGCAATTATTTGAGACAAAATTATTTAAACTTCCAAACAATCATGGCGGTGTAATTGTGGTTATGCATCACATTATATCAGATTCATGGACTTTAGGTTTGTACTGTAACGAAATAGTAAACGAATACCAATCACTACTTGATGCTGAAAACATTGAAAGTGATAGCTCTTTATGTGGCCAATTCTCTTACAAAAGCTTTATTAAAGAAGATATTGATTATTTAAATAGTGATTCTTTTGAAAAAGATAAAAAATACTGGAATGATGTTTTCGAGACTGTTCCAGAGGTTGCTACTGTGCCTTCAACAGTAAAAAAACTAACTAACAAAATTACATGTTCTGCTGCAAGACAAGCATTTAATATTTCTAAGCAGGACTCTATTAAAATTTTAGACTATTGCAGAAAAAATAGAATTTCTGTATATAATTTTCTTATGGCTATCTATTCAATTTACATAGGTAGAGTTTCAAATCTTGCCGATTTTGTAATCGGAACTCCAATTTTAAATAGATTAAATAAAGCAAATAAACAAACTAATGGAATGTTTGTAAGTACAGTGCCTTTGCGCATAAACATAGACCAAAACTCGTCTTTTATAGACTTTTCTAAGAAGATTGGAGCTTCTTGTTTTAGTATGTTAAGACACCAAAGATATCCATACCAATGTATTTTGGAAGATTTGAGAAAAAAAGATTCTAACATTCCAAATTTATATAACATTATTTTATCTTACCAGATTACTAGCACAGTAAATGATAATATTGATTGTGAATCTCATTGGATTTTCAATGGAAATTGTGCCGATGATATGCAGATTCATATTGTTGATTACAATGGTTCCGGAACTTTGAGTATCTTTTATGATTACAAAACTTCGAAATATGTAAAATCTGAAATAAAACAAATACATGAACGTATTAACCATATTATTGAACAGGTTTTGCAAGATGATAGCATTGATATTGAAAACATAGAAATTGTAACACCAGAAGAGAAATTACAAATTTTAAAAGAATTTAATAACACTAAAACAGATTATCCACGAAACATGTCTGTAATCGAATTATTTGAAAATCAAGTTAAGGAAACTCCAAATAAGGTAGCCGTTGTTTTTGAAGATTCAGAACTTACATATGATGAATTGAATAAAAAGGCAAATCAACTTGCAAATATTCTAATAGCAAATAAAGTTAAACAGGGCGATGTTGTCGGAATTTTCTTAGATAAGTCATCGGAGATGATTGTGTCTATTTTAGCAATATTAAAATGTGATGCAATTTATCTGCCAATTGATATACACTATCCAGATTCTAGAATTAACTACATAATTGAAAATTCTGGAGCAACTACTATTTTAACAGATACAGACACAGAAAGATTTAATTTAAACACTATAAATGTATCACTAAATGAAAATTTTTATAAATTAAGTAATACGTCTAATATACTACGCAATTTTGATGCTGAAGCTCCTGCATATATTATGTATACATCTGGTTCTACTGGAACCCCTAAGGGTGTATTAATTGAAAACAGAAGCATTGTAAGGCTTGTTAAAAACACTAATTTTATAAAATTTAACAAAAATGACAGAATGTTACAAACAGGCTCTATCGTATTTGATGCTTGTACTTTTGAAATATGGGGTGCCCTTTTAAACGGACTTTCTCTATATATTATTAAGAAGGAAGATTTATTAAACGCACACACTTTAAAGAATTATATAGAAAAAAATAAAATTTCTATAATGTGGCTAACTGCCCCATTATTTAGCACGCTTTGTGAAGAAAATGCAAATATTTTTAATGGAGTAAAATATTTATTAACTGGTGGAGACGTGCTTTCTCCAAAACATATTAATAAAGTTAGAAAATATAATCCTAATTTAACAGTAATAAATGGCTATGGTCCAACAGAAAATACTACTTTTTCTTGCTGTTTCAAAATCGAAAAAAATTATGTTGATTCCGTTCCAATCGGAGGACCTATTACAAATTCAACATGTTATGTTGTTTCTAAATCTGGAAGTCTGCAACCTGTTGGTGTCCCTGGAGAATTGTGGGTTGGTGGCGATGGAGTCGCAAAGTGCTACATAAATAACGAAGAAATGACTAAGCAAAAATTTATTGAAAATTATATGGGCAACGACAAAGTATATAAGACTGGTGATCTTGTAAAATGGCTTCCTGACGGTACAATTCAATTTATAGGAAGAATAGATAACCAGGTTAAAATTAGAGGTTTTAGAGTTGAATTAAGCGAAGTAAATAATAAAATTCTAGAATTTTCTAACGTAAAGTCTAGCTACACAACTATTTACATAAATAATAACGAGAAATTTATTTGTAGTTACATTATTCTTAAAAATGGTATTTCTACAAATGAATTAAGGAGATATTTAAAGGAAGTATTACCTATTTACATGGTTCCAACATATATTGTGCCAATGGTTAGCTTTCCACTAAATGTGAATGGAAAAATAGATAAAAACTTGCTTCCAACACCAACAATAACAACAAACGAAAATATTATAAGCCCTAGAAACAAAACAGATAAAACTTTGGTTTCTATTTTAAAGAAATACTTGAAATTAGAAGCAGTAAATTTATCGAACTCTTTTGTAGAGCTAGGAGGAGATTCTCTTTCTGCCATAAACATTATCGCAGAAATTGAAAATAAATTACATGTTCAACTACATATAAAAGACCTTTTGAACATGGCTAGCATAATGGATATTTCTGACTATATTGCTAATACTAGAACTCAAAATACAGCTTTTGTTTTAGAGAAAGCTCCTAAAATGGATTTGTATCCACTTTCTTCTGCTCAAAGAAGAATTTACTACGCATGTAAAATGGTTGGAGACGATACTCTAGTTTATAATACACCTTGTGCACTTCTAATAAATTCTCGTTTAGACAGTAAGAGGGTTGAAGGAGCATTTAAGCAAATTATTGAAAAGCAAAGTAGCTTTAGAACTGTATTCGTGTTAGATGCAGACGAAGTAAAACAAAAAATACTCGATAAAGTAGATTTTACAATCTCGGTTTTCAATAATACATCTACAGAAAAAGATGCTATTATAAAGAATTTTTCTAAGCCTTTCGATTTAGAAAATGCACCTTTATTAAGAGTAGAATTACATTATTTAGATAACAACCAAACACTATTGCTTATCGATTCACACCATATAGTTATAGATGGCGTTTCGATGAATGTATTAATAAATGAATTTTTTGAATTATATAAAGGAAATGCATGTGAGGGGACTCCATTTGAATATGTTGACTATTCAGTATGGGAAAAAGATTTTGTTAAAACAGGTGCTTACAAAAAGAGTGAAGACTATTGGATAACAAGGTTTAAAGACTACGGTTTTGAAGCATTAAACCTTCCCTATGATTATACAATTCCTGCAAACAAGACATATATTGGAGAAAAAATATTTTCTAATATACCTACTACAACTTTTGAAAGAGTTGAGGCATTCGCTAGAAAATATAAGGTTTCTAGCTACACGGTATTTCTTTCTGCATTATATATTTGCTTATATAAATATACGAAACAGTCTGATATTGTTGTCGGTAGTCCTGTCGCAAACAGAGGAATTATTGGAACACGTAACATAATAGGAATGTTTGTAAACAATGTAGCTTTTAGAGCAAAGATTTTGCCAAACCAGAGTATTAGCACTTTTTTAAAATATGTAAATGACTGTATATTGCAAGATTTAGAAAACCAAGCATATCCATATGATGCTCTTTTAAAAGCTCTGCATGTGCCAACAGACAACTCTAGGAATCCATTATTTGATATAATGTTTTCTTACCAAAATCAATCAAATGAAATCAATGTAGATGATAATGTTTCATATTTACCTGTAGAAACTAATACTTCTAAATTCAATATAACATTGGAAGTTGTTCCAAAATCTGGTCAAATAAATGTAGAATACAGAACTGATTTATTTAAGAAAGAGACTATTAACAGTTTTGTTGAGCACTATATGTTCGTTTTAGGGCAAGTTCTAGAAGATTTGAGCCCTTCTGTAAGTGGCATAAACATTATAACACCTTTGGAGCAAAGGCTTTTAGACAAATTCAACGCAACCTCTGGTGAAATAGAAAGAGCTCCATTATGTAAATTATTCGAGAAGCAAGTTGAAAAAACACCTGATAATATTGCTGTAATTTGTGATGATAAGACCCTTACTTATGCCGAATTGAATACTAAAGCTAACAGTCTAGCTCATTATTTAATCACTCGTGGTATAAAAAATAACGATATTGTTGCAATTATGACAAATAGATCTTTAGAGACTATTGTTTGTATGGTTGCTATACTTAAGGCTGGGGGCGCATTTTTAAATATTGACCCTACCTACCCTGTTGATAGAACAAAATATTACATTGAAGATAGTAAGATTGAATATGTGCTTACTCAAAAATCTTTACGTGAAAAGGTTGAAGAGATAAAAAACAAAATAGAAATAGATCTTGATAATACCGAAATTTATGGAAAGAACTTTGAAAATCCAAATGTAGAAATACACGAACAAGACTTATCTTACATTATATATACATCTGGTTCTACTGGAACCCCTAAGGGCGTAATGCTTAATCAGATTGGTCTTTCTAACATGGTACAAGCCATGACAAAAGTTTTGGATTATTTAAAAGATGGGCCAAACCATGCGATTGCATCTGTTACATCTACACCTTTCGACATATTTGTGTATGAAATAGTAGTTTCACTTACACATGGAATGAGAGTTGTTATGGCAAACAACGCAGAACATAGAAATCCTAAGCTTTTAGATTCATTAATACGCAAGTATAAAGTTGACGTAATGACGGTTACTCCAAGTTTAATGAAAATAAATTACGATAATCGCGAACCAGATACGGCTTTAGCACAAGTTAAAAACATGGTATTCGGTGGAGAACCTCTACCAGAAAAATTCGTAAAAGATTTACGTGCTTTATCCGATGATATTACAATATACAACATATATGGTCCTAGCGAAATAACGGTTTTATCAAACGTACAAAACCTTGATAATGAAAAAGAAATTACTGTTGGGCCACCAATCTTGAACACACAAATGTATATTTTAGATAGTGACATGAAACAAGTTCCAATCGGAGTTATTGGCGAAATTTATATTGCTGGAATTCAAGTCGGGGAAGGCTATATTGGAAAGAAAGAATTGACAGAACAACGCTTCTTAAACAATCCTTTCGGTCCTGGAAAAATATATAAATCTGGTGACATCGGTAGATGGACATTTGATGGAAAAATTCAATGTTTAGGAAGAATTGATAACCAGATAAAGCTAAGAGGTTTGCGTATTGAGCTTTCTGAAATCGAAGATGAGATTGCCAAAATGCCAGGAGTATCATCTTGTGTTGTAAATAAAATAACATTAGACAATAAAGAATGTTTATGTGCTTACTATGTTTGTGACACTGATTTAACAGAACAGCAAATTAAAGAAAACTTACGTAAATTCTTGCCACAATATATGATTCCAGCACATGTTGTAAAGCTTGACTCTATGCCTTACACTATAAACAGAAAAATTGACAGAAAGGCTTTACCTCTACCAAAGGTTACGCATTTAGTAGATAGCGGGCACATTGATATTTCTTCATTGAATTCAAATGAAGAAAAACTTACTCAAATTTGGAAGAGTATATTAAAAGTTGATAATATCGATGTTAATGATAATTTCTTCGATATTGGTGGAGATTCAATCTCTGCTATAAACATGCAAATTGAAGCATTAAAATATGGACTTGAATTTGAATATGCAGATATTTTTAACTATCCAACAATAAGGCAATTATCTAAAAAATTACCTAGTCCAGAAGAAAAATTTATGAGTAATTACAATTATTCAAGAATAGACAAAATTCTTCAAAACAACTGTGTTGAAAATATCAAAAATATTAGTAAACATGATGTAAAAAATATTCTTTTAATTGGTGGTACAGGTTATTTAGGCGCACATATTATTTCTACATTCTTAAAGAATGAAACTGGTATTGTTTACTGTCTAATAAGACAGAAAAATAACGAGAGTCCTTTATACAGAATTAATAGAAGATTAGAATTTTACTTTGGAAAAAACTTCTTAAATAAATATTCTAATAGAATAAAAGTTATAAAAGGAGATATAACATCAAAGAATTTAGGTTTAACAGATGAAAATTATTCTGATCTTATCAAAAATATAGACACTGTAATAAATGCGGGAGCAATCGTAAAGCACTTCGGTCAAAAAGAGGAATTTGAAAACATTAATGTATTTGGTACTAAAAATGTAATAGAATTCTGTACTAGAAATAAAAAAAGATTACTGCATATATCTACAATGAGCGTTTCTGGATTTGGAGAAAAAGAAGAATTTTCGAATAATCCTGAAGAAGAAGGGACAAAAAAATTCAGTGAGCAGAACCTATATGTAGGCCAAAATATAAAAGGAATATATACAACAACTAAATTCAAGGCTGAAATTGCCGTACTAGAAGCAGTAAGCAATGGATTAGATGCTCAACTTTTAAGAATTGGAAATATTACTAACAGGTATTCTGATGGAAAATTCCAAATAAACATTAATGACAATGCTTTTGCAAGAAGAATAAAATCTTTTGTAGAAATTGGAGCCTTTCCAAAATACATGTTAACACATGCTATAGAACTTACGCCAGTCGATGTTTGCGCAGATGCTGTATTAAAAATATTGGAACACAACAGTCCATGTAACGTATTTCATTTATACGATACAAATCTATTGCCTATAAATATTTTTTATGATACTATACTAGAAAGAGGAATTAATTTAACCCCTGTTTCTAACACGCTTATGACATATATAATTAAAGGAATACTATCTGACGATTCTAAAAAATCAATCATTTCTGGAATTGTACAAGATTTAGATAAAGACAAAAAATTTACTTATATATCAAAAGTTGGATTAGACGCTACATTTACTCAAAAGTATTTAGAAGCTATTGGCTTTAATTGGTCAACTTTCGACTCGGAATATGTTAATAAATGCTTCGATTATTTTGAAAATGTTGGATTTATAGATAAAAATTTGGAGGGACACTAATGAATGAAATTTTTACACTACCACTGTTATCGCTAATAATTTCAGCGGCTTTAATTACTGGTTTGTTAGTATATGTATTAAAAATAAAAAATAAGACGTCCTTGCAGAATATTTTCTGCTTGGACCTACTTTGTGTATTTATTATATGTGTGGGAGTAATTTTACAAGCAATACTTAGTAAATTGTGTAACATTCCCGCAATCAATTTTGAAAATTATATTTATATTGGTACATGTTTTTTGCCAGTATGTATTCTATTTACTGGAAAAATCTTTAGCAACCCAAATTACAAATTAAAGAGAATAGATTTGTTTACATTAATAATTCCTATCACTTCATTAATAATTTTATGGACAAATAATTTCCATCATTTATTCTATAAAGTATATTCTACAAATATTAGTAAATGCGTTTATGGAAATTGGCTTATAATTCACAATATATATTCATACACATTATTATTAATTGGAATTATTTATATAATAAAAGCTTCAGGAAAGACCTCTGGTTTCTTTTCAAAACAATCTTTATTAATAATTGCTGGAATGAGCATTCCAATTGTGGTTAATGTACTTGGAACATTCAAAATTATACCAATGTCAGTTTTCATAACACCAATCTCATTTGCATTTGCCATGGTATTTTTTGCACTTGCAATTTTTAAATTCAAATTTTTAGGAATTGCTCCAATTGCTTTACGTACAGTAGTAAACAGAATGTCAGACAGTTACATAATTTTAAACGAAAATTATGTAGTTACAGATTTTAATAACACCTTTTTAAATACATTTAAATTGAAAGATGAAAATATTAGGGATAAAAATATTATTAAATTTTTAGAACATCATCAAGATTACGGTGTTAACATTGCTGAATTTAAACAATATTTAAATAGTGTAAAAGGTCGTACAGAAACAGTTTCATTTGAACAAGGAATATTACCTTTTAATAAATTTTTCACAGTTGAAATTAATAATATAATGGATAAAAATAATTTTCTTGGAATATTAATTTTATTTAAAGATATTACTCAACATAAACAAGATATTCAAACAATTCAAAACAATCAGGATATGCTTATGGAGAAAGAACGTTTAGCTTCTCTTGGACAATTGATAGGTGGAATTTCACACAACTTAAAAACTCCTATAATGTCTATTTCTGGTGCGGCCGAAGGACTTACAGATTTAATTAATGAATATGACGCTTCAATTGGTGATCCAGAAGTAACGAATAATGACCACCATGCAATTGCAAATGATATGAGAGAATGGATAACAAAAATTCACTCATATACAGCATATATGTCAGATATTATTACAGCCGTTAAAGGTCAAGCTGTTAATCTTTCTGAAAATGAGAATAATGAATTTACAGTAGATGAATTATTCAAGAGAGTTAATATATTGATGAAACACGAAATTAGCAATGCATCTTTAACACTTACATTAGATGTACAAGTTCCATCAGCAACTACTCTTGTAGGCGATATAAACAGTCTAGTACAGGTTATAAACAACCTAATAACAAATGCAATTCAATCCTACAATGGACGTAAAGGTGAAGAAATAAAAGTCTTAGCACAGAAATTAGATAATAACTTAATTATTTCCGTAATAGACCATGGTTGTGGAATGACAAAAGAAGTACAAGACAAATTATTTAACACAATGATAACTACCAAAGGAAAAAATGGTACTGGACTTGGAATGTTTATGTCTTACTCTACAATAAAAGGCCATTTTAATGGAGATATAACATTTGAAACAGAAGTAAATAAAGGTACAACCTTTAATGTAATACTTCCTTTGCAATAAATTTTTCATAATTTATTGCATTTTTATTTTTTTATTATTATAATAGCATCAGTAATTTTATTTTTGAGGTATCTATTATGAGAAAAAACATGATAACAGCAGAGTCAAATGGTTACAAAATTATCGTTGTCGATGACGAACAAGGTATTGTTGACTCACTATCTATTTTTTTAAAACGTTCAGGTTATGATTTCACTGGTTTAACAAATCCATTGGAAGCTATTGAACGTGTGCGTAATGAGCATTTTGATATGATGATTCTTGACTTTATAATGGACCCAATTCACGGTGATGAAGTTGTAGAAGAAATACGAAAATTTAATAAAGATTTATATATCTTATTGCTTACAGGTCATAAGGATTTAGCTCCACCTCTTGAAACAATTAAAAGGTTGGAGATTCAAGGATATTGTGAAAAAAGTGATAAATTTGATCAATTATTATTATTGATTGAGTCAGGAATAAAATCAATTGAACAAATGAATACAATAAAAACAATAAATAAACAATTACACGATAAAAATGAAGAACTTGAGAGAGCTTATCTAGATACAATTGGAATACTTCGTCAAACTGTTGAAGCAAAAGATCCTTATACAAGAGGTCATTCTGATAGAGTCTCTGAATATTCTGTTTTGATTGGAAAGAAATTAGGATTAGACGAGAAAACTCTTCACATTCTAAAAATTGGTGGCTTATTCCATGATATTGGTAAAATAGGAATTCCAGATAGTATTCTTTTGAAAGAATCAAAATTAAGTGATGAAGAATATTCTCAAATAAAAAATCATCCAATGATTGGCGTGCATATGTTAGGTGATGCAGCAATTTTCACAGATATATTGCCTATTGTAAAACATCATCATGAGCGTTATGATGGACGTGGCTACCCTAGTCAATTGGTTGGAGATGATATTCCTTATGTGGCTAGAATTGCGGCAGTTGCCGACACTTTTGATGCTATGACTTCAAAAAGATCTTATAGAGATTCATTGCCTATAGATGTAGTTAGAGCAGAAATAGAAAGATGTTCTGGTACGCAGTTTGATCCAAACATAGCAAAAGTTTTCCTTGATATAATGAATAACGATTTTGACTTAATACGTGAAATACAGGAAAAATACAAATAAACATTAATTATGTTAAAAAGCTTCAGTCTATTGAAGCTTTTATTTTTTAATATTATTCATACCCTAATACATCTTTATTTTTTATAAATATATAAAAAACTTTCTAATCCTCCTTTTTATACGAATAAGCCCCGGCAATGTATAACGTGTCGAGGCTTTGCGAAATATGAATTTTTCTTTATTTGTTATTTTATTTTCATACTTAATTTTACTTTTTGTCTTTCTTGGTCTATTCCAATTACTTGTACTTTTACTACATCACCAACAGATACGACATCAGAAGGGTTTTTTACATAATTTTCACTCATTTCTGAAATATGTACTAATCCATCATGCTTTACTCCAACATCTACAAAAGCTCCAAAATCAGTTACATTCCTTACGGTTCCAGTTAAAATCATGCCATCTCTTAAATCTTCAAACTTAAGTACATCTGCCCTTAAAATAGGCTTAGGCATCTCTTCTCTTGGATCTCTTCCCGGTTTCATCAATTCATTTATAATATCTTGCAAAGTTGGTTCACCAACATTTAACTCTGCTGCTAGTTCTTTAATATTTTTACTGTTATTTAATTCAGCAAGCTCAGACTTAATCTCTACAAATTTTTCTTTATTTGTTAAATCATTTAATTTATATCCAATCCTACTTAATAAATTTTCTGCAACACTGTAACTCTCTGGGTGAACTCCTGTAATTTCTAATGGATTTTTTCCATCTGGAACTCTTATGAAACCTGCACATTGCTCATATGCAACCTTTCCAAGCTTTGGAACTTTTAAAAGCTCTTTTCTTTCTTTTAACTTTCCATTCTCTTCCCTATATTTTACAATATTCTTAGCAATACCATTGTTAATTCCAGATACATATGCTAAAAGTGATGGTGTGGCTGTATTTATGTCTACGCCTACGCTATTTACAGCATCTTCTACAACACCAGTTAAACTCTGCTCTAAGTTCTTTTGATTTACATCATGTTGATATTGTCCCACACCAATGGCCTTTGGGTCTATTTTTACAAGTTCTGCCAATGGGTCCTGAAGTCTACGGGCAATTGAGATTGCTCCTCTTAGAGAAACATTAATATCTGGATATTCTTCTGTTGCAAGTTTTGATGCAGAATATACAGAAGCGCCTGCCTCAGATACAATTACGTAAACTAAATCTTTATTATATTTTTCTTTTATCTCGGCAATTAAATCAGATACAAATTGCTCTGATTCCCTTGAGGCCGTTCCATTTCCAATTGCAAACATGTCTACATTATATTTTGCAATTAATTTTGTTAATTCTTTTTTAGCTCCTTCAACATCATTCTGTGGCTCTGTAGGATATACTGTTGTAGTATCAAGTACCTTACCAGTTTCATCAATTACAGCAATCTTACAGCCAGTTCTGTAGGCTGGATCAAATCCAATAACTGTTTTGCCTTTTATCGGACTAGTTAGCAATAATTGTTTGGCATTTTTTCCAAAAACCTTTATTGCTTGCTCTTCGGCCTTTTCCGTTAAATCTGACCTAATTTCTCTATCTATTGATGGCTCAATTAATCTTGAAAAACTATCTTCAACACAAGCCGTCAATAAATTTACATATTGGCTATTTCTATCCTTAATTATATCATTTTCAATTAATTCCAATATTTTTTCAGTAGGCTTTTCTATTTTTACTTTCAAAAACTCTTCTTTTTCGCCTCTATTAATTGCCAATATTCTATGGCTTGGAATTCTGTTAACCTTTTCAGCAAAATCATAATACATTTCATAACTCGATTTTTCCTCTGGTTTAGCTGCTTTTGTTGTTATAATTCCATCTCTGTAACAAATTTGTTTAATTTGTTTTCTATATTTTGGCTCATCCGAAATGGCCTCTGCAATAATATCTAATGCTCCACTCCTGGCGTCTTCTTCAGCATTTACACCTTTTTCTTCATTAATAAAGCTCTTGGCTACTTCATCAATATCTACACTCGAATCTTGCCTTAATATTATTTTTGCAAGTTCGTCCAAACCTTTTTCCTTGGCAATAGTGGCTCTGGTTCTCTTCTTTTGCTTATAAGGTCTATAAATATCTTCTACATCTGCAAGAGTCTTGCTTTGTTCCAAATTCTTCACAATTTCATCAGTAAGTTTTCCTTGTGAATCAATAGATTTAATAACTTCCTGCTTTCTCTCCTCTAAATTTCTTAAATATGTAAGTCTCTCTCCAAGATTTCTTAACTGCTCGTCCGAAAGACCTCCTGTTGCTTCCTTTCTGTATCTCGCAATAAATGGAATAGTATTTCCATCATCAATCAATTTTATGGTACTATCAACTTGGCTCTTTTTTACACCCAATTCATCTGCTATAATTTCCGATATTTTATCCATTATTCTACCTCTTTCCTCATCAAGTTTTCCTTAATATATCACAATATTTTCTAAAATTAAAGCGAACAATAAAAAAGAATCTAAATTGCTATCCAATAAAGACTCTTTTTATCAATACTATTTCAAATTTAAATAAATTAACTTTTTTATTTAATAAAATTGTATATCAAAATTTTATAATTTTTTATTCAATACCTAGGTATTCATCATACGATACTTCTCTATCTATAACGTCATTCTCTTTTATATCAATAATTCTATTTGCAACAGTTTGCATTAATTGATGGTCATGAGATGTAAATATCATATTTCCAGGGAATTTAACCATTCCGTCATTCAAGGCGGTAATACTTTCCATATCCAAATGGTTTGTTGGCTCATCCATAATTAAGAAATTTGCTCCAGAAAGCATCATCTTAGCAAGAACACATCTAACCTTCTCCCCTCCAGACAATACGTTTACAGCCTTCAAAGCTTCCTCTCCAGAGAATAACATTCTTCCTAAAAAGCTTCTTACATAAGTCTCATCTGGATCTTTAGAATATTGTCTAAGCCAATCAGTTATTGACAGGTCGCTTTGGAATAAATAATTATTATCCTTTGGGAAATAATTATTTGTAATAGTAGTTCCCCATATAATTTTACCTTCATCAGGCTCCATCTCGCCGGCAATTATTTGGAAAAGAACAGTCTTCGCATTTTCGTTATCAGCCACGATTGCAATTTTATCATTTGGCTTTACAGTGAAGGACACATTATTTAAAATCTTTTCTCCATTGACTGTTTTAGAAATATTTTTAACTTGTAAAATTTCATTTCCTGGCATTCTATCTGGTTTAAAATCTATATAAGGATATTTTCTATTAGATGGTACAATCTCATCTAATTGAATTTTTTCCAATGATTTCTTTCTTGAAGTAGCTTGTTTAGACTTAGAAGCATTAGCACTAAACCTTGCAATAAATGCTTGTAATTCCTTTATTTTCTCTTCCTTCTTCTTATTCTGCTCTCTCATTTGCTTTTGCAATAATTGACTAGACTCATACCAGAAATCATAGTTTCCAGGGAATACCTTTATCTTACCATAATCAACATCTGCAATATTAGTACAAACTTTATTTAAAAAATATCTATCATGAGAAACAACAATTACAGTATTTTCAAAATTAATTAAAAATTCTTCTAACCAATTTATTGTTTTCAAATCCAAGTCGTTCGTTGGCTCGTCCAATAATAAAATATCTGGATTGCCAAATAAAGCCTGTGCCAAAAGGACTTTAACCTTTTCTTTTGCTTCAAGTTCTCTCATATATTTATAATGTTTCTCTGCATCAATTCCAACATCATTTAATAAAATAGCCGCATCAGACTCAGCATTCCAGCCATCTAATTCTGCAAATTTTTCCTCTAATTTTGCAGCCTTCATTCCATCTTCTTCAGAAAAATCTGGTTTAGCATATATTTCATTTTTTTCTTTCATTATATTATATAACTCTTGGTTACCCATTATAACAGTATCCATTACAGTTTCATCTTCATAAGCAAAGTGATTCTGTTTTAATACAGAAATTCTCTCAGTCTTTTCCTTAGTAACTTCTCCTTTACTAGGCTCTAACTCTCCAGAAAGTACTTTTAAAAAAGTTGATTTTCCTGCTCCATTTGCACCTATAATTCCATAACAACACCCTTTATTAAATTTTATATTTACATCTTCAAAAAGTGTTCTTTTTCCAAATCTGACTGTTACGCCACTTGCAATTAACATTATTTTCCTCCTAAATTAATTTAACATACATATTATACATTATTTTTAGCTTTTTTTCAATCAATTTATATGGTATATTTAATTAATATTAAATTAATAATTATTTTTTATTAAATATTTATTAAAATTAATTTTATTTTAATATATTTATTTCTCATATAAAAAGATAATATAAAATAAATATTTAAAATTATTTTATTAAGAATTTAAATTAATACTAAAAACTTATAAAAAAATCATTAATAAAAAAATCAACTTTAAATCTACAAATAATATTATTAAATTATTTTTTATTCTTAACTTTTAATTTTAATTTTATTATTAATTTATTTTATCATTTTATAAATAAAAGATAATATTATTTATAAATAAAATATTTCATAAAAGGCATACTTAAAACTTTTATATATTTTGAATAACATATTTTCTTATCTAATTTGTGCTATTTATTTTGCCATTAATTTACAATTTTAAAATAGACCTGCTATCTTATATTTTTATTATGTTTCCATGAAATCTTCTTGTTTTGTATTATGTCTACTCTCAAGAATTTCTAGTCTGCTCTTTAAGATTTTTAGCAATTGCCTATTTCCCTTGCTTAATATTGTTCATCTTTTCTTTTTTTCTTTGTAATTTTTTTATAGTATATTTACAATTTGTCTTTAGTTTTAAAATGAATCGTTTAATTATTTTTCACTTTCTCTCATTTTTATTTTTCAATTTTATAATATCAAAATTAATCATTTCAATTTCACTTTTCTTTTTTATGTTCACCTTTGTCACTTATACTTTTCTTCTAACTTTTGTTATTTAAAAATAAAAAATCACATCATAATTTATACTTATTTATTTTAAATGTGGTTTTATTTTTATAAAATTATCAAATATAATCTCGAATTTAAATTATTTTTTATAATTAATTATTTTTTATTTATAATAATTATTTTAATTTATAATTAATTATTTTAAATTTATAATTAATTATTTTTAATTTACAATTAATTTTTTACTATACATTTTTTTAAATTATAATACTATTTTAATTTTTTATAAAAATATATTAATGATAATTATTGATTTCTAAAATAGTTTTTATGCAATATTAAAATGTTATTTGCTAGAAAAATAAAGAAGCACTTTTTTAGTACTTCTTTAATTTTTGGTGCACCATCGCGGGATCGAACCGCGGACCTCCTGATTAAGAGTCAGTTGCTCTACCAGCTGAGCTAATGGTGCATATATCATATTATTTATGCACTGTACAATCTTTTAGGTAATATAAAATCCATGATACATGCACAATTCTAATTGTAACACTTCATATTTATTTTGTCAATAAAAAAATAAGTATTTATTTGCATTTTCGCAAAAAATACTTATTAATTTTATCGTTTCATTCCTTTTTTTATTATTTTATCTAATGCGTGATAATAATCGGATGTTATTTCTTCAGTTGATACTGTAGCTCCATTTAATTTTTTTATTATATATGTTTTGCTAGTACAACCATTGTGACCTTGTTGTTCAACTTCTTCTTCTCCATATGGTATAGAATAGTCATTTTCATATTTTATCTCCTGTTCAATTATTGAAGTAACTTTTGACTGTATCACAATTTCATATTCTTTTTCCTCTTTTATTCCTAATATTGATATTTTATTAATACCATTTTTCGCAACTGCTTCAATTTTTATTGGATAAGTTCTATTGTTTTTAAATTTAAAATCAACTGTTCCCCACGATACCGTTGCATCTCTTCCAGCCGTCACATATGATGTTTCAAAATAATGATTACTTCTTTCTACAATCTCCAAATCAGCATATAATACCGCATTATATAAAGTAGATGATACTTGACAAATGCCTCCACCAATTTCCTGAATTACCTTTCCTCCAGCATATGCACCTGCCTCCTTATATCCCGCATCTATTGTTCTTTTTCCTACAACCTGGTTATATGAGAAAGTCTCTCCTGGCATTATTATAGTTCCATTTATTTTTTCTGAAGCTAAATAAATATTATTACTTCTATTTTTATTACTTGCATCATATCTCGTTGTAAAATTTCCTAATGTATTTGGAAAAGCATCTTCTCCTAAATCACTCACAGTTTTTTCTGCAACTGTAATTTTCAATGGAATTATATATTCCTCTTTTTCTTCCTTTAATAATTCTTCTGCCTCTTCAATAGATATTGCAAAATCTACTCCATTTACATTTGGATGTACTGTTAAAGGATTTTGTGTAATATATGCATCTTGCGCCTGTTTATATATTTCATCATGAATTTTTTTCAAATTAATTCCATCTGCTTTTTTATTAATAATTGGAAGCTCAATATTTATTGTATCTGAGTTTAAATTATTTATTTCATTATTTATTTTTTCTTTTAATTTTTCTTTATCAATTATTATTCCATCTTTTCCCTTAATTATAATTAAATTATTATCCTCAACATAATAATTATATTCTTGAACTAATCCTGGAAGATTTGCATTAATAGAATCTATTTTTGAATCTAATAATTTTTCATCATAATTAATTTCTAATTTAATATTATTTTTTAATATTATTGTTTTTAATATTTCAAAATTATTAATAAAAATATTATTTTTTCTTCCAATTTCACATGCATTATTTATTGCATCATTAATATTATAATTAATTTCTAATTCATTTAAATTTATTTTATTTTCATAATTATTATAATTAATAATTATTTCTTTTTTTTCTAAATTATTAATTATTTCTTTTAATTTATTTTCCGCATTTTCTTTCGTTATTCCAGAAACAGAAATTCCTTGAATTTCAATCCCTTCAACAATATTATTATTCATAGAATAATAAATAGAAAAAATAGTGGAAAAAATAATTAATAAAAATAAAATAATTAATATTAAAATTATTATTTTTTTTATTTTATTATTTTTTTTCATTTTTTATTTTTCCTTTTTTATTTATATTATCATAACAATATTTTTTTTACAATATTCAGAAAATTATTTTTAATTATTATTTATTATTTATTTTTTATTTATAATTTATATTCTTTTTTTAAAATAATATAAAATAAATTATTTTAAAAAATATTTTAATTAATAAAAAAATAATTATATTTAAATAAAATTTGTTGTTAAAAATAACTAAATATAAATTTCTAAAAAATCATAATAAAAATAATTCTTTTTTTCATTATAGAATTGAATAAATTTGCAAATTTTTGCAATATTTTTTCGAAAAATACTTGATTATATGTTTTTTTAATATTATAATTATGATGACAAAAGATAAATAGGAGATAATAGAAATGGAATTAGTTAAAAACATATTTTTTAATACAGATAAATTAGTTGAAAGCTCAAAGGTAAAAATTTCTTATACTGGAAAGCTATTTGAAGAAAATAGCAAAAACGTTTACCTTCACTATGGCTATGGAATAAATTGGGATAATATTTCAGATGTAGAAATGACTAAATCAGAACTAGGATATCAAGCTGAAATAGAATTAATGAGTAGTGATTCATTAAACTTATGTTTTAGAAATTCAAATAACGAATGGGATAACAATAATGGTCAAAATTATACATTCAAAATAGAAAAGGTAGAAGTAGCTCTTGTTCCTCAAGAATTTACTTCTGAATTAGATGCGCCAAGAAGACTTAGAAAATCTTATATTTGGAGTAAAAAAATAAGACTTGCAATATATAAGATGATTCATTATTTTCCAAAATTAATATCGGGAAATTATAAAAAAAGACAATCAGAAAACTAAAAATGGGCTGTAAAAAAGTTCCACAGAAAAATGAGATTTGAGTTAAATTTTTAGCTCAAATCTCATTTTTTTTATATGCTTTATTAATAAAGATTTTAATTTTTTTACAGTCTCTTTTTTTAAATATACCAGCCGCCATTAATATTTATAACCTGTCCAGTTGTATAATTATCTTCAATTAACCATTTAGCGCATTTTGCAATATCTGTTGATACTCCTATTCTGTTTAGCGGAATTTCTTCTTTAATAGATTCTATGTCGTTTTCATTTAAATTTTTATTCATATCTGTATCAATTATTCCTGGAGCTATGCAATTAATTCTAATATTAGATGGTCCCATTTCTTTTGCTAACGCCTTAGAAAATCCAATTATAGCTGCTTTAGATGTAGAATAACCAACTTCGCAAGATCCTCCTGTTACTCCCCATATAGATGATATATTAATTATACACCCAGACTTTCTTTGTATCATATAAGGAATTACTGCTTTTGTACAATAATAAACCGAATTCAGGTTCACATCAATTATCTCATTCCATTCTTCATCATTTATATCAGTAAATAATCTTTCTTGCGATATTCCAGCATTATTAATTAGTACATCAATTCTATAGTATTTTTCAATAACATACGAAATCATTGCTAATACATCCGCTTTTTTTGAAACATCAGCTTTAATTATATCTATTTTAATATTCTCGTTTTCTAATTCTTTTTGAATTCTTTTTGCAGCCTCTTCTGATTTATTGTAATTTAAAATTATTTTGTTGTCATCTTTTGCAAGGAGCTTAACTGTACTTGCTCCTATGCCTCGAGAACCTCCTGTAACAATAATTACTTTATTCATATTATTTTTCTCCTTACTTTGTATATTTATTTCTTCCTTGTCTCCCATGATTTCTATTTGCACCTTTATACGTTTGTGTTAGCGAATGACAATTCGGACACAATAAAATAAGATTTTCTTCTTTATTATTCATATAATTTCCATCAATATGTTCTACTTCAAGAGGAATATTTTGAGTATATACATTCATCTCTCCCCATCCACATCTTCCACATTTATTGTTATATTTCTTAAATAGATAAGTTTTTATATGCATAGATATTTGATATTCTCCCCTTAATCCACTTACATTTCCTGCCTTCCATTCTTGTATGTATTTTTTATACTCATAATCTTTTTGACATATTATACTACAAAATTTATTTCTAGTTGGTTTTTCACAATTAAAACAATAATTCATTTTAAACCTCCTAAAGTAAAAAAATAACTAGGCGTAGATTACCTAGTTTTAAATATGGAGCCACTTATCTGATTCGAACAGATGACCTACTGATTCATACTACTATAATTTTCATTACCATATAAATATGTTTGTAGTCTGGACTTTCTCTTTACCATAGCTTTTGCTTTAGGTACACCGTATAAAGTCTCTACACTCGAAAAATTTCTTTTTCTAGCTCGGGATTAACATTTTAAAGCATTCCCCGAATTAGCGGTGTCCACTTTACATGTTTCCACGTAAAGGTGCAAGATAGTTCAAAATAAAACTTCCGTTTTATCTATCCCACAAGTCAGTTGCTCTACCAGCTGAGCTAAAGTGGCATATTAAATTGTTGGTGACCCCGACGGGAATTGAACCCATGTCTCCGCCGTGAAAGGGCGATGTCTTAACCTCTTGACCACGGGGCCATATTATAGTTGACCTCTAGGATTTATATTTCAAAATCCTAGAGCTTGGTGAGCCATCGCGGACTCGAACCGCGGACAACTTGATTAAAAGTCAAGTGCTCTACCACCTGAGCTAATGACCCAAATTCCTTTGGTCAACGCAGATATTATTCTACACCATTTTATTTGTTTTGTCAACGGTTTTATTTATTTTTTTTCAAAATTTTAAATTTTTTTTATTTTTATGCATTTTCAGCATTTAATTTTTCCAAAACTTCCTCTACATCAATACCATGCACCATGCATGCTTCCTCTAAAGTTTCAGCTTGAGATGCAGGGCATCCAAGGCAATGCATACCAACACTTAATAATATATCAACCTTTTCTGGTGCTTTTTCTACAATTTCTCCTATTTTTGTGTTTTTTTCTATTTTCATGATTTTCCTCCTAAAAAATATTCTCTTAATTATTTTAATATTTTATCATATTTTTATTCAAAAGTATAGACAAATCCAAAATTTTATAGTATTATGGTAAAAATTGGAAGGATGTGATTTTCTTAAAAATTTATATTTTCTTTGTATTGCTTATATTTAACGCATTTATTGTACTTTATTACATTTATTCTTGTTTTGCTCTTTATTTTTTCAATTCAAAGCAAGGTTCTATTCTAAAAATAAAAAACAATCAGAAAAGAGGCGATTAAAAAATTTATATTTTAAAATTTGTTTTTACATTTATATTATCTTTACTGTTTTCATATTTTGAAATTTCATTTTTCTATGACATACTTACAATTGATTCTATAGTTATAAATCTTGGTTTTAAAATTGTAAATCTTTCTCGCGATATACCCACTATTTGGTTTAATCTAAAATATTTATATATATTATTTACTTTTTTAGCTAAAGTAATCATTTTATATAATTTATTACCAAATAAAAAAAGTAGAAAAATAAAAAAGAAGACATTGCATGATAATAGTTTACACATAGATTTAGGACAAGATTTATCTTCAAACGAAATAGTTAGTATTTCTGAAAAAGGGTTATATCAAAATATGTTAATAACAGGAGCTATCGGCTCTGGTAAAACAAGTAGTGCAATGTATCCTATTACAAGGCAATTAATAGCTTATAAATCATCTAACCTACATGAAAAGCTAGGAATGCTAATACTTGATGTAAAAGGAAATTATATTTACCAAGTTGAAAATTATGCAAAACTCTATAATCGTGAAAAAGATATAATACCAATTCAAATATCTGGAGAATTTAATTATAATCCACTTGATAATATTGCTTTAAAACCAACTGTTTTAGCAAATAGATTGAAAACAATATTACTATTATTTTCTCCAAATAACACCGAATCCTACTGGATAGATAAATCCGAAACCGTTCTGGCCGAAGCAATAAAGCTATGTAGACTATATAACAATGGTTATGTAACCTTTAAGGAAATTCATAATTTAATTACAAATCATGATTATTATTTTGAAAAAATAAACACACTTAGAAATAAATTTTTAAAACACAAATTTAATTCCGATCAGAGTTATGATTTATTATCTGCACTGAACTTCTTTGAAAAAGAATTTTATTCTTTAGACTCAAGAACATTTAATATCTTAAAATCTGAAATTACTAGAATAACCTCATGTTTTGTATCAGATTCTGATGTTTTAAAAACATTCTGTCCTGAAAAATCTAAAAATAATTTTCCAGGTTTTCAAAGTATTATAGAATCAGGCAAAATTGTAATTTTAAATATGAACATAAATGAGTATAAAAATCTTTCTAAAATTATTGCTACATATCTAAAACTAGATTTTCAAACCGAAGTACTCCGTAGGCTCGCAACCAATAGCACAAACATTCACCCAGTTGCCTTTATTTCAGATGAATACAGTGAATATGTATCAGCTACAGATGCTAATTTTTTCTCACAAAGTAGGGAATCAAAATGTATAAATATTGTTTCCACTCAAAGTTACACATCACTTTTGAATGCATTAAATAACAAGTATTCTGTCGAAGTAATTGTACAGAACCTAGTAAATAAATTATGGTTTAGATCTGACGACATGTTCACCATTGAAGATGCTCAAAAACAATTACGGAAAAATCGATGTAGAAAAAACTTCAAAAACCATATCAGAAAGTGCAAAGGAGACATCTTACAACTTTATCATGCGTTCATTACAATCAAAAAATTCCAATATTTCAGAAAGTATAAATACCTATACACAACACGATTATGAATTCGATACCAATTTCTTTTCTCAAAATCTAAACACATTCGAATGTCTATCATTTATATCTGATGGCAAAAAAATCCTTCCACCAACTAAACTAAAGATGTTACCATATTTCAAATAATTTAAGGAGGTATTATGTTCAAAAAAATTTTATTTACTTTTTTTATCATTTTAATTATATTAATTTTTTATTCTAACAATGTTTTTGCAGCCGATCCAAAACTTATATCAAAACTGGATTCCGCATTTCAAAAAATTGAAAAATGGCTAATAAAACTTGCCACACCAGCAGCAGCTGTGGCTGTTGGAACTGGAATATTTATGAAAAAATTCAGTTTTGGTGATGAGGAAAGAATACGAACAGGAAAAAAAATTATTAGGAGTTCGCTATTTTCTTATGCATTTATTTTAGCAATTGATTTAATTTTATCAGCAATAAAAAGTTTGATATAGCAGATTGGAGTTGATAAATTGCAAACTGATTACACTCAAACAATTATTGATACTATTAACAAGATATTTTCTATGCTTTTTTCTTCATTAGATTTATCTATATATTCACTACTAGATAAAACTGTTTTTATAAATAGTTCCATAGTTAATGATAGATTCTTTTCATTAGCTCTTAACTCTAGTTTCGGACTCTCTATCATAGCAAATGCCTTACTAGCAGGTTTTTTCATATATTATTGTTTTAAATTATACATGGCTCCATTTTCTGGTTCTTATGTTGAAAAACCTTATCAATTTTTAACTAAAGTACTCATAATTGCTATATGCATCAGCTTTTCACAGTTTTTATGTTCTGAATTTTTAAGTATAATTGACATATTAACAGATATCCTAAAGTCCTTTGGAATGCAATTAACCGGAAAAGAAATTTCTTTTAATACACTATTGTCGAGTTCAACATATGTGATAGAAAATAGTAATAATTTCAATTTTTTCTCGTTTGATGGAATATTAAAAAGTTTCTTTACCTTTGGACTAATAAATTTACTATTTTCTTACTCAATACGTTATATCCTTATTAAAATTTTAATTTTGCTATTCCCATTTGCATTACTTTCACTTGTTACAACCTCTACTTCATGGATATTCAAATCATGGTTTAGGACTTTCTTTTCACTTATATTCGTACAAATTTTTATAATATTTGTTTTAATATTGCTTTTTTCTTTGAACATAAATACATCAGATATGTTCTCTCAAATTTCATATATTAGTACCGTATTTATACTTACAAAATCTAATTCATACATTAAAGAACTTTTGGGAGGTATCTCCACAGATTTGAATTATAATATTTTGAACTTTAAAAATTTATTTAAATGAAAGGATTTTTTATGATTTTTATTTTTCCACGAAATTATAACATACATAGCAAATTTCTAGGCATAATAAGTTATTCTTCTTTATTTTTTAATTTATTATGGGATTTCTTTGTATATTGCTTAATTAATTTACTATTTTTAAGTTTAACAATAAAGACATTCTTATTTATAATATTTACATTGCCAATATTACTACTAAGTATAATTGGAATTAATAATGAAAATATATTTTCAACACTCTTCTATTTACTTAAATTTATTTTTTCCTACAAGCTCTACTTGTTTAATAAACTTTAAAAATTAAAGCCTTTATACTTATTGTAAATCATTTTAAAAGATGTTATAATCGGTGTAATTATGAGGTGAAATTATGAAATTAGAACAATTTGAAAATTCTTTATTATTCTCTACAACAAGTATTCCAGATGCCTTTTTTACAGAGTATTATTCTCAAGCAAGTAGTGATGCAATAAAGGTATTTTTATATTTATATTTTCTTTCTAAGTATGGAAAAGAAATAAAAATAAATGATTTATCAAAAAAGTTAAATCTGCCATTAAAATCCATACAGGATTCTATTAAATATTGGGAAGGTCTTGGCTTATTAATTAGAAAAAACTCTGGTTATGCATTTGCAAATATGCAAGAAATGGAATTATACAAACTTTATACACCAAAAGTAACCCAAACTCCAGATCAAATAAAAAATACAGAGAAAAATCAATATAGAGCAAAAGCTATCGAAAGCATTAATAATGAGTTTTTCCAAGGCGTAATGTCTCCTTCATGGTATGGTGATATAGACCTTTGGTTTAGTAAATACTCATTTGATGAAGAAGTTATGGTATCTTTATTTAGATATTGTTTCAATCGTTCTGCTTTGCATAGAAATTACATTCAAGCAGTTGCAGAAGCTTGGTCTCAAAATGGTGTAAAAACATATGAAGATTTAAATAAATACTATGAAGAGCAAGAAGCTTTTGCAAAAATAACTAAGTCTATTTCTAAGAAATTAGGCTTAAATAGGCAACTTTCTCAATTTGAAAATGCATATATTGAAAAATGGATAAAAGACTTTGGATATAATATGAATATAATAGAAATTGCTCTAAAGAAAACAACTTCAAAAACCAATCCAAATTTTGACTATATCAATAAAATACTTTCCGATTGGCATGAAAGAGGTTTAAAAACACCGGAGGCAGTCGAAAAATTCCTTGCTGACATGAAGCAAAAAAATAAAGATATAAAAAATATCGAAAAGAAAACAGGTTATAATAATTATTCTCAAAGAAGTTATAGTAATTTTTCAGATTTATATGCTAATAATTTTAATGAGAATAATGATTCAAATTCCAATTAAAAAAGGATGTGATTACTAAAATGAATAATTCTACTCTTAAGCAACTTCTTTTAGAATATTCTAGAAAAAGGAATAAAGAAATTGCAGATGCAAACATAAAAAAAGAAAAAATTTATCAAGAAAATCCACGCTTACAAGAGATTGATGATGAATTAAGCAAATTTTCAATACAAACAGCAAAATCAATTTTGCAAACTAATGATAGATCTTTATTAGACACATTAAAATCAAAAAAAGAATATCTGTTAAATGAAAAAAAAGAAATATATAACAGCTTAAATATAGATTCTACATATTTTTATCCACAATTTGAGTGCAATCTGTGTAAAGATACTGGTTATATTACAGAAAACTATACAACAAAAATGTGCAATTGTTTAAAGCAAAAAATTTTTGATGCAGAATACAATAAAATCAATAGTTTTGATTTTTCAAAGTATAGTTTCGAGGATTTTTCTTTAGATTGTTATTCTGATGAGATAAATAAAGAAAAATACAACTCGTCAATATCTCCTAAAGAAAATATTAAAATTATAAAAAAAATCTGTGATAAATTTATAGATAATTTTGATAATCCTAAAGAAAAAAATCTATTATTTACTGGTAATACTGGATTAGGAAAAACATTCATGTCAAATTGTATTGCTAATGAAATGTTAAAAAGAAATAAAACTGTACTTTATCAAACAGCTCCTATTATGCTAGACTCAATTATAGATTACAAACTAGGAAAATCATCTAATTTTAATGTATTAAAAAATCTTTTATCAGTTGATCTACTTGTAATAGATGACTTAGGTACTGAAAGTTTAAATAATATGAAATTTTCAGAACTATTTACATTAATAAATACTAGGTTATTAAATCAAAATAATAAGGCAACAAAAACAATTATATCAACAAATCTAAGTTTAGATAATCTTGCTTCTACATATGGTGAAAGGATTATTTCTAGACTTATAGGAAGTTATAATATATGCTATTTCTTTGGTGATGATATACGAATAAAAAAGAGATAAACTTTAAAAGCCACGAATTTCCGTGGTTTTTTATTTATGTACAAAAAAAATATCAAGATTACTCTTGATATTCTTTGGCGGAACAGAGAGGATTTGAACCTCCGCGGCCCTTAACGAACCCTAGCAGTTTAGCAAACTGCCCCCTTCAGCCTCTTGGGTACTGCTCCATTTACATATTTAATATAAAAAAATGGCGGAGAGGGTGGGATTCGAACCCACGGTAGGCTACAAACCTACGCCAATTTTCAAGACTGGTGCCATAAACCAACTCGACCACCTCTCCATGTATGGCGTTTTACGCCATGAACAGTATCTATAATAGCATTTTTTAACGTTAAAGTCAATAGAAATTAAAGCATTTTTTCCTTTTTATTCGTTTACATCATATCTATTTGGTACATTTAATGCTTTTTCTAATGCTTGCTTTTCTTCTTCTGACAATTTATTTATAGCTGATCCATTTTTTACTTGTTTCGCATATATATTAGACATTTCTCTTGAATATATTCCGTTTAATATCACTCCATCATTATTATCATCTAACATTGCTAATGCAAAACTTAAATCGCTTCCTGTATCTTTAAATGCACTGTATCTAACCATTCCTATCTTTTGTATACATTGTGATATATTTTTATCTAATCTATCACAATATTTTTCAATTTCTTTATTTTTTTCATCTACATTTTCTACTGCCATAATATATTTTTTAAGTATTTCATCTATATTTTCGCCTCTACCTATCTTTTTCATAAAAGAATTATAATTTTTATTTATTTTTTTTAATTTTACACAGTTGCATATATATAGTATTAACAAAATTATATTTATTGTAGCAACAGCCATTAAAAATATTTCTGATTTTAAAAACTCACTTATCATAAACTATTCCTCCAATCAATATTTTATTTAACTAAGCCTAAAATCCTCTCTAAATCTTCGTTTGAAGAATATTGAATTATTATTTTTCCACTTCTTTGTTTCGCATCTATCTTGACTTTTGTCCCGAAAAAGCTTCTGAAAGAATCTTCTATATCTCTATAAATTGGTTCATATCTGTTTTTTACTGTAGAATTTGCTTTCTTCTTTATCTTTGCTTGTTTTTCTACGTCTCTTACAGTTTCTCCATTTTCTATAATATATTTTGCTGCTTGATATTGTTTTTCTGGGTCCTCTATTCCTAATAGAGCTTTACAATGTCCTTCTGTAAGTTTTCCTTCTTTTACTAATTCTATTACTTCTGGTTGTAAATTTAGTATTCTTACTGTGTTTGCAAGGCCACTTCTACTAATTCCTAATTTGTCTGCCAATTTTTGTTGAGTTAAATTATATTTATCTAATAATTCTCTTATTGCTGTTGCCTTTTCAATAGGATTTAAATCTTCTCTTTGAATATTTTCTATTAAAGCTATTTCATTATTTCTTTGTTCATCATAATCTCTTACAATCGCTGGTATCTCAGTAAGTCCAGCTTTTTTAGATGCTCTCCATCTTCTTTCTCCAGCAACTATTTTATAATAATTATCTTGTTTTGTTACTATAATTGGTTGTATAACACCATATTCTTTAATAGAATTAGATAAATCTTCTATAGCTTCTTCATCAAAGTTTCTTCTTGGTTGATCTCTATTTGGCTCTACTTCTATTAATTTTAGCTTTTGAACTACTTCTCCCTCGTGTACTTTCTCTTCTTCTACAACATTATTTATTAGTAATGCATCTAATCCTTTTCCTAAGCCTGTTTTTTTTGTCATTTTGTTCAACTCCTTTTAAATTATCTTCTTTTATCTTTTAATATTTCATTTGTTAATTTCTCATAACACCTTGCGCCTTTTGATTTTGGAGCATATACAGTAATTGGCATTCCAAAACTTGGTGCTTCACTTAATTTAACATTTCTTGGTATTATTGTCTTATAGACATTATCTTTAAAATATGTTTTTACTTCTTTTATTACTTGATTAGAAAGATTTGTTCTAACATCACTCATGGTCAAAACTACGCCTTCTATATATAAGTCTTTGTTTAGTTGTTTTTTTATTAGATTAACTGTATTCATAAGTTGTCCTACACCTTCTAATGCATAATATTCGCATTGTATAGGTATTAATAGAGATTTTGCTGCTGTAAAAGCATTTATAGTCAAAAGTCCTAACGATGGCGGACAATCTATTATAACATAATGAAAATCATTCTCAATTTTTTCTAATTTTTCTTTTAATCTTTGTTCTCTTGAAAGCATTGAAACTAATTCAACTTCAGCTCCTGCCAAATTGATGTTAGAAGGACAAACATATAAATTTTTTATTTGAGTTTTCTCTATTGCTTCGTCTATTTCTACATCATTTATTATAACATCGTATATTGATTTTTCAGTGTTTTTATCTAGTCCTACTCCACTTGTTGCATTTCCTTGTGGATCTGCATCAATCAACAGAACCTTCTTACCTTTTTTAGCTAATATTGTGCTTACATTTACTGCGGTTGTAGTCTTTCCGACTCCTCCCTTTTGATTTACTACTGCTATTACCTTACTCAATTTTATCCCTCCGTGTAAAAAAATATGAAAAAAAATTCATTGCTTATTAATAATATAAAAATATTATCAATATGTCAATGAATTTTATAAATATTTTTAATTTTATTTTGTCGAATTTTGTTTAAAAATAAATTTTGTCTGGCAGTATAAATTTCTTACAGTACCAATTGTTTCACGTATCTGTTTTTTGTGAAACAGACTATAATGGTTCTTTTGAAGGTGTTCCTGCTTTTCTAGGATATTTTTTGTCTGTGCATTTTTTCTTCTCTATAATAATTATTGTTCTATACATATCTGTTTGGGGAAGTTTAAATTCTTCTATGTTAGTTATTTCTCCTCCGAGGATTTTTATTGCATTCTTTGCTTCTATTGCTTCTTCTTTTCCTTTTGTTCCCTTCATTCCAATTGCATATCCTCCTATTCTTACAAATGGCGACAAATATTCGCTTAGCACATTTAATGAAGCTACGGCTCTAGCAATAGCTATATTATATTTTTCTCTATAGTTACCATCATGTGCTATTTCTTCCGCCCTGCCATGTATGGTTTTTATATCTTTTAATTCCAGTTCACTTATAACTTCATTTAAAAATTTAACTCTTTTATTTAAAGAATCCAATAGTGTTACTTTTGTTTTTGGATAAACTATTTTTATTGGTATTCCAGGAAATCCCGCCCCAGTTCCTACATCTATAATAGAATCATCTTCTTTTATGTGCTTTAAAACTGTTAGAGAATCAATAAAATGCTTTTGGATTATTTCTGAAGGTTCAGTTATATTTGTTAAATTCATAACTTTATTCCATTCTATTAAAATATTCATATAATCATAGAATTGTTTTAATTGCTTTTCTGATAATTCTATATCTAATTCTTTTAAATTTTCATTCATTTCTTTATTAAATTCTTCTATTTTCATTTTTTCTCCTTTTAATATAATTGGGTCGTTTCTAAATGCGACCCAATTGTTAATGTTTATTTTCTTTTTAATTGTTCTAAATGTATTAATAAAACACTTATATCTGCAGGTGATATCCCCGAAATTCTTGATGCTTGTCCTATCGAAACTGGTCTAAATTGATTTAGTTTTTGCCTTGCTTCTAAGCTAATTCCTTTTAAATTGCTATAATCAAAATCTTCTGAAAGTCTTTTGTTTTCAAGCTTTTTAAACTTTTCAACTTGTGCCAATTGTAGCTTTATATATCCCTCATATTTTACTTGTATTTCTACTTGTTCTGCTTCTTGTTTTGTTAAAACAGGTCTTTCCAAATCAATTTCACTTAATTTATTATAACTAAGCTCTGATCTTTTTAATAATTCAACTAATTTCACTCCTGTACTTATTGGCGTAGAATTATTTTTTTCTAGAAACTCATTCACTTCTTTTGTTGGCTTTATTGTTACTTTGTTTATTCTTTCAATTTCTTTTTCAATGTTTTGTTTCTTTTCTAAAAATTTATTATATCTTTCATCAGAAATAAGTCCTACTTCGTGACCTATTGGGGTTAATCTTAAGTCTGCATTATCTTGTCTTAACAATAATCTATATTCTGCTCTTGAAGTCATCATTCTATATGGCTCATTTGTTCCTTTTGTTACTATATCATCTATTAAGACTCCTATATATGCATCTGATCTATGTAGTATAATTGGTTCTTTTCCTTCTAATTGTAAGCTTGCGTTAATTCCCGCAATTATTCCTTGTGCTGCAGCTTCTTCATATCCTGATGTTCCATTTGTTTGTCCCGCCAAAAACATCCCTTTTATATTTTTTAATTCTAATGATAATTTTAATTGAGTTGGGTCAATTGCATCATATTCGATTGCATAAGCAGGTCTTGTAAACTCTACATTTTCTAGCCCTGGAATTGTTCTATACATTGCTATTTGTACATCTTCAGGAAGTGATGAACTCATTCCTTGAATGTACATTTCTTCTGTATTTTCTCCCATTGGCTCTATAAATATCTGATGACGTGGTTTATCACTAAATCTAACTACTTTATCTTCTATAGATGGACAATATCTTGGTCCTGTTCCTTCTATCTCTCCAGCATATAATGGAGAACGATGTAAATTTTTTCTTATTATTTCATGTGTTTTTTCATTTGTATATGTTAAATAGCAAGGAACTTGATTAATTTGCTTTGGTTCGTTTTCAAAAGAAAATGGAGTTATATCTTTATCCCCTTCTTGTATTTCCATCTTAGAAAAATCTATAGTTCTTCTATTTACTCTAGCTGGTGTGCCTGTTTTAAATCTAACTATTTTTATTCCAAGATTTTTTAAGCATTTAGATAATTTATTTGCAGGAAATACACCATCTGGTCCACTTTCAAAATTTGTTTCACCTATAAATATTTTTCCTTTTAGATAAGTTCCAGTTGCTATTATTACTGCTTTTACTCCATATATTGCACCAATATTTGTTTCTACTGCTGTAACTTTTCCATCTTCTACTTTTATATCCACTATCTCTGCTTGTTTTATTGACAAATTTTCTTGTTTTTCTAATGTGTGCTTCATTTCTTGTTGATATTTTTTTCTGTCTGCTTGAGCTCTTAAAGAATAGACTGCTGGCCCTTTTGAGGTATTTAACATTCTAGACTGTATAAAAGTTTTATCTATGTTTTTTCCCATTTCTCCACCAAGTGCATCTATTTCTCTTACTAAATGCCCTTTTGATGTTCCCCCTATATTAGGATTACATGGCATATTTGCAACACATTCCAAACTTATTGAAAATAATAATGTCTTATGGCCTTTTCTGCTACAAGCAAGTGCAGCTTCACATCCTGCATGTCCTGCTCCTATTACTGCTACTTCATAATCTCCTGCGTAATAACTCATATTTTATCCCTTCTTCTATTTTTCAATCATTTTCCTAAACAGAATTTAGAAAAGATTTCATTTATAACATCTTCTGTTACATTTTCTCCTGTAATTTTTGATAAATCTTCTATTATTTCTTTTATATTTATTGAAATAATGTCTATTGGTATATTATCTAAAATTGTTTTCTTTGCATTTTCTGTATGTGATATTGCATCTTCTATCAATTTCTTATGTCTCATTTCTGTGATTATAATTTCGTTGTCAGGGTTTATTTTGTTTAATTCGAATAACATGTTTAATTCTTTATAAAAACCGCTTAAATCGCAATTTGAGAGCAAAGAAATTTTTATAACATCTTTACCACTTTTTGTTATTCTTTCTTCTTGTTCTAAATTTTTTTCTTTCAAATCTATTTTGTTTAAAATTATAATTGCAGTTTTATCTTTTATAAAATCTAAAATTTCTTCATCTTCTTTCGTAATCTTTTTAGAATTATCAAACATTGCAATTATTAAATCACTTTCCTTAGCAACTTTTTTAGATTTTTCTATTCCTATTTCTTCTACTTTGTTATCTGCTTTTCTTATCCCTGCAGTATCTACAAATTTAAAAGGTATTCCATCTATTGTAACAAATTCCTCTATTGTATCTCTTGTAGTTCCTTCTATATCTGTTACAATTGCCCTATCTTCTTTTAAAATTGCATTTAATAGAGATGATTTTCCACTGTTTGGTTTTCCTATTATAGCTACTTTTATTCCATCTTTTATTATCTTTCCTGTTTCAAAACTTTTATTTAGTTTTTCTAATTCTTTTTGTATTTCATCTAATTTTGTTAAAGCTTTATTGTTAGAAACTTCTTCTGCCTCATCATATTCTGGATAATCTATTGACGCTTCTATATCTGCAAGTAAAGAAAGTATCATCTTTTTTATTTTTTTAATTTCTAAAGACAAATTACCTTCCAATTGATTTATAGACGCTTTTGTTTCTTTTTCAGATTTTGCATTTATCAAATTTATTACTGCTTCTGCTTTTGCTAAATCTATTCTTCCATTCAAAAAAGCACGTTTAGTAAACTCACCTGGTTCTGCCATTTGAGCTCCGTTTTTTAGACATAATTCTAATATTTTTCTAACCACAATAGTTCCACCATGTGAATTAATTTCGCACATATTTTCTTGAGTATAACTTTTTGGCTCTTTAAAATATGAAACCAGCACTTCATCAACGATTTCGTTAGTTTCTGGATTGAAAATTTTTCCATATTTCATAGTGTAACCTTTAATCTCTTCTATTGATTCTTCTTTAATTGGCTTAAATATTTTTTTTAAAACACTAAAAACATCTTTTCCAGACATTCTTATTATTCCTATTCCTGCTGTTCCTGGTGCTGTTGATATTGCAGCAATTGTTTCTTCCATCTTTTCTCCTTTAAGATAAAAAAAACAGGGAAACTCCTCCCCCTGCCTTTTTCTATTGTTTATTATTTTAATGATATAACTACTTTTCTATAAGGTTCTTCTCCCTTACTAAATGTTTTTACTTTGCTGTTATTTTGTAATTTTGTATGAATAATCTTTCTTTCATATGCTGTCATTGGTTCTAATGTTACAGATTTTTTTGTTCTTTCTACAGTTCTTGCTAATTTTTCAGCTAAATCCTCTAAGGTTTTTATTCTTTTTTCTCTATATCCTGCTATATCTAGATAAACTCTAATTTTTTGTGTACTTTTTTTATTTGCTATTGCTGTTAATATTGTTTGAATAGCATTAATTGTTTCTCCTCTGTAACCTATTAAATAATTAAGATTTTCCCCATTCATATCTACGTAAATATCAAAATTATTTATTTTCACTTCATATTTTGTTTCTTTTGTTAAGAAATTATCTAAAAACTCTTTAATATCTTGTTCTGCTTTTTCTATTTCTTGAATATTTTCATTATGTTTTTTTTCTTCTTTGTTTTTTTCTTTTTTATCTTCTTTTAATGTAAGTTCTACTTTAACAACCCTTGGTGATAATATACTATAAAAACTTCTTTTTTCTTCTTCTAAAACTTTTATTTCTACTTTATCCTTTGAAACACCTAATTCTTTTAACCCTTTTTCTATGGCTTCTGTTGTTGTTTTACCTTCTGTTCTAACTGTTTTTTCCATTTTTAAGCCTCCTCCTTAGAATCTAAAATTTTATTTAGTATTAATCTTTCGAAAATCATTAAAATATTATTTACTAACCAATAAAGAGCTAGTCCTAAAGGTGCAATTATAGAAATACTTACAGCCATTATTGGCATAAACCATGACATGTTTTTTGTCATCTGTTCTGCCATATCAAGCTCTTCCTGCTCTTTTTTTACTTCTTTACTTTCTTCTTTTTCTATATTTTTATCTTTTTTATTTGTTGCACTCGTTGAAATTTTCATTGATAACATGCTTGTTAAAACATATAAAACAGGAATTATATATACTTTAAAATCTTTGTAATTCTCTTGTGGAACACTGCTCAAATCTAATCCCAAAAAGTTCATATTAATATAAGCTTCATCACTTTTTTCTTTATTTTCATTAACATATTTAACTATGCTTATTTCTGGATAATTTGTACTTATACTATTTTCGCCAACTTCTTGTTTTATCTCATTTTTATAATTCTCTATTGTTGCTGTATCTATTTTTTTCATGTATGTTAATGGGTTTCTTACTAACCCAAACATAGCAAACAATAAAATAATTTGTATAATAGATGTTAAGCATCCACTAAAAGGACTCATATTTTCTTTTTTATATAAATCCATCATTTCTTGATTCATTTTCATTTGGTCATTTTTATATTTTTCTTGCAATTCTTTTACTTTTACTTGAATTTTTGCTGTTTTTTTCATTGTTTTTTGTTGTTTTATTGATAAAGGTAAAAGTATTAGTTTAAGCAAAATTGAAAATAAAATTATAGATACTCCATAATTTTGAACAAATTGATATATATAATTTAAAATATAACCAAATAAATTAGAAATAGCTCCCATATATTTAACCTCCTAAAACTATTTTAAAGGATCATATCCTCCTTTTGAAAAAGGATTACATTTTAATATTCTTTTTATTCCTAAAAAGATTCCTTTTATAGTCCCATACTTAATTATTGCTTGTTTAGTATATTCTGAGCATGTTGGATAATATTTACAGTTTATACCTTTAGATTTTAAAAAAACAGAAATATGTTTTTGATATTTTTCTATTAATAAAATTAATATTTTTTTCATCTTTTATATCCTTATATTATTTCTGCTTTTTCAAAAATTTGCTTCATATCTTCTTTTATTTTATAAAAGTCTGCTTCTTCTTTATCAACACTTTTTTTCCACAATATTACTAAACTATTATTTTCTTTAATATCTTTTTCTAATAAGCGATAATTTTCTTTGATTAATCTTTTTATTCTATTTCTTGAAACACTATTTCCTACTTTTTTACTTACTGCTATTCCTAACATAACAAAAGGCTTTTTATTTTTTAAAACAAAAATTTCTATTTGTTTACCACCGTAATACTTTCCTCTTGTTAATACATTTTTAAATTCATAATTTTTTTTTAGCATTTTAGTTTTTTTCAATTTTATCACTCATTTATCTTTTATTTAAGCTGTAAGTTTTTTTCTACCTTTTGCACGTCTTGCTTTTAAAACATTTCTTCCTGCTCTTGTTTTCATTCTTTTAATAAATCCATGTTCTTTCTTTTCTTGTCTATTTTTTGGTTGATATGTTCTTTTCATGTTTTGACCTCCTATTTAAAATCATAAGTATTAAGATTATATATTAGAACACACGTTTTTGTCAAGTAGTTGTTAATTTTTTGTATTATTTTTTATTTTTCTGTTGATAATTTTTTTTATTTTTGATATCATAAGGAAAATAATAGGGATATAAGGCTTTGAGGAGTTTTTAAGATATTTTTTCACTTTTGCTGTTGATAACTCTATTATGAAATTTTGCTTATTTGAAGCCAAACTTATCAACACTTGTGGATAAGTTTGTGGATAACAGGGGTGTAAAAATGAACGAAGATTTAAACGAATTATTAAATCGTGCAAAAGAACTTTTAAAAGATGAAATGAGTGAGGTATCTCATAAAACATGGATAGAACCTTTAAAAATTGACAGCATTACGGACAACAACGTTATCCTTGTTTCTGATGAAATATTTAAAAGAAATTTTGTAGATGCTAAATTTCATGATTTAATAATGAATACTTTTTCAGTTTTATTACAAAAGAATTGCACTTTATCAATAATATGTAAAGATCCAAATGAAGAAACAGAAGAAAAAATAGAAGAGCCTGAAGAAATAAATAAATCAAAAAGTTTTAATAACTCTTTTAAAAATATAAATTATTCTTTAAACCCTAAATATACATTTAGTACTTTTGTTGTTGGGGATAATAATAGGTTTGCTCATGCAGCATCACTTGCTGTAGCAGAATGTCCTGCGACAGCTTATAATCCATTGTTTTTATATGGTGGTGTAGGTCTTGGAAAAACTCATTTAATGCACGCTATAGGAAATGAGGTTTTGTTAAACAATAATAACGCAAAAGTTCTTTATGTTACTTCTGAAAAATTTACTAATGAATTTATAGACGCTTTAAAGAATGCAAGTACAGAAAAATTTAGACAAAAATACAGAAATATTGATGTTTTATTAATAGATGATATTCAATTTATTTCTGGTAAAAAACAATTACAAGAAGAGTTTTTCCACACTTTTAACACATTACATGAAAGTGGAAAACAAATAGTTATTTCTAGTGATAGACCTCCAAAAGATATTCCTTTATTGCAAGATAGATTAAAATCTAGATTTGAATGGGGACTTCTTGCAGATGTTTCTATGGCTGATTATGAAACTCGTTTAGCTATTTTAAGAAAAAAAACAGATGAACAGCATATAATTATAGATGATGAAGTTTTATCTAATATTGCTGCAAAAATAGATTCAAACATTAGGGAATTGGAAGGTGTATTTAATAAATTAGTTGCAACATCATCTTTAACACACACACCAATAACAATGGAGATGTCTGAAAATGCTATTAATACAGTAATTATGCAAAATTCTTCTGTTATAACAATAGAGTATATACAAGAAATGGTTTGTAAATATTTTAATATTTCTATGAAAGATTTATCGAGTGCACAAAGATCGAATGATATTGCTTTTCCGAGACAAATAGCAATGTATTTATGTAGAACTTTAACAAACGAGTCTTTTCCAAAAATAGGAGAAGCTTTTGGAAAAAGAGATCATTCAACTATAATGCATGGTTATAAAAAAATAGAACAAGAAATAAAACAAAATCCAGAATCAAATACAAAATTAATTGTGGAAAGTGTTAAAAAAATAATTTTGTCGAAAAAAAGTTAATATATAAACATTTATATGTGTTTTTATAAAAAACTTGTTTTACAAACATATTTTTTATAAATTTAATCAATCTTTTCTTACGGAAGCAACAAAAAGGTTATCCATAAGTAATTGTTAATAAGATTAAAAAAACTGTTAATTTATAGTTTTCCCTAACAAAAAATTAATAATGTTAATAACTTTTTAAATTATTAACAACTATATACACATTAATTTTTCTAGGGAAATAGCAAAAAATTTAAATTTTCCACATAATCCACAAGACATAATAATACTATTACTAATATTTATTATTTATATATAAAAAAGGAGCAAAAAAAATTATGAAAATTATTTGTGAAAAAGAAAAATTACAAAAAGGATTATCAGCAGTTGTTAGGGGAGTACCAACTAGAACTACTATGCCTATATTAGAAGGAATCCTTATACAAACGAATAATAATGAACTAAAGCTTACTACCTATGATTTAGAATTAGGTATAGAATATATTATAGATTGTGAAGTTAAAGAAGAAGGTAATACTGTTGTTAATGCAATGATGTTTAGTGAAATAATAAGAAAACTTCCAGATACAGAAATAAGTATAGAAGTAAATGAAAATAAATTACTAGTTATTGAATGTGAAGGTTCTCTTTATAAATTATCAACAATGGAACCAGAAGAATTTCCAGAGCTTCCAAAAATAGAAGTAGAAAATTCTATACAAACAGATCAAACTGTTTTAAAAAATATGATAAGAAAAACAATTTTTGCAGTTAGTATAGAAGAAAATAGACCTATATTCACAGGATGTTTATTTGAAGTTGTTAATAATAGTTTAAATGTTGTTGCAGTAGATGGTTTTAGAATGGCTTGGTTTAAACAAGATTTAGAAAATGCAACAAGTGATTTTAAAGCAGTAATACCAGGAAAAACTTTAAATGAAGTAAATAAAATTATTTTAGACTCATTTGATAGTATAAAAATAGGAGTTTCTAAAAATCAGGCTATCTTTGAAATGGAAAATTGTAAAATAGTAACAAGATTATTAGATGGAGAATTTTTAAATTATGCAAGTGTTATTCCAAATAATTGGGAAACAAGAATAAGAGTAAATAAAAATATTCTACAAAATTGTTTTGAAAGAATAAGTTTAATTTCATCATCAAGTATAGAAAAAGAAAAAAAATATCCAGTTAAAATAAAAATAGAAGTAGGAAAAGTAACAATTTCTTGTACAAATCAAACAGGTGATGCAAAAGAAGAAATATATACAGAAACAGAAGGAAAAGATTTAGAAATAGGAGTTAATCCAAAATATTTCTTAGATGCATTAAAAGTAATAGAAGACGAAGAAATATTTATTTCATTTGGTACAAGCATTTCTCCATGTGTAATAAAACCAATTGATGAAACTTCAAGAAATTATACATATATGATTCTTCCAATCAGAATGAAAGAAGAATAATTCTTTGAAAAAAAGTAGCATTTAGAGGATTAAAAAATGTATATTCAAAAAATAAAATTAGAAAATTTCAGAAATTATAAAAAAGCAGAAATAGAATTTGACAAAAACATAAATATAATATATGGTGATAATGCACAAGGAAAAACAAATATTTTAGAATCAATTTTTGTTTGTAGCTTAGGAAAGTCTTTTAGAACAAATAAAGATAAAGAATTAATAAACAAAGAAAAAGATTTTAGTAAAATAGAAATGATAAGTCAAAAAAAAGATAGAGATATTAATGTAAAATTTGAAATGAAAGAAAAAAAGAAATTTTATATTAATAATATTCCAGTGAAAAAAACTAGTGAAATAATAGGAAAAACATATATTGTATTATTTACACCAGAAGATATAGGAATAATTAATAATGAACCAAGTAAAAGAAGAAGATTTTTAAATATAATGATTAGCCAGTTAAGACCACTATATATAAATCTTTTAAGTGAATATAATAAAATTTTAGAACAAAGAAATTTTTATTTAAAACAAATAAAATACGAAGGAAAACCTATAGAAAATTTATGTATTTGGGATGAACAAATAGCAAAAATAGGACAAAAAATATATGAATATAGAAAAGAATTTATAGAAAAAATAAATAATAAAATTTATAAGATTCATTTAAATACAACAGAAAATAAAGAAGAAATAAAAATGGAATATTTTTCTAACATACGGAAAAAATTATTTAGAAAATTTGAAAAAAAATAAAAAAAGTGATATACAAAAAGGGTATACTAGTGTAGGAATACATAGAGATGATTTTGAAATATATATAAATAAAAGTCCAGTATCAATATATGGCTCACAAGGACAAAAAAGAACAACAATAATTTCTTTAAAACTTGCGGAAGCAGAAGTTATATATGAAGAAATAGGAGAAAGACCAGTTATATTATTAGATGATTTTATGTCTGAGTTAGATAAAAAAAGAATACAAGGATTGTTTGAAAATATAAAAGAAAATCAAGTAATTATAACATGTACAGATAGTTTTAAAATAAATAATTCAAAATATAAATTATTTAAAGTAACAAATGCAACTATTGATTGTATTTAAAAAAAGGAGCGTAAGAAAATGGAAAAATTTGAGCATGAGTACAAAGCAGATCAGATTCAAGTATTAGAAGGACTAGAAGCAGTTAGAAAAAGACCAGGTATGTATATTGGTAGTGTTTCTGCAAGAGGTCTTCATCATTTAGTTTATGAAATTGTTGATAACAGTGTTGATGAAGCTTTAGCAGGATATTGTAAAAACATACATGTAACGATAGAAAAAGGAAATGTAATAAAAGTAGAAGATGATGGTAGAGGAATACCAGTAGATATACATCCAAAAACAAAAATATCTGCTGCAGAAACAGTTTATACTGTTTTACATGCTGGTGGAAAATTTGGTGGAGATAGCGGATATAAAGTATCAGGAGGTCTTCATGGAGTTGGTTCATCTGTTGTAAATGCATTATCTACATGGACAGAAGTTACTATCCAAAGAGATGGTGGAATTTACCAAATGGCATTTGAAAGAGGTAAAACAGTAAAACCTTTACAAAGAATAGGAGATTCAGATAAAACAGGAACAACAGTTAGATTTTTAGCAGATGATACAATCTTTGAAACATTAGAATATGAATATGAAATATTAGAAAATAGATTAAGAGAAATGGCTTTCTTAACAAAAGGATTAAGAATAACATTAACAGATGAAAGAGAAGAAACTCCAAAAAAAGCAGACTTTTGTTATGAAGGAGGACTTGTTTCTTTTGTAGAATTCTTAAATAAAAACAAAGAAAAATTAAATCCAAAACCTATATATATAGAAAAAAATGGAGATACTCCGGTAGAAATAGCAATTCAATATACAACAAGTTATTCAGAAAATATATATAGCTTTGTTAATAATATTAACACAATAGAAGGTGGAACTCATTTAGAAGGATTTAAAAGATCTTTAACAAAAGTTTTTAATGATTATGCAAGAAGCCATAATATACTAAAAGATAAAGATGGAAATCTTCAAGGTGAAGATATAAGAGAAGGTATTACAGCTGTTATTTCTGTAAAAGTAAAAGAACCACAATTTGAAGGACAAACAAAAACAAAATTAGGAAATAGTGAAGTAACTGGTGCTGTTCAAAGTGTAATGAATGAAGAATTATCAGCATTTTTAGAAGAAAATCCCGCAGTAGCAAAGGCAGTATTAGAAAAATGTATTAGTGCTTCAAGAGCAAGAGAAGCAGCAAGAAAAGCTAGAGAGTTAGTAAGAAGAAAAAATGTTTTAGAAAGTACAACCCTTCCAGGAAAACTTGCAGATTGTAGCAGTAATAAACCAGAAGAATGTGAAGTTTATATAGTTGAGGGAGACTCTGCAGGAGGAAGTGCAAAACAAGGAAGAGATAGAAAGTTCCAAGCAATATTACCTCTTTGGGGAAAAATGTTAAATGTTGAAAAATCAAGAGCAGATAAAATATATAATAATGATAAATTACAACCAGTAATACTTGCTGTTGGTGCAGGAATAGGAGCAGATTTTGATATAACAAAAATTAGATATGGAAAAGTAATAATAATGGCAGATGCCGATGTAGACGGTGCACATATTAGAACTTTATTATTAACATTTTTCTTTAGATATATGAGACCACTTGTTGAAAATGGAAATGTTTATTTAGCACAACCACCACTATACAAATTAGCAAGAAAAGGTATGAAAGATGTTTATTGTTACTCTGATGATGAGTTAACTCAAAAATTAGATGAACTTGGAAGAGATGGAATGAACATTCAAAGATACAAAGGTTTAGGAGAAATGAATCCAGAACAATTATGGGAAACAACAATGAATCCAGAAACTAGAACAATGGTACAAGTTACTGTAGAAGATGCAATAAAAGCAGATGAAATATTTACAGTATTAATGGGAGACGATATAGCTCCAAGAAGACAATTTATAGAAGAAAATGCAAAATTTGTTAAAAACCTTGATATATAATTGATAAAAAAACTAATAGCTCGGAATTACCCCGAGCTATTATGCATAAAGCCCATATTAATCTTCAACTAAAACTAAAATATCTAATTTTTTTATCTAACATATATTGCTATATGAATAAACAATAAACCACATATTTTAATTCTTTGTTCGGCTATAAAAACACCAAAAGAAACTGTATTGATCCAAAACGAGGGACTAAAAACAACCCCTTATTTAATTTTGACAAAGGAAAATTAAATATAGATATTAATATAACCTTAACCCAACTATAATACATATAATTTAACCATATATATAATATAAATTATATAGCTTGCATACACATATTATAATTTACGTCGCCGACCTATTATAATCTATAAAAACTATAATACATCTTTGATCGAACAAATTAAAACTTTGGAAAATAAAATCCTAATTTGCTCTTAGTTCAACTAATATAAACCTTATATTATTATTATATTAAAAAAACAGAAAAAAATACTGGAAAAATTTAACAAGAAAAATGTCGAAAAACAAAGAACGAAAAAACTTGACAACTGTTGGAAAAAAATGTAATATTGTTTTATGAAGAAAGGAGGAAAAATGATATCGAAAAAAGTTAATTCTGTGCAAGAATGGCTTCCAGTAGATGAGATTTTAGAAAATGGTATAATAAAAGTAAAAAATAAAAATTATATAAAAATATTAAAAATTATACCAATAAATTTTGAACTAAAATCAAATTTAGAAAAAGAAGCAATTTTAAATTCTTATAAAATTTTTTTAAAAACTTGTAATTTTGATATTCAAATTTTAATTCAAAGCAATAAAAAAGATTTATCTAATCATATTTCCAAAATAAAAGAAAAAAACAAAGAAGAAAAGGAAAACATAAAAATATTGTCAGAAAAATATACTAATTATATAAAAAAAATAAATATTGAAAAAAAATCTTCTTCTAAAAATTTTTATATTCTAATAAAAGAAATTCCAGAAATAAAAAAAATAAATACAAATATTAATGAAAAAATAATATTCGATAAATTAAATGATAAATATTTTTGTATAAAAGAATGCCTATCTAGATGTGGAAATGTTGTTATAGATATATCTGATCAAAAAAACGCAGAAAAAATATTATATTCTTTTTTTAATTCCAGAAAAGATTTATTAGAAATTTAAAAGGAGGTAAAAAAATAAAAATTTTAAATAAAAAAGAAAAAAACGAAAAATTAGATGGTATATTTACTCAAATAGATAAAATATCACCAGCATACATTAATTTAAAAGATCCTAGATATTTAGAAATAGATAATATTTTTTATTCAGGAATAATAATAGTTAATTATTATAGAGAATATACAAATTTAATATTAAGAAAAATATTAGATTTAAACTTAAATTTAAATATATCAATTTTTTATGAAAAACAAGATCCATATAAAATAATTAGAAAATTAACATATAACATAGCAAATGTTGGAGTTGATTTAAAAGATGATAAGAATAATCAAAATGTTGATATTGCGGCATTTACATATAATGATGCAAAGTACATTAGAAAAGAAATACAAATAAATAATGAAGATATTTATTTTTTATATATTTATTTAAATGTTTTTTCGGAAAAATTGGAAGAACAAGAATATTTATTAAATAAAATAGAAGGAGTTTTGCAAAGTACTCGGCATGCAAACAAGAAGAGCAAATTTTAGACAAGAACAATTATTTTTGTCGTGCTTGCCAATTATGGAAAATAATAATGATATTAAATATGCAACAAAAAGAAATGTTTTAACAAGTGGATTAATAGCAACATATCCTTTTATTTCGTCTAGTATTTTTGATGAAACTGGAATTTTTTGTGGTACAAATATTTATAATGATTCATTGGTTTTCATAGATAAATATAATCAAGAAAAATACAAAAACGCAAATATGTGTATTTTTGGAACAAGTGGTTCTCGGAAAATCTTTTTATACAAAATTAATGATACTCCGATATAGGCTTTTAGGTATAGAACAGTATGTTGTAGATCCAGAAAGAGAATATGAAAAATTAGCAAAAAATTTAAATGGAAGTATTATAAAAATAGGACCAACATCACAAACATATATAAATATTTTAGATATAAGAAAAGAAAGTATAGAAGACGAAAAAGGTTTTTTGGCAACAAAAATAAGTAGATTAATAGGATTTTTCAACTTAATTTTTGGAGAATTAAATGAAGAAGAAAAAGCACTTTTAGAAGAAAAGTTAATACAGTGTTATAAAGAAAAAGAAATAACTTTCGATGATAACAGTTTATATAAAAAAGAAGAAAATAAAGTAAATATTAAACCTGTATTTAAACGAAGTAAAGATATGCCAATTTTAGAAGATTTGTATAATATTTTAGGAAAAGATAAAAAAACTAAAAAAATGCAAATTAAATTAATACCATTTGTAAAAGGCTCCTTAAATTTTTTTAATAATTACACAAATATTGAATTTAATAACAAGCTAATAATTGCAGATGTTTATGATTTAGGAGAAGAAAACTTAAAATATGGGATGTATTTATTTACAGATTTATTTTGGGACAAAATAAAAAAAGATAGAAATATTAAAAAAACAATTTATTTAGATGAAATATGGAGATTAATAGGAGTTACTTCAAATAAAGAAGTTGCTAGTTTTATATATAAAATATTTAAAACAATTAGAAAATATGGAGGAAGTAGTGTAGCAATAACACAAGATATATCAGACATATTTAGTTTAGAAGAAGGGACATATGGAAAAAGTATTTTAAATAACTCTAGTAATAAAATATTTTTTGCGTTAGAGGAAGAAAACATATTAATTTTAAATAAATATACTAATTTATCAGAAAAAGAAAAAATAGAAATAAAGTCACTAAAAAGAGGAGAGTGTTTAATGTTTGTTGGAGATGAACACATTTTAACAAAAATAGATGTAGCAGAATTTGAAAAAGAAATTATAGTATAAAGGGGAATAAAATGAAAATATTAACAGCTTTACAGGATCCAAAAACAAATGAGATTTTAAAAGAAAAAACAAAACATAATATTATAGAAACAGATATACAATATCAAGAAGGAATATTAGAAACGCTAGAAAAAAATAATAAAATAGATTTAATAATAATAAGTCAATTATTACCGGGAAATATAGGATTTAAAGATTTAATCAATAAAATAAAAATAATAAATAATAACATAGAAATAATAGCAATATTAGAAAACAAAAATAATGAATTGAAAGATTTTTTAAAACAGAAAAATATAAATTCTATTTTTTATAATAATGAAATTACAATTGATGAATTAATTAATGTAATAGAAGAAAAAGATAAAAATAAAAAAGAAATGGAAATAAATAAAGAAATAAAATTATTAAAAGAAATTATTTTAGAAAATAATAAAAAAATAGAACAAAATAAAAAAGAGAAAAAAATAAATAAAATATTAAGTATATTAAAAGAAGAAAAAATAAAAATAATTAAAAACAGTAAAATTAATAATATTAAGAAATTTAAAAATAAAATAAATAAAACACAAAATAAAATAATAAGTGTTGTCGGAATACCAGGAGTTGGAAAAAGTATTTTTATTTCTCTTTTTTCAAAAAACATTAAACATAAAAAAATATTGATAATTGATTTTGATATTTATAATAAAAGCTTAGATTTAATTTTTGGTTACAATACAAAAGTACAACAGGAGAAAGCAATAATAAAAATAAATAATAATATTGATCTGCTTTCAAAAATAGAAATATTTTTTAAGGAGAGTTATATAGAAAAAAATAAAATAAAAAATATTTTAGATAGTTTTTCTAAAAAATATGATTTAATTATTATAGATAATACTTCAGAATATTCTTGTGAGCATACAAAAGAGATATTAAAAAATTCCGATTCAATAATTTTTTTATCAGATGCAAATTTAATAGAATTAAATAAAACAAAAAAATTATTAGAAAAATATATTAATAAATGGAAAATAGAAAAAGAAAGAATAAATGTGGTTTTTAATAAAATAAATATTAATTCTATTAATAATAAAATATTAAATAATTTATTTTCTGATTTTAATATTTTAGGAAAAATTAATTTTAGCAATAAATACAATTTAATAATAAACAACAATTTAAAAATATTAAATAAAAAAATAAATAAAGAATATATAAATATAATTAAAAAAATGAAAATAAATTAAAAAGGAGAAGATGATATGGAGAAAAATGAATTGCAAATAAATAATAATATTAGCTTAGAAAAAAATAATACGCAAACAGTAAATTTTGAAGAACAAAAATCTTTTTTAGAGACAAATTTAGGACAAGTGATAAATGCAGGAGTAGATTTAGGAATAAGGGCACTTTTACCTGGTTTTTTAGAGGAAAATGTAATTGAAATAAAAGATAGTATAATAACAGATGGATTTAAAGCTGGTATAAAAACAGCAATAGACAATACTATTGATATGGGAAAAAGTTTTTTAGGAATTTTTACAGGTAAATTTGATAATATGTCTCAAATAAAAGAAGCTATAAAAAAAGGAGGATTAATTGATTCGATTTCTAATGTACTAGATTGGGGAATAAAAAAAGCAAAAGAAAATAAATTAATAAAAAGTAGCACAGCGAGTTTAATAAAAAAAGGAAAAAATTCTATATTAAATAATATTACTGATAATATAGAAAACAACTTAACTTCACAAGTAGAATCAATAGAGAAAATAGATAAATATACTCAAAATTGGAGCAAGTATTATGAAAAAAAAGACTTTACAAATATGGAAAGACAATTTAATAAAATACAAAAAGAATTAGAAAAGGTAGTTCCACTAGAAAGTGTTATAACTAAGGCAAGACAGTTAGAAAACATACATAATTTAATAAAAAATAATGGAAAAAACTTCAATCTTACACAAGAAGAATTAGAACTTGCAAATAAATTGGTATAAAATAAATATGAATTCATAATTAATAAAAAGTTGTTCTCAACAATTAGTATTACCAAAAAAGAAATATGGAAATATGAATATTAAAAAAGTTTCTTATGCAGCTTTTTTGTTCGTAAGCCTACATTTCCGTAAGTTTTTTTTGATTTTTTTCTTGCATATTCAAAATTGTTAATATATAATATGAAAAGATGAAATAATGTATGAAAAGAGGTTTGAATAATGGATAAGGCAGAAGAAAATATTATACAAAGAGATATTGAAAACGAGATGAGAACAGCATACATAGACTATGCTATGAGTGTTATTGTGGCACGTGCTCTTCCAGACGTTAGAGATGGATTAAAACCAGTACATAGAAGAATTTTATATACAATGCATGAAGATGGATTTACTCCAGACAAGCCATATAGAAAATGTGCGACAACAGTTGGAGACGTTTTAGGTAGATATCATCCACATGGAGATTCATCTGTATATGATGCATTAGTTAGAATGGCACAAGACTTTTCATTAAGATATATGATGGTAGATGGACACGGTAACTTTGGTTCTGTTGATGGCGATCCACCAGCTGCATATCGTTACACAGAAGCAAGAATGTCTAAAATAGCTGTAAATATGCTTACAGATATAGAAAAAAACACAGTTGATTTTATGCCGAACTTTGATGATAGATTACAAGAACCAACAGTTTTACCAGCAAAAATACCAGCGTTACTTGTAAATGGTTCATCTGGTATAGCAGTAGGTATGGCAACAAATATTCCACCTCATAACTTAACAGAAGTTATAAATGGAATTATAAAAATAATAGATGAAGATGAAGTAACAGACGAAGATCTAATGTCTGTAATAAAAGGACCAGATTTTCCAACAGGAGCAACAATATTAGGAAGAGAAGGTATTAAACAAGCATATACAACAGGTAGGGGAAAAATTACTTTAAGAGCAGAAGCAGAAATAGAAGAAATGAGTGGAAACAAACAAAGAATAATAGTTTCTTCACTTCCATACCAAGTAAATAAAGCAAAACTAATAGAACATATTGCAGATTTAGTAAAAGAAAAAAGATTAGAGGGAATTTCTGCAATAAGAGATGAATCAGATAGACAAGATAAAGTAAGAATAGTAGTAGAATTAAAAAGAGATGCAAATCCACAAGTTGTTTTAAATCAATTATATAAAAACACACAAATGCAAGATACTTTTGGAATAATAATGCTTGCACTTGTAAATGGAGAACCAAAAATATTAACATTAAGACAATGTTTAGACTATTATATTGAACATAGAAAAAATGTAGTATTAAGAAGAACAAAATTTGATTTAGATAAAGCAGAAGCAAGAGCACATATTTTAGAGGGGTTAAAAATAGCATTAGACAACATTGATGAAGTAATTGCAATTATTAGAGCAGCATATGATGATGCAAAAGAAAGATTAATGGAAAGATTTGGACTTTCTGAAATACAAGCTCAAGCAATATTAGACATGAGATTAAAAACACTATCTGGTTTACAAAGAGAAAAAATAGAAGACGAATATAACGAATTAATGAAACTAATTGCATACTTAAAAGAAGTATTAAGTAGCGAAACATTAGTATATGGAATAATAAAAGATGAATTAATAGAAATAAGAGATAAATTCGGAGACGAAAGACTAACAAAAATAGTTGCAGCAGAAGGAGATATAGATGTCGAGGATTTAATTAAAGAAGAACAATCTGTAATTGCATTAACTCACTTTGGATATATAAAAAGAATGCCGATAGATACATATAAGAGCCAAAAAAGAGGAGGAAAAGGAATTACAGGAATTGCAACAAGAGAAGAGGACTTTGTAAAACAAATATTTACAGCTTCAACACACGACACAATATTATTCTTTAGTAATAAAGGAAAACTATATAAATTAAGAGGATATGAAATTCCAGAAGCAGGCAGAACAGCAAGGGGAACAGCTATTGTAAATTTATTAAGCTTAGATGCAGGCGAAAAAGTATCTGCAATAATTCCAATTCAAAACTTTGCAGAAGGTAAATATTTATTATTTGCTACAAAAAATGGAATAATAAAGAAAACAAGTTTAACAGAATATAATTCAGCAAGAAAAACAGGACTTCTTTCTATAACATTAAAAGAAGATGACGAATTAATAGATGTAAGATTAACAGATGGAGAAGATAATGTTGTTTTAGTTACAAAAGGTGGTATGTCAATTACATTTGATGAAAAAGATGTTAGACCAATGGGAAGAGTATCACAAGGTGTAATAGGAATAAGATTAGGCAAAGATGATGAAGTAATAGGAATGGAATCAATAATAGCAGGAGCAAATGCAACATTACTTGCAATAACAGAAAATGGATTTGGAAAAAGAACAGAACTAGACGAATATAGAGTACAAACAAGAGGAGGAAAAGGTGTAATAACATATAAAGTAACACCAAAAACAGGAAATATTGTAGGTATTAGAATTGTTGAAGAAGCTGATGATGTAATGTTAATTACAGATACAGGAACAATTATAAGATTAAATGTTGCAGGAATTAGTGTTCTAGGTAGATCAACACAAGGTGTAACATTAATGAGAACAAATGAGGGAAGAGTAGTTAGTATTGAAAAAATAACTGAAAAAGAGGAAGAAAATGGATAGTAGAATACAACTATTATTAGAAGATGAGTTTTTGGATAGAGTAATTACACCTATAGAAAGATATATGACAGAAAAAATGACAGAAGAAAAAATAGCCATTGCAAAAACTAATACATATCCAATAATAAAAAAAGCAATTGATGAGTTCTGCACAGAAAACAATTTGGAAAGAGAAGATGTAATAAAATATATTAAAGACTATATAGAAAAGCGATTAAAAGATGAAAATAATAAATTTAAATGTAAATATCGCTTAGTTAGAGAAATGATAGATACTATTCCAGATGAGCAAAAAACAGCAGGAAATTCTACGGAAAGTATTGATTTAGAGCAAGAGGTGTGATACTATTATATGCATAAAATGTAAAAAACAAAGAAAAGGACAACACAAATAAAGTAAAACTAACAGAGAGCTAGATGTATGCTGAAATTCTAGTAAGATAATAATTTATTTGTTATCACCTTGGAGTTGCTTAAATGAAAAAAGTAATTTAAGCCGTAAATCTGCGTTAAAGATAAATAAGATATATAAGTTTATATTTAGAATTTATATAAATTAGGTGGTACCATGAGAAAAATCTCGTCCTATGTAGGACGAGATTTTTTGTAGACTAAAATACCATCACAAGAAAGGAGAATTTAATATGTGTGACAAATGTGAAGAAAAAAAAGATTATGGAAAAACACTAAATTTACCAAAAACAGATTTTCCTATGAGGGCAAATCTTCCAGAAAGAGAGCCTGAAATAGAAAAAGAAGTCTTTGAAGATGATTTGTATGAAAAAATGTTAAAGAAAAACGAGGGACACGAGAGTTTTGTACTACATGATGGGCCTCCATATGCAAATGGAGAAATTCATATAGGGCATGCTTTAAATAAAATATTAAAAGATACAATAGTAAGATATAAAAACTTAAAAGGATATTATACTCCTTATGTTCCAGGATTTGATACACATGGAATGCCAACAGAAAAAAGGGCAATAGAAAAATTAGGATTAGATAGAAGCAAAATACCAGTATCACAATTTAGAGATACTTGTTTAGATTTTGCAAGATATTATAAAGATAGACAAATAGAAGGATTTAAAAGGGTTGGCGTACTAGGAGATTGGAAAGATCCATATATAACATATGACCCTAAATGTGAAGCAAGACAATTAGGTGTGTTTTACGATATGTATGCAAACGGATATTTATATAGAGGTTTAAAACCAGTTTATTGGTGTACGGATTGTGAATCTGCACTTGCAGAAGCAGAAATAGAATATAAAGATGTAGACACAACATCAATATTTGTTAAATTCCCAGTAGAAGATAGCAAAGGGTTATTTGATAAGGAAAATACATATTTTGTTATATGGACAACAACACCATGGACACTTCCAGGGAATGTTGGTATAACAATAGGTGGTGAATTTGAATATTCAATTGTAAAAACAAATCAAGGAAAATTAATCATAGCAACAGCTTTAGTAGATAATGTAATGAAAGAAGCTGGAATTGAAGAATATGAAACAATAAAAACTTTAAGTGGAGAAGAATTAGAAGGTGTTCTTTGTAAGCATCCATTTTTAGACAGAACTTCTAGGGTAGTTCTAGGAAGTGATGACACAATAGTTGTAGAACTTGGGACAGGTACTGGTGCAGTACATACAGCTCCTGGATATGGTAAAGAAGACTATTTGTGTGGATTGAAAAATGGGCTAGAAATAGTAGTAACTGTCGATGGAAAAGGTTATCAAACAGAAGGTGCAGGAATATTTGCAGGACTTAAGTATGATGAATCTAATGATAAAATAATAGAATGGTTAGAAGAAAATAAATTTTTATTAAAAAAACAAAAAATAAATCACTCATATCCACATTGCTGGAGATGTAAGAATCCAATAATATTTAGAGCAACAGAACAATGGTTCTGCTCAGTTGATAAATTCAAAGATGAAGCCATAAAAGCAGCAGAAACAGTAAAATGGATTCCAAGTTGGGGAGCAGATAGGATTTCTAACATGATAAAAGAAAGAGCAGACTGGTGTATATCTAGACAACGTACATGGGGAGTTCCTCTTCCAATATATTATTGTAAAGAGTGTGGAAAAGAATATATAACTAAAGAATCAATAGAAAAATTAAAAACAATATTTAAAGAAAAAGGCTCAAATGCTTGGTGGGACTTAACAGCAGAAGAATTAATGCCAGAAGGAGCAAAATGTAAAGAATGTGGATGCACAGAATTTGTAAAAGAAAAAGATATAATGGATGTATGGTTTGATTCAGGTTCAACACATCAAAGTGTTTTAGTAGAAAGAGGCTTACCATATCCAGCAGATTTATATTTAGAAGGTGCAGATCAATATAGAGGATGGTTCCAATCATCACTATTAACATCTGTTGCAATAAATGGAATAGCACCATATAAACAAGTTTTAACACATGGTTGGACAATAGATAAAGAAGGAAAGAAAATGTCTAAAAGTTTAGGCAATGGAATAAGCCCACAAGATGTAATAAAAGAATATGGAGCAGATATATTAAGACTATGGGTGCTTTCTTCAGATTATCAATCAGATGTAAGTTTATCTAAAGATATATTAAAACAAATAACAGAAGTTTATAGAAAAATGAGAAATACAGCAAGATATATTTTGGGAAATACATCAGACTTTGATCCAGATAAAGATATGGTTTCATATAACGAGTTACAAGAAATTGATAAATATGCTTTACTAAGATTAAATGATTTAGTAAGAAAATGTACAGAAAGCTATGATAAATATGATTTTCATGAGGCATATCAAGCAATAAATGTATTTTGTGTAACAGATATGAGTAGTTTCTACTTAGATATAATAAAAGACAGATTATATACTGCAAAGGCAAATTCTAAAGAAAGAAGAGCAGCTCAAACAACAATGTATATAATTCTAGATTCCTTAGTAAGAATGCTTGCTCCACTTACAAGTTTCACAGCAGAAGAAATATGGAAGTATATGAATAAATCAAAAAATGAAAAAGTAGAAAGTGTAATGCTTACAACATATCCAGAAGTGAACTCTCAATATGAAAATGAAGAACTTAGAGCAAAATGGGAAAAAATAGTTAAAATAAAAGAAATAGTTTCTAAAAAACTAGAAGAAGCAAGAGCAGAAAAAATAATAGGACATTCATTAAATGCAAAAGTTACATTATTTGCAGAAGGAGATTTATATAAATTTATAAAAGAAAATAAAGAATTATTGCAAACAGTGTTTATAATATCTAATTTAGAAGTAGAAGAAAATCAAAGATCAAATGAAGAAAAATTAGGTGTTAAAATAGAACAAGCAGAAGGTGAAAAATGTGAAAGATGTTGGATGTATTCAACAACAGTAGGAGAAGATAAAGAAAATCCAACAATTTGCCATAGATGTAGTGAAGCTCTTAAATAAAATTAAATAAAAATAAGTTGGAATTAAATTCCAACTTATTTTTTTAATCTTATATCATCACCATAAAACCTATATATATCATAATAACCTACAAACCTAGAGGCCAAACGTTCATCATAAGTTTTAAACAGACCTCTTAAATCCAGATTAGTAGAAATTATAGTTTTTGTTTTACCAGTTAAAAGTCTAGTATTAATTATCTTGTATAGTTCAGTAAATTTCATGCTATTTAGGTTTTCTGTACCAAGGTCATCAATTACCAATAGATCAACAGATAATAAATTTTTAGAAATTCCTGTTTGATTTTCAGGTTTTGCAAACAAATCAGCAATTAAACTATCTAGCATTACTGGCGCCGTTTGGTACATTACGGTTTTACCTTTTTCAAGTAAATCATTTACAATACAATTAGAAAGAAATGTTTTACCAAGACCAGTACCACCAGAAAATATTAAGTTTTTAGTACTTTCATTATCAAAATTATTAATAAAATCTAGTGCGGCATTTTTAATATCTATTATATTTTCTCTTGGAGATATTTTTGAATTATATTTCTTTTCATCTACCTCATTAGAAAATAAATTAATATTAAAATTATCGAAAGTCTGATTTTTTATATAAGTCATATTTTTTTCATTATATTCTATATTATAAAGTTTTTGCTTTAAACAGTTACACATTTTAGTCTGGCCATTTTCAAATACATAACCAGTATCTTTGCATATTTTACAATCATAAATAGGAAGCAAATAATCTTCTGAAAGGCCGGCTTTTTTCAAAATATTTATTTTTTTATTTTTTAAAAATTGAACTTCTTTTTTTAAGTCTTTCAAATATTTTTCAGAATTATTTTGTAAAATACATTTGGCAGTATTTATTGAAAATTCACTTAATTTGTTATCAATTTCCTTTAATTCTGGATTGGATGTATATAATTCTTGTTTTCTTTTCTCTAATTTATATGTATTTGATAATCTCTTTTTTTCATATTCTTTTAATACATCATTTAATATAGAATTGTTCATTTAAATTCTCCTTGTTAATTTATATAAACCAAATTCATTAATTAGTTTTTTTATTTGCATATAAATTATCCAAACTATCATAATTTCTTTGTTCATAATTATTATAATTTGTTTTCTTTTCTAATTCCTTTATATTTTTTTGTTTTTGTTTCATTTGAGCCAAAAATTCATTTACCTGATCAGCTGTTTTTAGATTCCTATCATGCCAATCCGAAATTAATTTATCTAGATAATCGAAACTAGGATTTGCTTTAGAAGTAGTCTTTTTTAAGGCAATGTTAATTACAGATAAATCATAATTAAAATCTATTACCCATTTTTCTATAAAGGCTTCCTCGAATTGAGTAAGAGGAGCATATCTTCCTAATTTTTTACTTATTTCTTTTTTTATTTTATTTAGTTTTTCGAATTTTTGAGAATAAACTTCATAATCTTCATAAGTTTTAATATTGTTTTTACTCCAAGCATCAGCAACTGCTATAACATAGTTTTTATGAAGAGCTGATTTACTAAAACAATACTGGAATAATTGAATCATAACTTGTTCATCAAATCCATACTTTTTAAACCATAAATCTATATCACTATACCAAGCAGGAGACATTATTCCTTGAAAATACATATTATTAATACACTCAATTGCTTGAGCTCTGTACTTATTATCACTGTTTTTCTTAACATCTTCTGCAGATAAAGTAAGATTTGGCGAATACAATTTATGAAGTTCCACTTCTTGCAAATTATTTAATATATAACCATCTACCTTTTTTGTTAAAACTCCTTGAGCTTCCCAATAAACAAGAGATTCTTTAATTTTTTGTAAAGGAATATCAAGTTTTTTAGATAAATCATTTAGATTAATATCCTTATCATATTTACTTAAAAAAAGTAAACACAAATAAACCTTAATAAAGTCACCATTTGCTTGTGACATATATTCGGTAAAAAATACATCTGGAATTTCTGTTGAAGAAAAAAGCATTGAGTTGGAATTTTTTTCAAGTTTCATAATATTACTCCCTTAATTTAGTATAAAGATTATATCATTTTAAGGAATGTAATACAAGAAGAAAAAAATACAATTTGTTGAATTAACTGTTAGATTTATTGTAAAAATATAATTTTTTATTACAGATAAATTTTAACAAGTAAAAAAGCACATAAACAATATTTTCATGGTTAAATCCTATAACACTAAAAAGTAACAGGGGAAAACAAAAGACTATAAAACCAGAAATGATAATATTAGTGTTAGAAAATAATAAGTTTAAAAAACAATAAATAAAAGCGTCCCAAATGATATTTAAAAACAAAGTAGAAATATCAATAACACCAAAAATTTTATTTTTAAAAATAAAATTTTGAGGAAAAATAAATTTCAAAATTAGCCTCCTTTAATAAAAGAATTAATATTACTAATTCCCAGAGATATATCTGTTGAAAGCCCACCCATAAAATCCCTAACAAAAGTATTAGCTTTAATAAGTGCATATACAGAACCAATATAAATTAGTTTTGACGATACATCAGACGAATTTATATTAATAGAAAAAGAAATTAGCAAAATTATAGAAACAAATACTTGAAGCAAAAGCAAAGACATAAGAATTTTAAACCAAGATTTAAAGACCCATGAAGTATTTGGAGTAATTAAACATAAAAATGCAAAAGGAGTAAGCAAAATAAAAACCTTTACCATAATAAATCGTAAGGAATAAGATAGAGCTAGGTTAAAAAAACTTAACGATATAAATCCCTTAATTAATCCGTCAATAGAAAACATAGTAAAACCAGAAAATGAATTAATATATATGTTTGAATTTAGTTCTTGTATAAACGTAGAAAGGCAAATACTTTTACCAAAAATGTTTTCACCAACTTCCCTTATTGCAAGAGAAATATTAGAAGCAATTAATATAATTTGTTGAATTAAAAAATATGAAAAATTAACAGCGATTATACAAAAAAACAGTTTGAAAACAAATTGAGATGGTTTCTGCACCTGAGAAAAAGTAAGATGAGATAGCAAAAAAGAAAAAGCATAATAAAGTGAAATTCCAACAATTAAAGAATTACATATTAATATTAAACCAGAAGTGGAATTTGTACCGAAAAAATTTTTCTAAGAAATTATCATTAAAAATATCTAAATTAATAAAAAGTAAATCATCCAAAACAGAATATAAGCTATTATCAACGGAAGAAAATAAGTTGTAAAATAAATTATTAATTGTTTCTGTTATAACTTGAACAATATTTAAACCGTGAAGATTCCAAAATATCACCTCTCAAATTATGCAACTAAAACTTGAATAGTAGAAAGAATTAAATCAATTGCTAAAATAAAAGCATAAGAAAATAAGCTTCCACGAATCACTTTTTTTCCAAGTCTAATTCTCTCTTCATCTCCAAAACTAAATTTTTTCATAAAAACACCAGTACCAACAGCTACTGCCGCAGCAGGAGTGGAGGTCTTTAAAATCCAACTTTCAATAGTTTCAAAACCTTTAACAATTTTTGTAACTAACTTAGGATATGCTGCAAAAGCATCTGTTGGTAAAAATATTAAAGTTAAGAAAATTACAAAAATAAAATAAAAAATAAATAAAAAATTTTTTTTCATAAGATCACCTTTCTATATAATTTTATTACTTGAAGAAATTTTTTTATCTGTAATATCTAAAAAAGAGGGAAATAAATCTACTTTGCATGGAGGAAGTATTTGAGTGCCATCTGATAAAAAAGCAAGACAGGAAAATGTTTTTAATTTTTGAGTAAAAAAATTTGTATCATATACAAAATCTGTATGAATTTGAGTAGAAATACTTTCAGAAATATTTGATTTTTTAGATTCAAGAGAATTAATAAAATAATTGTAATTAGTTTCTCCAGCATTTTCTGAAATGTTTCTAGAATATTTGATTTTATCTTCCCTACCAATTTGCTTTTGAGCTGATTCTATTGTGAAAATATCATCTGTCCTAAGCCATATTTTATTTACAAGATTTTGAAGAATTACTTTTACAGAGGACTCATCCTTTAAAGTGTTTAGAAGAGAAGTATAACTTTGAGTAGCAACTATATTTATACATTTTGCTTCCCTGCTTTGAGCAAAAAAATCACTATCAGATAAAGTTACATATTCATGATATTCATCACACATAAAAACGGTAGGGGAAATGCTTTTTTTATTAGATAATTGAATAAGAACTTCTGATTGAAAATCTAGTTTTAAGTAAGCGGCAATAATTTTGGAAAGATTTTTGTATTTCGCAATGTTCATATTTAAAACAACAATTTTATTTTCTTTGATTAATGATTCAAAACCACAAAAATTGATTTCGTCTTCTTTTGGACAAAAGGTGTTCAAAACATCATAATCAGAAATAAAAGTGTTAGTAATTCTTGTAATTTCAGATTTAATAATAGAAAGTGTCCTTGAATCTAGACGTCTAAACTCGTTTTCAAAAAAGTTAAGAGAAGAATATAAATCATAAATTTTTTCACGAGAAAGAGTGCCAGACTGAAAAGCTTTTCGCAGAAATTCAATTTTTGTTTGAAAATAATCGTCATAATTTATTAAATTATGAAGTTCCACAAAGGTAACGTATCCATTATTATATAACCTACATAATTTTATCGCTTCTGTAATAACCTGTTCTGATTTATCAAGCCAGTATGAGTCTGAATTGTTTGAGGAAAATAATTCTAAAATAGTTTTAAGTCTGTTTGCGAGGACAGAAGGTTTAAGATTTGGTTTATTTAATGGGTTATATTTGATATTAGAACCAAGTTCTATTATGATTAGAGAATCTAATCTATCATATTCTTTTGCGTATTTTTTTACTGCCTTATAAAAATTTCCTTTTACATCTAAAATTAACATACCAAGTTTAGGAGAGTCTTGACTAATAAGCTGTTTTAGAAATGGTTCCATTACAGAACTTGTTTTGCCGAGAACCAATAGTCCCTGTTATTAGAATATTTTGATAAAGTGATTTTTCTGTAATATATATTTTTTCTTCTGTACAAGAGTTTTTCCCAAGTAGTAAATTTATTTTAGAAGAAAAAAGAGGGCGGTTTAATTTTACCTTTTTATAAACTGGAATTTTAAGATTTAAAGCAATAATGCTAAAAAAAGAATTTAATAAAACATAAGTTGATATAAAAAATGTTATACAATATGTTAATTTAATATTCTGCCAAGCTTTTGGATATTTATTTACTATGTCAAAGGGGTTAATCGCATATGGAAAAATTAGAGTAGAACAATTAAAAATAGGAAAAAATAAATATTTCATAAAAAAATAGAGTAAAAAACAAGAAAATAAGCAAAAAAGCTTAATATATTTTTTCTTCAAAATGACCTCCAAAAATTTAAATATTTTTTAATTTTAATTTGGAACCTTGCGAATTACGGAAGAGTTTAAGATTTATTAAAGAGTAAATAGAATAAAAAGTAATAAAAATATTAATAATATATGATATAAAGAAAATGTGAATTAAGCTACTAAATTAAACCACCACCTTTTACATTTTTTACCATAATAATATATAATTTGAAATTTGTCTATACTTTTTTAAAAAAATGTGATAAAATTTTTCTATAAGGACTATAAAATATAAAAAATATGTCCGGATGAATCAAATGGGGCAAAAACATTTCGAGTTTTTGAAGGAGGAAAGATTATGATAGAAAAAACAACTAAAATAGGAGAATTATTAGAAATAGCACCAGAAAAAGCAAATATATTATTAGATGCGGGAATGCACTGTTTAGGATGCCCAGCATCACAAGCAGAAACATTAGAAGAAGCATGTATTGTGCATGGAATTGATGTTGAAGAGCTATTAGAAAAGCTAAATTCATAAAAAAATCAAAAAAATTTTAAAAAAACGTTGACATTTGTGAAAAAATATTGTAATATAGTTAAGCAACTGTTGGAAAACGGTTGCTTAAAAAATTATTCTTTGGTGGTTATGGGCTATTAGCTCAGGTGGTAGAGCACTTGACTTTTAATCAAGTTGTCCCGCGTT